>Ga0214544_1012485_pt1 | contig 11009 bp, 6 predicted proteins | sample CNSS3metaG_FD_160074 | JGI IMG/M metagenome (GOLD analysis project Ga0214544, IMG submission 160074) | Root nodule microbial communities from cowpea collected in UCLA plant growth center, Los Angeles, California, USA - CNSS3 | ecosystem: Host-associated > Plants > Roots > Nodule | place: USA...
TTAGTTTGGGACCCGAGGCAGAATGCTGAGAAAAATTTCAAAAATGCCACCGCCTCCTTATAGGCTTCGGTCCCGCAGTAACCGAAGCCTATAAGGCGAGTTAAAAACCCCATTCTGCACTAGTGATGGAGATTTTAGGCAAAGTTTGGTTCATTTTGTAAGTTGCACCACTTGTATATGGTCTTAATCAAAGCCTACATGCTTAGTTTGGAAAGTTCAACTACATTGTTCAATCCTTTGAGTTGAAACATAGTGAGGCAAATCACTCATTTTATTGTCACATGTCCCCTATAAAATGTGTGTACTTGAGAGTGTATGTTGACAATATAGTTATCACAAGAGATGATGGTGGTGCTAAATGAACACCTATGCAATCATTTTTAGACTAAGGATTTTGGAAATCTCAAATATTTTTGGATGTAGAAGTACCCAAATAAAACATGAGTTTTAATCTCCTGAAGGAAATATGTTCTTGTCATCCTAAAATAGACGTGTATGATTGATGTATCCAACTCAGAAACTAATGTCAGAACATGGGAAGTTTTCTTACTAGGAAAAATATAGAAGATTGTTTAAAATTACTAGACCTTATGTCTTTTCATAATTGGTGTTTAGTCAATTTATGCAAAATCATTGTATTGATCAATGGAATGTTGTCATCATATTTTAAGATATATAAAAAAGGTTCCAGGATAAGGATTACTTTATAGAGATAAAGAGAATGCCCAATTTTTTGGATATTGTGACACTGATTAAGTTGATTCTCCTATGAAAAGACACTTTACCATAGGATATTTTGTTTTTCTTGGATAAAATATTATCTCTTAGAAAAATAAGAAACAAAATGTTTCCCAATCTATTGAAGCTAATTATAGATCAATAATATCTCTCCCCTAGGAGCTTATATGGTAAAATAGTTCCCCTAAGAATTAGATTTTTGAGAAATAAAGTTGATGAAGACATATTTTTGATTACCAAATTACTCATAACATTTTTTCCAAACCAATGTTCCTTTTAAAGATTAAATACATTGAAATTGACTCTCAGAGAAAATTTGTTATCCAAACAGATCTACTTTGAGTTTGTCAAATCAAATAATGACATTCAGATGCATTACTAAAATCCTTAAGAGGACTTTAGATTGAATCTATTTGTTCTAAACTTAGCATATACAAATTGTAAGTTAAAAATTGATAAAAAAGTGTTAGAATAAATATATTTAAATAATTCCTTCGAGAATTATATTTTTGTGTTTTTAAGTAAAAGGTTGCTATCCAAACAAATATGCATTGAATTTATCAGATCAAATGATCGACATTCATATGTATTACTAAAATCCTTAAGAGAACTTTAGATTAAATCTATTTGTTCTAAACTTAGTACATACCGTACATACTTATGATGCACTGAGACTTCAATTTTGGTCATGTATATCTGACACGTACTCAAGTTTGATACTTTACCGGTACTTACCAATGAAAAATCTAATCTATAAAGCAATAATACTTTTATAATAACAATAATTTATAATTTTTTTTATGTTAACAACTTTAATAAATATGATTTTAATTTGGATTCGTATATTTACTATGTTTTTAATAATTATTTTACATTTTTCAATTGGGTATATCATGTATCATATCCTATTATTTTCAAAATAAACATATCAACATATCACACACGTATCGTATTTGTGCATCATAAATACACACAAATTGTAGGTTTCAACTTGACAAAAAATGTTAGAATAAATAGTTTTAAGTAATTCCTGAAGCTACTTCATAACTAAACTATTCTCCACATTTTCATGAAATAACTAAACACATTAAAATTAATTGTCATTTGTTTTCAAACTGCACATACAACTTGAATGCTTAGTATTAAAATAAATAGTCATATATAAAATTTAGGCTTAAATACTGATTTGGTCTTAATATTTGTTCAATTTTTTCAATTTGGTATTAATTTATTTTTTGTTTAATTTAGTTAAAATATTTATCAATTTAATTTGATCTTTTTTATTAACATCATTAAAATAATTAAAGAATTGTGAACCATCACATGTCATTTCATGACTTTCTTGATTTTTTATTATTTTTTTTAATTTAAAAAGAAAAATTCATGTGTCAAGCTATCATGCTTGATAGGATTAATTTGTTATATTCATTAATTTGGTCCTAGGTTTTTTTACAAATTAAGCAATTTTACCCCCTTAATTTTAAACTATATATAAATAAATGTTATACTAATATTCTTATTAAAATTCATATTTTTATTAAATACTTTTAATTTAAAATTAGAGTTAACGTAAAATTAAAATGAAAATTTTAAAAGAAAATAACACAATGATTTAAAATTTTAGAAAGTTAAAAATAATATAAAGTAATATACTTATTAATATAATATTTATGTAATTTTTAATACATGATTTTTAACCTCTTAAATATTTAAACCAATTATTTTAATTTCTGTTTTCAAAATTTTCATTCAAATTTTAAATCAACTCTAATCCTAAACAAAAAATATTTAATAAAAATATAAATTTTAATAGAATTATCAATATAATATTTATATAAAAATTAAACAAATATTAAGATCAAATTAAAAAAAATTAATATTAAAACTAAATTAAAAAAAATTAAATAAATATTTGAATAAAATAAATATTTAAGCCTATAATTTATAGTAAAAGTGTTTAGTAAACCTAATTCTTAGATATATCTTTTTATATTCTCTTCCATCACTCTTATACATTGTGTCTAATATACCCAAAATTATTATAAATATAACATCCTAGCAAAGGAAAATCCACTATAAAATCCATCATCTATTCTTTAATATTTCTCAAGTGAAGAGAAGATTCTAACTTAAAATATTATGTTTTACGTACAGAAGACCACAACAATTGAGAAGAAAATAAATTTAGGCACTGTTTGCTTTTAGTTTTACACAATTACAGCAGGTTTCACTATGAAAAACCTAACAAGTTCAAGTTGTCTCCTCTTTATAACCTACAAGTGCCTCTCTTGCACTTTTTAAGTTTTCTAGCTCAATAATGGATAAATTTCAAGAGTAACAGATTTGATACCAGGGACCTGATACCCAGAAAAACTTACATATATAAGATCTCAAACAAAGGCCAGGGTGATAATTCTCAGTAAATTAATATCGCCACTCACAAACAAGACTACAAATATGTAAATTTACAGAACACACCTCTTTGTATTTCATGGCAAAAACAAAATTCAAAATTGTGAACACCACCACTACTAAAGTCTAAATAAAATAAAACATTGCCTAAGTCAAATTCGAGCCATCGAGCCATCATGTAGAGATACAAACATGACCAAGATAAATAATCAATTCCCACAATACTGGACCTAATCTTCATCTGCACCTGCAGGTTGCTCTCCTCTCCTTGGACCACCAGCTGGTTTTGCCATGATAATCTGAAGAAAAATAAATAAAAATCATACTCCCCAACTTTACACTTTGAAAGTTAAACAATGATATATGGAAACATCCATATTAAAACTATTTGAAACCTCTCATTTCTCTCTATATTGTTACATCATATATCACGGCTCATATCCACATTTTTTTCAAGAAAAAATAGACTAAAATCTTACATCCAACTTCACATAAGCTGTATATGCAATTGTCAATAATCTTCATGGCATAGGCCTTATAGGCTCATCATCATAGCCATTTATTCCTTAATTGTTGCACTTTGTAAACCACAAGTTGTCATTACATTACATTCTTTCTACTACTTAAACACAAGACAATGTAGCTTACTAATGCCAGCCTAAAATCCTTAGTGCTGCTGATAAACTTAACTCAAATTAAAAATCAATCCTTTGAATAGACGAGAGCAACCGGTAGCACTCTATTTTGTTGAAATGATACCATACCCTATGGGCAACTGTAAATAGCAAAGTATCGGGTGCCCATGATGTACATATCAGCTTTTGCACTGAATTAATATTATGTTGAGTCCGGATAATTTTTTCCACAAACACATACTAAGAAAATAAGATGAATCAAGGTAAAAAGAATCAAACTTCTCCCAAGTTAAAATCAACATCCTAGAAAGTGAATGTCTAACTCAACCTAACAAAACCAACTAGTAAAGTGAAGTTTGCCCACTATAATTTAGACAAAAGTGACAATCAATCTTCGTATGTTACAGTACCTCACTTACACTCTGGTTAAGGTAATAGGGTACTAAGGAAAAACCATGAATGTGATAGTGAAGTGTTGCATGCAGTGGGCCTAATAATTGATGAAACAATACTAAGCATTCCTGTCTTAAAAATAACACTGCTCGTTAAATGAAAATAGAGCCTGCTAGGGTCATGATTGATCTGGAAGATTATCAGATGGGTGAGAATCACATAGTTTCTGATTCTGGAGATTACAGGTCAGAAAGACAATGGAAGAGACGGGAACTTTCAATTGATGAAATGGATGAAGATTACAATTGTTTAAGTCAATTCTCTAATCATACAACTCCAACTGCTGAACTACTATAACTAACTATTAGCATAACTTATATTTATTAACCATAAAACGTGTTTCAAAGCTTGTTTCCCTCATTAAAATATGCTTTCTGAGATGTTACGGGGGAATCTGGAATTGACTGGCAAAAACATTATCATTAGTGGATTACCTGGTCCACTCGTAGTACAGTGCATGCAGCATCCGCAGCATATTTAAGAGCAAAGAGCCTGAACAGAAAAAACAATAAGATGAAACTGATCTTTCAGGTGATATGAAGATAATTTCAGATTCCGTATAATTGTTTCAATCTTAGAAGTTGAAAGAATGCATAAACTCCATTAACGATAGGAGCATTTAATGTCTACAATTTTTTATTGGACGAAGTTTATCAAGGGAATCTATATAACAATAGTGAAGAGACAGTTCATTATTCGCTCAAACTTTGGGGTTGCCACCATATAAAACATGCTGTGTTAGAATATAGCTTACTTAGTCACATGGAGATCCCAAATGCCCAAGGTTGAAACATCCTTACAAACACCTTCTTCCAAATCAATGCCAACTTTGGCATTTCCAGAAGCATGTTCTGCATACAGCGAAGATATGATCTCCATTGCATTTAACCCAGCATTTTCAGCCAAAGTTCTAGGAATCATTTCAAAACTTTCTGCAAATTTTGCTATAGCATACTGATCCAACCTACAAAGCCATTGCAAACGTTTAGTCAATTCCATTAAAATGTCAAATACCAAATAACCAAGGAAAAAAATACTTGAGAAAGGAAAAAATGAAAAAAAAAATGTCTTAGAGAGCTTAACTATCTTTTAGCTGATTCATTAACTTGTATCAATTCTTCTATCATTAGAATATAAAAAGATACGATGATCTTTACATAGTGCCAGATAGGCAATACAAAAAGATGAGTTAACCTATTCAAACAAGTTAACCCCTTTAGATATGTTAAACAATACTCCTGAAGCATAAGACATAGTAACTATACCCAGAAATTGTAACTATTTCCAAACAACAATACATAGTAATTGCAGTATTAAAAACATTTGTGCTCAAGATAGATTTTCCAAATATGCTCATGCTAGACATCACTGCCTTAACAAAGATTTTATTAAGAAAATAATAAAATAGAAAAAGAACAGAAAAACATAGGGGGACAACACCAAACCCATGATAAAAATACATTTCAAACATAGGAAAAAAGATATCGATTATGAAAAATTAAGTAAATACATAGATGGAAAAAGGTAAATCAATGGAACACTAATAGAAAACTAAAGCTCAATAATCAAATTCCTCTGCCTATTAAGAGATATATCATTAACAAACCCGCTCACACAATCCACAAAAGGCCTTTAAAATTTTATTAGAGCTTAAGAATTCAGCAAATGATGTAAAATTTTTAGAAAATAATAATTGGATATTTATAGCCTTATACCAGATAAGTAATAGCATTACCAAAAGCCAAAATCATACAAACAAATTCCTCAGGTAATTATACTGAATGGAAGGATGTGTGTGAAAAAAACCCAAATAAATGTATCCCCAAGAATTATAATCATTGTTTGAAACTGAAAAGGAAAATAAAAAGTACCCTGTCTCCCCGAAGGAAAAGTCTTTCACCCGTTTAGCTAACTCAATTTCAGTGGCTGCAGCTCCAGGTACAATACGGCTATCCCTGCACATGGCCTGATACATAATTGCATGGAAATGGATTAATCCATATTCCAATAAGCTAAAGCATTCAACTGTTTTGAGAAAAGTGCCTCCAAACAACACATTTCAATTAGCTAAAGCATTAAATTGTTTTAAAAAAAAATGCCTCAAAAAAGATGTAATAAGCTAAAGCATTCAATTGTTTTTAAAAAAAGTGCCTCCAAACAGCATATTTCAATTAGCTAAAGCATTAAATTGTTTTTAAAAGAAGTGCCTCCAAAAAGATGTAATAAGCAATATTAATCCTGAGATTTGCAGGCTTGCAGACCTGAGTTTACAAGATTGATAGAAGAAGGTCAACTCAACCTCAAAAATAAACCTTAATTTTATTTCTTAAAAAAAACGGTTTGTTATAAGTGATTTTGGCATTGATTGTTTAAAAAAGATAACAAGATAATTGCAATGTATTTTGAATGGAGAATGCATCCAAAGAAAACAAAATTAAGAAAAATAATAAAATAAAGAAAACAATAAAATAAGATGTAAAAAGTGAGACCTTTCCATAAAATTGAATGGATTAAAAATGAAAATAGAAAAAGAAATGTTGAATCTTTGATGAGAAAAGAACAAGAATAAAAAAAAATGTTCATTTCCTTCAAAAGACCTAACATTTAACGATCCTTCAGCTTTCTGGTGGAGGCTTTACATACAAGGTTTACATCTACCTATGAATTAATTCTCTTCATAGAAATTATTATAATAATTCTCCGAACATTGCCAAATTAGTGAATGAAATAATCGACAATTTTGATGAAAAAAACTTACTTTGTAGCAAGTTAACCATTAATAATAAGCATAAATTAACTATAAATAATAAACATAAAATAAGGAAATATGAATATCAAAATATATGTAGGTAGGGAACATTGAAATCGCATTCCACACCCTCAACCTCTTCGAATAATCAAAGAATTTAAACATTTGATATATTTGATATGCGCCTCTGTCTGAACAAAACGATGTTTGTTCACCGTTTGGTTAGACTGGAGGCCAATTAAAAACAATAACAAAAAGTAAAAATAAAACAATTGATTAATTCAGAAAATTTGAATGGTTGCTTCGATAAGAAACACAGAGTTCCTTCAAAAGGCCTTTCTCCGAATGGATCCAAACACAAGTTTGGATCCTACTAATGTGTGCCTCCTAAGACGCTTAAGAATTTGGGTGTTTTCATAGGGCTACTCAAAGAGGCAAGATCAAGAAGTGATTTTGCGAACAGAAAAAGTAAATTTTGGTTTATAAGGTGAGATTTGCACCCACTTGTTTGCTATAATCTGTTCATATATCCACTTGATATGGGATTTCCATCATAGGCAATAACAGAAAATTACTTCTTCAAGATCATTCAAATTCCAGAACATTAGAAATTACCTTGTAAGTGTTCACTCCATCATCCACTGCTCTTTCAAGATCATCTAGTATACTATCAGTACTTCCTCGTAGAACAACAGTGGCCACAGAATTTCCACCCTCTTCATTTTTTACAATAGTCACCTGCATATCAATACAAGAGGAAGTTGCCTGTCATGCCTGTCATACTTAGACATGAGAAGAACAAAAAGAATCAAGCCAATCAACTAAGTGCACGCCATACTTGGAATAAACCAGTGTATTTTCCATTATAGATTATTTTCACATAAACTAATATAAACAAGAAACATGGAACCAAGAAATGACAGCTCATTCAGGCCTGAACATACCCTGACACCACCAATTTCCTGAACTGAAACAGAATCCACATATCCAAGATCATCTGGATTTGGTTGGCTGAGTTTCAGCTATGGCAGGAAAACAAAATTGATCAGACAAAAAGCACAAAACATCTTCACATAACCAAATAAGCAAAAACACAAACCATAGCAACAGAACCAGTAGTTCTGCAAAATCGACGTAGTTCAAACTTCGAGCTGATTTTCAGAACCACAAGCCTATATGCAATAATATTTAAGTTAGAAAACAATCTAGACTCGAACATTAATAGTTTTCATATTAACTCAATTGCGAGAAACAACTAAACCCATCAAAAAGGGATAAAAGACTTAACGCACTTGTAACGCTCACAGAAATGCAAAGCCATTTCTCCAACTGCTCCTCCACTGACAATCACTTTGGCCCCAGAATCTGCTACTGCCTTGATGAGCTCCTCTATTTTAGCCTCTTCAGATTTTGAATAATTTTCCAGCTATATAAATAAGAAAGAAGAGAGCAAAAATCCATTTAGCAAAGCATCAAATAATTTAGGAAAACAAAACATTAGAAAAATCAGGGTCTATAAAATCCAAAGGACCCTTTAGCGGTACAGCATCAGGTATAATAAATAAAACCATTTCCTAATACAGAAGTTGAGAATCAAAATAACAGGTTATCCTAAAAGTTACTGCCAAATTGTCTTACAACTTTAAATTTAAACATTAAATTGTTTCCAATAAAAAAGTCTGGCCACAAATCACTTCAAAACATATCAGCATGACAAAAATAGATGAAGGCACAAATAAAAGTATAATTTGAGAAACTCCATGCTAGTATGCATTAAGTTATAACAATTTGAATCAGGCATTGACCAAGCACAACAGACCTTTTAGGATTTTTATATGTTTTGAGTAATAACAATTAGAAGAATATGTAAAACCTATAAAGCATAGCCACGCCCAAAATATCACGATAAATGAACATATAAACCTCAGCAGCAATATGACCAAACAAAACCTACAAGACAATAATGACATGGCCCAAAATAATACCTTATTAGAGCCTTCCAAATAATCGGCAGAGAAAACTTATACTTGGTAAAAAGAAACAATAACACAAGTTTACGATTGTCATTACTGCATTAGGATTTAGCTATAGTACCCAACCAATCACTTCCAACCTTCTTATTTTGGACACAGTTAGATCTCCAGCTTATAACATCGGACACAATATATGCACACAATTAAAAAAACTTAACTACATAAAACAGTAAGTAGAAGATAGTGATCAAATTCAAAACTCTAGTCATTTTGACATACCTGCTCCGCAGAATGTATGAGAACAGTTCCTTTAGTCTCAGTTGCTGATGTATCAACACCACCAGCAAACACAGCAACCTTAAACAATACAGATAAAAGAACTCAGCACAAGACAGTTTGAAAATTTGCCAATATGTTTTCATTGGGAGAAAAGTATTCATATCTTGATTTATATTATTAAATATAATCAATGTAGGAGATTATAGAAACAGATCTTGCTCCATGATGACAGGAAAATATGCATCTCAACAAAAAGTGAGAGAACAAATAACTTCATTGAAATTAGTAGAGCTTCAATGTTGAAGCATATAATTGCAATATGCATGACACAACACCAATCATATTAGTAGGTAATACTCGATTAAATAATCTCAAAATTAGCCAATCCATACTTATATTAAATCCCTTTTTAGAATAGGAAGTATGTTTAGCCTTGCAAAATTATAAACCCATTATACAGTTTAAATCTTGAAGCCTCAGATGAACCCAAAAAGGATATGACTAAATAATGCGTAATCATAGGAGTTGGTTTCAACATGCCCTAGAACACTACTAAAGAAATTGCTTTCATAAATTCACATCAAATACCAGCCAAAATTTTTGGTCAAAGACAAAAACCATTGGAAACTAAAAAAGCATTGAAAACTCCACACAAATTTTAAACAATGCAGAATATCATAAATATAAATCTAATTCTAAGACTTTTATAAATGAAATAACAACTCAATAACTTGGCTTACTATGTTGGTTTATATTGTTGTTTCCTTTTTTTATTATTTTTAACATGTTAATAATGCTCAAGTCCTCTCCCCCAATTTGTTTTGTTCTTGGCTCTCTAACACTTAAGCACCCAAACACTTAGTCCTTTTCATTCACAAATACATCCAAATCCAATTCTAGAAATAACTTTGTCAACACTGTCAATGCAATTCTATGACTTTTATAAATGCAATAACAACTCAATAACTTGGCTTACTATGTTGGTTTATATTGTTGTTTCCTTTTTTTTATTATTTTTAACATGTTAATAATGATCAAGTCCTCTCACCCGATTTATTTTGTCTTGGCTCTCTAACATTTAAACACCCAAACACTTAGTCCTTTTCATTCACAAATACATCCAAATCCAATTCTAGTAATAACTTTGTCAACACTGTCAATGACACTGCCTTTTGCCACTAATCTTATGGCATACAGAATTGATGTTCATAAAAATCAGGTTAATCTCAAGCAAGAGTATGTGTTGTCCTGGAATGGAGAACAATTTGGTTTGGACATAATGGAATGGAGAACCACTTGGTTTGGAGATAATGAAATGGAGAACCATTTGCTTTGAAGATATTCAGAACTGATAGCAGACTCATTGATAGCAGACACAATGAAGGAGGCTTCAGGTAGACCTCTATAGTAACATAATTGCATCTAAGACAAAATAATATTTTGTTAGGATGACAAAATAATATTTTGGGCTTATTTGGTCCTTGTTTCTTACCATAGAAAAAAAAACGCGTGAAACTTGCTACTTAGCGCATACAATTTCAAATGCAGTATCTGTTTTCTGCTACCAAGTTCAAATCAAGTTCAATAATGCCCCTAGTAGTGAAAATTATAAAAATAAAAGTAGCAACAGCAAATGAAACCAACAAAGATGAGTAAAAAAAAAAAAAAAAATAAAAAGAAATAAAAAAAAAAAAAAGAGAAAATTAATATATATAAATATATATATATATATATATATATATATATATATATATATATATATTAGTATCA
>Ga0214544_1012490_pt1 | contig 11003 bp, 12 predicted proteins | sample CNSS3metaG_FD_160074 | JGI IMG/M metagenome (GOLD analysis project Ga0214544, IMG submission 160074) | Root nodule microbial communities from cowpea collected in UCLA plant growth center, Los Angeles, California, USA - CNSS3 | ecosystem: Host-associated > Plants > Roots > Nodule | place: USA...
ATTCTTTAAAATTTTCACTTAGTAAAAAGTTAATACTTTCACAATTTTCTCAAAAAGAAATCACAAATATTTTTTCTTTTTAAATGAAAACAAAAATAAAAAATTGAAAAAAAAAAAAAGAAAAATCCTACGTACAATTTGTCTCCCCCACACTTATTTCAAAAAAAAATGTCTTTGATGGAATTATTTTGGGGAGGAAACGAAAAATTGTGACTTTTGGCTCATCTGGCCATATGTCAAATTTTTTTTTTAATTTTATAAAGTACAAGTCAGCTTGTACAATTTTATTAAAGAAAACAAAAACATATATTTTTGAAATTTTTTTAATATTTTTAAAATTAAAAACAGAAACAAAAAACAAACATGCATGCAAATTAACTTTTTTATCAACAATGATTTCAAAAGAATTTTGAATCTAACCTCTTTTCCTGTTGCAGCAACCTTTCTTCTTTTTCTGCAGCCATGTCAACAAAGATAACCACTGAAAACTTATTTCCATCATTCACATCAACAAACTTGATGTGTGGAGTGTGTGGCTTCAACTCAATTTGAGCATCATCAGGTGCATTCAGATGGTTAACAAGATCATCAGTAATCCTCATAATCTCACCTTGTGAGCAAAAATCTGCACTTGAAGTAGTTGAATCTGCTGCTTCATCATTAACCAAGTAAGTTGCAATAGTTGATGCTTCAGCTGCATCTTCGAATATCGTTGGCTCTTCAACTGCACTTGGTTCCTTCATTGTATTATTCTCACAACTTTGCTCCTCAAAAAGATCATCTATACTCATAACATCATCAACAAATAAAACTTTATATTCACATCGAGCATCATCAACATATCCATCAGTAGATATGTATGTGTGAGAATCTTCAATTTCTTCATCACCAACATCTTTAGCAAAATTGACATGTTCATCAGTAGACATATTACTATGAGCATCATTATATCTATCAGCAGATATATCAGTGTGATGTGATTCTGGTGTTGGTTGATCTAACATTTGAATCGTGTACTCGTTCACATCAGTGCTCAATTGTTCCATCCTTTGATTCATGCTCCTTAACATTATCATTCATCCCTTTACTCAACTATCGTCTTCATATGTTTTTCTAAGGTGGCCTCCATAGCTTTGTCTTTCATTAGCTGACTTAAATCTTCTGACATTTCTTTAGCTCTAATGGCCAACCTTAGAAGCATATCTTCTATTTCATGATGAAGTGCTCTAAATTCCAAGGTTTCAGCAAATCTTGGATGGCATTGGAGGGTGGTATTGACAATACAAAGTAATTCTAAAGAGTTGTTGTTACTTGCATCCTCCATTATGTCATACAATACTTTATCATTTCCATACCATTTTTGCTTAATATCTTTGCATCGTTAATCAACTCGCAACCTTTCATTTGTGGTGTCTAATTTCTCTCTCAGTCCATCCATTAATAACACAACTTCCTTATAGGATGGTCCATTGATTACTGCAACTTGTTGTGACGGTGCATGTTGTTGTTGTTGAGAACCAAATGGAACATATAATGGTTGGAGTGGACACACAAAATATGGTTGCTGCTCATGGTATGATGGTTGCTCATATTCCACAAAAGATGATCTAAGATATAGATCATTCAGTTGACGTATAGTTAACCTACTTAAATCAGGTTCAGAAGTAGGTGCAACAATTTGCTGCTGATAATTATATGGATCATGTGGTTGTTGTGGATAATAATTATAATTCACTTGAAAATCACACTATTGATTATTTTCATATGAAAAATTATTTTTCATTTTTGAAAGAGGTTTTCTGAAAAGAAATAAGTTGAAACCTTGTTGAGTAGACTTCCAGGAAAGAGAGGTGCATCTCAATGGACAACTTAAGTACCTTGTCTTTCCTTAGCCAAAGTGTTTCCCAACTAGTTTCACAAATTTCCCAACAAAAATCCTCAAACAAAAATTATGCTTCAAAAAAATAAAGTAACTAAAGAAAATAACTAAAAAAATAAAATAAATGTTAGAAAACAAAAATTGAGATAAAAAAAATGTTAGTGATAAACAAAATAAAATCAAAATAATACAAAATAAGAACTAAAATGATAAAAATTCTAACCGTGTTCCCCGACAACGACGCCAAATTTGATAACGCTGTCGTCAAGCGATCAAATTAATACTACTTATCTATAACAACTTCAATATTGTTAAGAAAGTAGCTAAAAAATTAGTATGGGTTAAGTTAACCTTAAGACGTCTCCCAACGAACACGAAATTGATTTTTAACAAGTTAGTTCTTATAATATCTATACAAAAGAGTTAGTCAAATAAAATAAAAAAATATGAAAGATAAATATAAAAAGATAAAATAAGATAGTAACAATAGTAAAGAAAAATAGGTCGATTCCACTGCTTTTTCAAAATAGGATTCATCATTGGTTTCCTAAAGATTATTGTTATTGATTTCTTGTTTAAGACCTCAAATTAATCAATGTAACTTCTCAAATAATTTGTTGTCGTCCTTACTTTCAACCAAAGTAACTTCTCAATCAAAAGCAAGAACTTTGTAGATTAAGCTTGGTAAATTTAACCAAAGTAACTTCTCAATTATATATTACTAATCCTAATCATCTCCATTCTTTTACCTCTTATATCTAGTAAAAAGCTACTTAACCAAAGTAACTTCTTGATTAATTCTAATCTACGTTTTTACCTTTAATCAAAGTAACTTCTTAATTATTAGCAAAAACTCCTTCAATCATATGAAAGTTTCTAAAATTAATTAAAGTAACTTCTCAATTAAAATTTAAAAATCCTTGGATTCCTACGATTGTTGTGTTATGTAGATTTAACACCGTGCTAACTTGCTACAACGTAGAAATCATTACTTTTACTAAATTAAGAACCAAAAGACATAGATGAAAATAAATCTCAACAAGAATCAAAAGAAAAATCAAATTAATTGATCTAACCTCAGAATCCAATTAAGAAATTACAATGGAATCAACCCAAGAAGTTTAGAACTCCATGAAATACAAAATAGAAATAGAAGAAGAATAGAGAGAGAAAGGAAACGAAATTAGGCCCCCCTAAGGGTTCCTAAACTCCGAACTCCCGAACTTGTTCTTTCTGCTTCTCCCTTGGTGTCTTTATATAGGAATTAGACTGGGCTTTTCTGTTGATAAAATCTCTCAAATATCTTTTAAACTAAAGTTAAAGATAAATATTTAAATATATTTGGAGAGATATAGACTATTTGACAAATATAATTGGTTGATAATATCAATATCTAATATAATTAAATTCATTAATTAATTAAAGATATATGATAAATTATCACCAATTAGTATTTGTATTAATTTTCCAAATCAACCCTTTGTAATCTCCTTAAATTATCTTCTAAATATATCAGTATCTTCAAGATATATTTGTTTGTTGTGGAACTAAAAATATTCAAGAAGATCTTGTCATATTTAAAAAGATTTGGTAGTTATTATCTTTTAATATTTTATGATATAATTAAATAAGATAATTATTTAAAAATAGCAAATAAAATATCTAAGATATAGTTTTCCCAAATTATCTTCTATCATAAAGATAAAGCAAACCGCAAGGTCCAATTTTTGTTGCTCTCTTCTTGGCTTAGCCAAACTTCTTCACTTTCTCAAGCTTTTCTTGTCGTCTTCATGGAATGATTAGCTTGGATTTTTGTGATTTTGATAATTTCCTATTCTTAAATTTATCTTTAAGGTGTCATGAAGCTTTAAGCAATTTATTTTCACACTTCCATAAGCTCAAGTTAGATGCAACTGCACTAACACACCTCAAAATATCCCAAGAACATTTATGCAACTAAAAAGTTATTTTTAACATGGTTTTGTATCTGATGCTCAATAAACCCAATTATAGCAAATCCCAATTAAATCAATATTTAAGCACACAAATTCAATTAAAATACCTAGAATTCAACATTAAATGAGGGCAAAAATACACACTCATCACTATCCCTCTCCCTCCAATCAACGATGAGGGAGAGAGGGGAAGGAAGAGGGAAATTCTTCTATTTTTTCAATCATGTCATTTTGAGCGTGATATCAATATTACAATTATGTCCACAAATTATTTTTTAGCATAATTATGAAAATGATGTCAAAATAAAAAAATTGAAAATTTTTATATAATATGGTTTAAAAAGTAATTTTCAATTACATTATCTTCTAAATATTTTTTTATTAAAATATTTTACTTTCATTTATACATTTTCATATTTTTTCTACGTTAAATCAAACTTATATAATGATAATCTTTAATTATTTTTAAAATAAAGTACAACTTGGTAATATTGTTTTTCTTTGATTTAAATATAATTTTTAATTTATCACATCCATCAAATCATTCACAAACTTTAACAAACTTTACTCTTAATCCACCCACTTTCACCTTTAATCCACTTAAAGTGAACAACCCAAACTTCACACTGTAATCCACTTGATGTCATCCTCTCCCTCTCCACCCAATCAACCTTGAGGGAGAAAGAGGGGGAAGGAAGAGGGAAATTTTTCTATTTTTAAATCATTTCTGTTATGTCTTGGGTTCAGGGTGATATCAAGATGACAATTACGTCCGCAAATTATTTTTCAGCTTAATTATGAAAATGATGTAAAAATAACAAAAATTTGAAAATTGTTATAAAATAAGGTTAAAAAAGTAATTTTTAATTATAAAATTTTTTATTACATTATCTTTTAAATATTTTTTTATTAAAATATGTTACTTTCATTTATACAATTTCATATTTTTTTCTACAACAAATCAACCTTATACAATGATAATTTTTAATAATTTTTAAAATAAAGGACAATTTGGTAATCTTGTTTTTCCTTGATTTAAATATAAGTTTTAATCTATCACATCCATCAAATCACTCACAAACTTTACTCTAAATCCACCCTCTTTCACCTTTAATCCACGAACAACACAAAATTCACACTCTAATCCACTTGAATTCATCATCTCCCTCTCCCTCCAATCAAGCTTGATTAAGAGAGGGGGAGGAAGAGGGAAATTCTTCTATTTTTAAATCATCTATGTTATGTGTTGGTTTGATGGTGATATTAAGATTACAATGCTGTTCGCAATTTATTTTTCAACTTAATTATGAAAATGATGTAAAAATATGACTTTTCATATTATTTTTACAAAAATAATTAATAACGAAAATTTGAAAATTGATCTAAAATAAGGTTTAAAAAGTAATTATTAATTATAAATTTTTTTATTACATTATTTTATAAATCTTTTTGTAATAAAATATGTTATTTTCATTTACACATATTAATATTTTTTCTACAATAAATCAAACTTATATAATGATAATTTTTTAATTATTTTTAAAATAAAGTACAATTTGGTAAACTTGTTTTGTTATGATTTAAATATAATTTCTAATCTATCACATACATCAAATCACTCACAAACTTCAACAAACTTTACTCTAAATTCACTCACTTGGTAGTCTTGGGACGATACGAACTATGTTCGTATATGGGAACTCTACCTGGCGTTGCGGTCTATGATCTGTAGCATGTTTTCCCGCACGTGCTCTGTCGGTTGTGGCCGATAGGTGAGGCAGCAAGTCACCTTGAAGTAATCCTTAGACGATGTAGAATACAAATAACCCGATTTGAGGGTTAGATAGTAGGAATAAAAGTGTAGAACAATGTGGGAAGTTAAGTACTGTGATACGTGTGTTTGTTGATATATATGTTTGTAGCCTTGTATATATGATTTATCTGCTAAGCTCACCCTATCTGCGTGTGTTTGGTGATGATCGTGTACGTGGTACACGAGAGCAAATGTTGATGATGCAGGTGGCTCAGGTGCAGCTTAGTCGCGGAGAGGGGTTCAACTTGGGAAACTCTTACGTTTATTTACTGCTTTTGAAAACAGTTGTAAACCCTGATGGGTGATTTTATAACATTATGATTATGGTTTTGTTGTGGATGTTAATAAACTTTATTCCCGTGCTTTTGGAAAATGAGGTATTATTAATTGCGCCGAGTATTTTATTTTTCTTCATTTCATTTATAAAACCGTAATATCCTGACGGGATGTTACATTTGGTATCAGAGCAATGGTTTTCAAAATGATTTTTGGGGTCTATGGGGAGTGAGCATACCGTGTTACGCTTGCGTGACTAACTATTTGTGTTATTATTTTATTTTTGGATATGAAATCCTAATTTGAGCTGTGTGTGTGAATAGCTATAATATGTGGCGCGCACAAGCTATGGCTAACAGGGGGAGGAGGAACACCGTTGGAGCTGACGACATAGCTCAGGCGATCCATCGTATGGTGGACGCGATGCAGCCCATAGCAGCGCCACCCAGAGCTGTAGTGGCACCTACCAGGCCGGTATCTATGGAGAATTTCATGAAACACCGACCGACCAAGTTCTCTAGCAAGGTCACTCCTGATGAGGTAGATGCCTGGATGCGGGAGTGTGCGAAGATCTGTCGGGTGTTGGAATTCACGGATGAGCAGAAGTTGTTGTTTGTCACATTTCTCCTGGTGGCAAACGCGGAGTACTGGTGGCAGGGGATGCAGCAGTTGATGCAGATCCATGAGGAGCAGGTGACCTGGGCTACCTTCAGGACGAGGTTCCTGGAGAAATATTTCTCGGACAGTGCGAGGCATGAGCGGGAAGCAGAGTTCCTCACGTTGCAGCAGGGAACCATGACTATGGAGGCATACATTGAGAGGTTCGAGTACCTTGCACGTTTCTACACTCTGGTGGTCACTGAGGATTGGAGGTGTAGGAAGTTCGAGGGGGGACTAAAACATGAGCTACGCAGATTCTTGGTACCTCTCAGAATCAGAGAGTTCCCGGTTTTGGTCGAACAGGCCAAAACAGTTGAGCAGCTGGACATTGGGGCCCAGCCGAGCAGCACGACCACAAAAGGCTGTGACAGACACTCGTCAACAGAAGAAACCTTATAGCAGGCCACCGACTTCCTCCAGGAGGCTACAGTGCTATAATTGTGGCGGGGAGCACTTGAGGAGAGATTGTAGGAGCCCTGCCAGTAGTACAGGTGGAGGCAGTGGCACTGGTAAGTGCTACGTGTGTGATCAGACTGGACACTTTGCATGATAATGTCCTAACCGAAAACCAGCTGGAGGTGCGCCAACTAAGAAACCTCTATGAGATCAGCCTAGAGCACCAAGGCGTGTGTTCGCCTTGATGACTACAGAGGCAACCCAATCAGGTAATTTATTGGAGTTCATGTGTTTGTTGTGTGACCACGAGGTGGTGGTGTTATTTGACTTGGGGGCCACTCATTCATTCGTGTCTAATGAATGCGTGGGGAGGCTCGGACTTGCTATGCGAAAGCTGGAATGCGAATTGATAGTCGCTACGCCAGCATCTGGAGAGGTATCCACCACTTCTATGTGCGTGGGGTGTCCTATGGAGGTGGCAGGCCGCAGGTTCACTCTGAATCTTATTTGCGTGTCGATAGAGGGTCTGGATGTGATACTGGGCATGGACTGGTTGTCGAGCAACGATGTTGTCATTGATTGTGGACGGCGCAGGGTAGTGTTTCCAGATAAAGTGGGGTTGGAACTTATCTCGTCTAATCAGGCAGTGAGGGAGATTGAGGCTAGGGCTACATGCTATATGATAGTGGCTCATGCGGAGAAGATGAGTACAGCAGAGAAAATCAGCAGGATTCCGATAGTGGAGGAATACGCATATGTATTTTCGGATGAGATTTCAGAGTTGCCACCTATCAGGGATGTGGATTTCTCCATTGATCTCATCCCTAGCGCTGAGCCAGTTTCTAATGCACCGTACAGGATGGCGCCTGCTGAGGTAGCCGAACTAAAGAAATAGATCGAGGATCTACTTGAGAAGAAGTTCATCCGACCGAGTGCATCACCGTGGGGAGCACCGATGCTGCTAGTGAAAAAGAAAGATGGTAGCTCCAGGTTATGTGTTGATTACCGGCAGCTAAACAAGTTAACGATACAGAATAAGTATCTGCTGCCAAGGATTGATTATTTGTTGGATCAGCTGAGGGGAGCTGCGGTGTTCTCGAAGATAGACTTGAGATCTGGATATCATCAGATCCTTGTCAGGCCAGAGGATGTCCATAAGACTGCCTTTAGGTCACATTATGGCCACTACGAGTATGTAGTGATGCCATTCGGGGTGACCAATGCGCCAGCTATATTCATGGACTATATGAATAGGATTTTCCAGCCATATCTAGATCCGTTTGTGGTAGTGTTTATCGACGATATCCTGATCTACTCTGAGAGCATAGAAGAGCATGCAGAGCATCTAAGAGTGGTGTTGGGGATTCTCAGAGAACACCAGTTGTATGGCAAGTTATCAAAATGTGAGTTCTGGTTGGAGGAGGTAAAATTCCTGGGCCATGTGATCTCAGCCCAAGGAATTGCAGTTGATCCGGCTAAGATCGAGACCGTGGTGAAGTGGGAGAGGCCTCAGACAGTTTCAGAGGTGCGAAGTTTTCTGGGTTTGGCAGTGTATTATCGACGATTTGTGGAGGGTTTCTCCAAAATGGTGAAACCCCTTACCCAGTTGACGAGAAAGGATCAACCCTTCTCATGGACAGATGAGTGTGAAGCTTGCTTTGAGGATATGAAGAGAAGACTGACCATCGCACCGATACTGGCAATCCCTGACATGACTAAAATATTTGAGGTGTACCGTGGGACCTCGTATCAGGGGTTAGGCTGTGTGTTGATGTAGGATAAACGGCATGTAGCCTATGCATCGAGATAGTTGAAGGTTCATGAGAAAAATTACCCGACACACGACTTGGAGTTAGCGGCAGTCGTGTTTGCTCTCAAAACATGGAAGCATTATCTATATAGGGCGCAGTTTCAGGTATTCAGCGATCATAAAAGTTTAAAATACTTGTTTGATCAGAAGGAGCTGAATATGAGACAGAGGCATTGGATGGAGTATTTAAAGGACTGTGACTTTGAGCTATTGTACCAACCTGGTAAAGCTAACGTCGTAGCGGATGCCCTGAGTAGGAAGAGAATTCATGTATCAGCTATGATGATTAGAGAGTTAGAGTTGATAGAGCAGTTGGGGGACATGAATCTGGGGTTGGATATGGGGCCTGGACAGATACGATGCAGTATGCTGAGGATCACGAATGAGTTCCTAGATGAGCTTCGAGTGGAACAGGGTAAGGATCAGGAGCTGCAACAAATCATTGGTGAGTTGGGCATTGAGAAGAGGAAGGATATTCGGATGGGCAAAGATGGGATCCTACGGTTTCGGGAGAGAGTGTGTGTTCCTAGCAGCAGAGTTCTAAAGAAGATGCTCCTAGATGAGGGGCATAAGAGTCGTCTTAGCATACACCCTAGTATGACTAAGATGTATAAAGATTTGAAAGCCTCTTTCTGTTGGACGGGTATGAAGACAAAAGTGGCTGATTACGTAGCTTCTTGCTTGGTATGTCAGAAAGCGAAGATAGAACATCAGCGACCGGGTGGTATGTTAGAGCCTCTGGACATTCCATAGTGGAAATGGGATAACCTTTCCATGGATTTTGTCACACACTTGCGAGATCGGTGAGAGGGCACGACTCAATCTGGGTGATAGTAGACAGATTGACGAAGTGTGCTCATTTTTTGCCGATTAATCAGAAGATGAATATGGATAGGCTGGCGGATTTGTATGTTTGGGAGATTGTCAGGTTACATGGAGTGCCGGCGAGTATTGTGTCGGACAGAGATCTGAGGTTCACCTAGAGGTTCTGGCAGTCATTGCAGAACGCTCTGGGTACTCAGCTCCGAATGAGTTCCGCTTATCATCCTTATACAGATGGATAGTCTGAGCGGACTATATAGTCGTTGGAGGACCTGCTGATGACATGTGTTTTGGACCATTAGGGTACTTGGAGTGATGTACTGCCGCTGGTAGAATTCACTTATAATAATAGTTATTATTCAAGTATTGGAATGGCTCCCTACGAGGCCCTGTATGGTAGGAGATGCAGGACACCATTGTGTTGGCAGCAGGATAGCGAGGTAGTGGTTCTTGGGTCAAAGTTCTTACAGCAGACCACCGAGAAGGTAAGGGTGATTCAGGATCGGATGCGCGCGACTCAGAGCAGGCAGAAGTCTTATGCAGATAAGAGGAGGAGGACGCTTGAGTTTGAGGCAGGGGACCACGTGTTTCTTAGAGTGACTCCTACTACAAGTATTGGCAGGGCACTTAAATCGAGAAAGTTGACACCTCGATTCATCGGACCATATCAGATCATGAGGAGGATTGGTCCTGCAGTGTGTGAGATAACATTACCACCACACTTGGGAAACTTGCATAATGTTTTCCATGTGTCACAGCTGAGAAAATACATAGCCGATCCTACGCATGTTCTGGAGGATGGTGATATGCAGATACGGGAGGACTTGACCATTGGAGCCGGACCAATGAGAATCTTGGATTCTCAAATAAAAAAGCTCAGAGGAAAGGAGATGTCATGGGAGATGGAAGATGTCATGAGGCGGTCCTATCCTCATCTCTTCCCTAGTAAGTTCTCTTTTTCGAGGGCAAAAAATTTTAAAGGTGGGAGTATTGTAAGACACGTAGAATTTAATTAATTAAATAATTAATTAATTAATAAATTCGGGAGGGGAAATAATTATGACATTAAATTATGGTTGGTATGATGTGGAAAAGTGCTAGCTCATGTGGTTGAGAGTACTTTGATTGTGTGAGAGGACTTGGGTTCGAGTCCTATGTATGCTAACTTTTGTGTTATTGTTTTATTATTTTCTATGAAAACATGTTCTGGTATGATATGATGATTGAATTGTGATTTCTAGCATGAAATATGAATTGGTTAAATGGTTTGATATTGATTTGGCGATTGCATGGTTATGGGTTCAAGCCTTGGAGAATTTACATTAAGCTTTATATTTTTTTGGGCATTTTTGGCTTTGACTTGAATATGGAAAGGTGGAAAGGAAACCTAAG
>Ga0214544_1012494_pt1 | contig 11000 bp, 14 predicted proteins | sample CNSS3metaG_FD_160074 | JGI IMG/M metagenome (GOLD analysis project Ga0214544, IMG submission 160074) | Root nodule microbial communities from cowpea collected in UCLA plant growth center, Los Angeles, California, USA - CNSS3 | ecosystem: Host-associated > Plants > Roots > Nodule | place: USA...
TATATATATATATATATATATATATATCGGAAACATTATTTTGACACCGTTATCTTAACTCACTTTTGACACCAGGACACGTGTCAAACGATTAGCATTAACAGAACATGTGTCAAACGATTAACATTAATGTAATAAAAAAAATTTATTGTGAGAGTTGTTTGCAAGGTATGCCCGTGCCGTGCTTAAGTGGAAGAAAATAAAAATTTTGACGCCAACAAAATGCTCCAAAACGAGATCGCAAAATGAAATAGTTGCAGAAGAATTGGAAAGAGGGTTTGAGGAAGGACAGAAAGCCATTAAAGAACAAATGAAGGAAAACGTTTACGCAGAAGCAATTGGGTCGACGAGAATTTGAAACAGGCTTGCATCTAGCAGAGGAAGCCGACCAACGAGGGTAGGGTTTGTGGTTTTGAAGAACGAAATAACGTTTTCGTTTGAAGAATCCCAAAAATTGAAGTTTGGCGAACCCCATGACCATTTGTGTTATTCCTTGCAATTCAAGTATTGATTTAGATGTGGTTGTGATTTTGTTGCATTTGATGTTGTCAATTTTTGGATTGGTTGGCGGTGCTGACGAACACTTGGGGGATTTTTGTTTTCATTGCTGCAACATAAATCCTTCCATTTTCCTTTCAGTTATTGAATATGGGCACTAAACAACATAACGATGGCCTATTGATTAAGGATGTGAATGTAGGTTTGGTTATGTGTTTGAAATTCCTTTGTCTATTGTCTATGTTAATATGGTATGATGTAACACAATTTTTTGTTTACACAGATGTTTTTCCGGCATTCTTGCAAAGCCAAATATGTTGGAAGTTTGAATGAAAAATTAAGTGTGAAACAATGAGAGTCAATTGCATGCACACCGTTTTGGTGGTTTATGTCGTTATACCATTCGGTTAAGATAAGTCGCAATTTGTTATCTGTGTTATGTTATAGATGGGTTGAAAGGAGGGGTGGTTTTGCTATTGGTAGGGAAGTAGTTGAATTTAATTTGTTAGATGTTTGTTTAGGATTAGGTCTTCGGGTATTGGGTGAAAAAATTGATATAAGTGACGATGATGAAGATAGTGATTGTAGGAAGTTATTTTGTAGTGGGAAAGTTGATGTTAAAACGATTTATGAGTTTCTTTTGGAATATGACAATGATGGTGGTAGTATAGAATTGTTTACCAGCCTTTATATCTTGTTAGGCATATCTGAGTTCTTGTTGCCAAATAGAAACGAGATTGTGTTCCCCAAAATTTTTAAATTAGTGGATGACTTGCAAAGTATAGGTAAATACAATTGGGGCAACTTAGTGTATGACTATTTGGTTGGTAGCTTATGTAGTGCTTCAAGGGCTTTGAAGTATGAATCAAATATAAGTAACATTCATGTATTTGGATGTGTGTATATGTTGTAGGTAAAGTTTCATTGTTTCAATTTCATGTTAAGTAATTACTTAGTAGTTGGACATTTTGTTATGGCTAATTCGTTTTCAATGTTTCAGTTGTGGTCGTTTGATCATATATTTGTTTGCAACGCAACGTTTAATTGCGGCATATCAAAGTTTCCACGATTGTTGCACTAGATGAATATTAAAGTTGGTGACAAATTAGTTAAAAGTTCCTTTGATAAAGAATTGGTTAGTATGGAGAAGTAATAATATTTTAGTTAAATACTGATATGTTTAGTTTTTGTTAACTTGTTTTTGTTGTTGACAGGCTGTTAATGAGGTTGTGGTGTGTAACGAAGAACTTGGTTATGAGTTTGTGAGAGATGCATTCTAAACTTTTGGGACTTCATACAAGAGATCAATTGATAAGGAGAATAAAGAGCTAAAACGTCTTGTAGAGAATGAAGAACGTGAGATTACTGATTTGAAAGCTGTTTTGTCTCATTTAGAGGATATGGTTGTAAAAAAGGAAGAATAGAACCGTAGGGATGGTGATAGTATAGATGATCATCATGATGATGATAATGATGAGGAGGAGGGTGATGTTGGTGTTGATTACACCATTAATGACCCTCCATATGATGTTGAAGTTGAGGGGTTCTGCGGCTGATGATGTTAATGTTGGACAACAAAGCAACATGTATGACCGTATGAAGTCCCAACCTCGAAAGCGAATAAAAAGTCATGCAATAAGGACTCCATTTGCGGGTTTAGGTACGAGAAGGAAGATGAAGATTCTTACAATGAGTTTAATTTGTTTTTAATTTAATGGTTGCAAAGACATTCATTGTTGATTTTTATTTTTTTGTTATAGGCCAAGTGTGTGGTCATTTGTTGTTTTCTTTTGTAGTGTCCAACGTTGTTTGCTTTAATTAGGCTTCAGTTGCTGAATTCAATTGACCATACTAATATAATTTTTGTTATGTTCCAACCACTTTACAGTGGTGCCCACATATACTGTGTTTGGTGAGAAATGAATGACTTTATGGACTTGAGCATGTTTTAGGGATAAGGCAAAGTCAGTGACAGTATGTTAGAAATCATATTACAGCAAAGTCAGTAACATATATTAGTTGGTGTTCAAAAATTTTGCTCCAAGTTCTCAATTATTGAAGCGTAACTATCAGTTCTGGAAGGACAGGAAAATGTTGACATTTTTATCCAGTAATGAAGCATGTGATTACATTATTTTCAAATTTAAGTTGGCTATGTTCTTAGCTGAATTAAAATAATATAAAAAAAAATTGAAGCAGTACCATCCATGTATGGTTCATGAGTGTACAAGTAATGTAGCGAAATTGTTGACTGCATTTAAACAAATGGTTTCAAAAAATTAAGGACAAGTCCCCATGTATATTCGTTTAACTCCACATATCACTTTTTTGTAAGTTACGTATAGGTGTAGTTATTACAAAATTTGTGTGACAACTTTCCATCTTTATTCGTTTAACTTCACACATAACTTTTTTGTAACTTACTTATATGTGAACTTATTACAAAATTTGTATGACAACTTTTCATGTATATTCGTTTAACTCCCCATATAACTTTTTTGTAACTTATAGAAGAAGTTATTACAAAATTTGTATGACAACTCTCCATGTATATTCGTTTAACTCTCCAGATAACTTTTTTTGTAACTTACGTATACATGAACCTATTACAAAAATTGAATGACAACTTTCCATCTATATTCCTTTAACTCCCCATATAACTTTTTTGGAACTTACTTATAGGTGAACTTATTACAAAATTTGTATGACAACTCTCCATGTATATTCGTTTAACTCCACACATAACTTTCTTGTAACTTACTTATATGTGAACTTATTACAAAATTTGTATGACAACTTTCATGTATATTCGTTTAACTCCACACATAACTTTTTTGTAACTTACTTATATGTGAACTTATTACAAAATTTGTATGACAACTCTCCATGTATATTCGTTTAACTCCCCACATAACTTTTCTGTAACTTACTTATAGGTGAAGTTATTACAAAATTTGTATGACAACTCTCCATGTATATTGGTTTAACTCCCCATATAACTTTTTTGTAACTTACTTATATGTGAAGTTATTACAAAATTTGTATGACAACTTTCCATATATATTTGTTTAACTCCCGATATAAATTTTTTGTAACTTACTTATACGTGAAGTTATTACAAAATTTGTATGACAATTCTCCATGTATATTCGTTTAACTCCACACATAACTTTTTTGTAACTTACTTATATGTGAACTTATTACAAAATTTGTATGACAACTCTCCATGTATATTCGTTTAACTCCCCACATAACTTTTCTGTAACTTACTTATACGTGAAGTTATTACAAAATTTTTATGACAATTCTCCATGTATATTCGTTTAACTCCACACATAACTTTTTTGTAACTTACTTATATGTGAACTTATTACAAAATTTGTATGACAACTCTCCATGTATATTCGTTTAACTCCCCACATAACTTTTCTGTAACTTACTTATAGGTGAAGTTATTACAAAATTTGTATGACAACTCTCCATGTATATTGGTTTAACTCCCCATATAACTTTTTTGTAACTTACGTATAAGTGAACCTATTACAAAATTTGAATGACAACTTTCCATCTATATTCGTTTAAGTCTCCACTTAGAAATTTTGATTTGAAATATATCCATTTTGCATTTGTTTTACAATTTATGCTTCGTTAATAAATTGCTTACAAAATTCTGATGATAAGTTTCGAAGTATATTTGCATTACTTCCCACTTAGGTATGTTAATTATTTGTTGGTGATGTTTTTAGAAATTTTGTATGAGAACTTTTCATGTATATCTACATTACTCATCACTTATATCTGTTAATAATATTTTCTGGAAGTTTGTACAACATTTGTATGACAACTTCCCATGTACATTGGTTAGAGTCTCCATATAAGTTTCAGAATATTTTCGCCTTCAAAAGTGGTCAAAATCGCTCTGCCCATAGCCAGACATTGGATTTGAAATCTCTCTCGTACGTTGTAGCAACCACATCCCTAGCAAATTCTTGAGTGCTCTAGGCCTCTTGTCTTTCCCGATTAAGCATTGCTACTTGAACATTTCTTGCAGGCCCTAGTATTAGCGTTGCCCCGGAGTTGCATTTTTTCAAGAATGCCTTCAGGTCTTCTTGTTCAACATCCAGTCCTTGCCAAGGTTCCATTACAAAGTGATCTGTATACAAAAAATGCAGTAACATTAACGCAAATACTAAAACATAAAAAAGTTATTAACAGGTTAGTGAGTATATGAAATGGTGGGTGGTGCAAATACTTTAAGCGAAATGTGTCATGTTCCTCCAGGGACGACGAACACAAACACTGATTACCTGGTGGTGATAACTAAGGTATTGGTTTGGGAAGTGTTTGGTACCCGAGTAGAGTATTTATAATAAAAAATAATTATCTTATTTTTTGACCAAAATACCTTTACTTTTTTTGTAGGGTAAGTTTAAGTTGGCGGTAGTTTAAGTTAACTTTTCCTGTTACATCGCGAAGACATAAGGAAGCTAGGCTCCCACACTCCCACCTACCACCACTGAATGCACATTTATGGCAGCACCATCTTTTACGATCCAATAGATGGAGTTCATTGATTGTCCACACACGTTTTGGAAGAACAAGTTTATTGACTACCACAACCAAGCTCAAAGGTTGTGCGCATATTGAAGACGTTAGGTTGGCTTTGGTTTTGCAAAGTAAGTAGCCATAAATTTTGAAACTCATTTCGAAAATGGTGCAGTAGTGTAGTCAAACAGCCATATTGTGTTGCGCGTTGTTGAGACATTTAATGAATGTTTTGGTCTTGGTTTTTATTTTTTTTTAGGGTTCATTGTAACGTTGGTTTGTTTTTTTTTATAAACAAGGGGAAGGGGTCATAAATGTTGATGTTGTGAACTGAATAGCAAGGACAGTGTATTGAAACATGTTTCATTAAATGTTGGTTTCAGGAACGTCGTTGATATTCTTCATATGATGGAGACGTCACTTGATGATATCTCTCTTGAAGAAGACAATGGTGGTGCCTAGCCTGTGATGGACAACGAAATTGTTGACAATGACAACAATGTTGACCTTGTTCCTAGAGTCCACATATGCTTCGAGACACTTGATGCAGTTAAAAAATTTTATAGAGACTTTGCGATTAGAACTGGATTTGGTATTAGAATAAGAAGTTCAAAGAAGGGAAAGGACAACGAACTTAAACATGTTAAGCTTGTTTGTTCTTGTGAAGGTAATTATGTCTCCACCATACGTCCAGTTGGAATATCGATTGGTAAAAAAGATGGCAAATGGCACATAAAAAATGTTGTCATGGAACACAGTCACGATATCAGTCCAAAAGAATCAAGGCTGATATCAAGGAATCGAAAAGTTAATATGCATGCCAGGCAAATAGTTGACATCAATGACGAAGCCGGGGTACGCATCAACAAGAGTTATCGTTCGTTAGTTTGTGAAGCTAGAGGATATGACAATGTTTCTTTTATTGATCGAGATGTTAGGAACTACATAGCTCATAAAAGAAGGTCATTATGCAAAGATGGACAAGCTTTGCTTCGACACTTTTCCCACATGCGTGAAGTAAACAATGATTTCTTCTTTGAAATTGGCATGGATGAAGATAATAGAATATGAAATCTTTTTTGGACGGATGCAAAAAGTAGAGCGGCATGCGAGTATTTTGGTGATGTTGTATCATTCGACACAACATATTTGACAAACAAGTACGACATGCCATTTGCCCCATTTGTTGGTGTTAATCACCATGACCAATCAATTTTATTGGGGTGTGGTCTAGTATCTACAGAGGACACATCAACATTTGTATGGTTGTTTAAGTTTTGGTTACGTTGCATGTCCAACAGGGCACCTGATGGAATCATCACTGACCAGTGCAAAGCTATGCGCAATGCAATTCAAATTGTTTTTCCCAACACTAATCATAGATGGTGCCTTTGGCATATAATGAAAAAGGTTCCGGAAAAATTGCAAGGGTACACACAATACAATGTTATGAAAAGTCAATTGAAGGCACTAGTGTATGACTCGAATTCTATTGAAGAATTTGAGGTTGGTTGGAATGAATTCATCACGAATCATGGCCTTCTTAACAACGAGTGGCTATGTTCGTTGTACGAAGAGAGACATCTCTGGGTCCTTTGTTGTCTGAGAAATAAATTGAGTTGGAATGTCTACAACATAACGAAGTGAAGGTATGAATGCTCTTTTTGATGGTTTCATAAATTCCAGCACTTCGTTGCAACAGTTCATCGTCCAATATGACAATGCACTTAGGCAAAAAGCAGAGAAGGAATTTGAGGCGGACTTTGCATCTGTTGGTAGGACACGTCGGCACTTCATTCACAGCCAACTTTGCAAGATATCACAGTGCAAGACCATCAAACATTACAATCCTACATTCCAAACGTCGGTTTCATGTCTCTTCTAACATCACTGCACTCTGAATTTAATCAGTCTCCTCTTTTCACTACAACAACAAACCTCCCATCAGTTCAGGTATCATTAACCATGCTCCAAAACATACGTGTCGTCCTTGTACATTAAACATATTGTAACATCGTCATGTAATGGTGAAGTCCCTGTCCCTGGACATGAAGAAAGAGATGTCGAATTTTTTTTTGTGCGTCTCCATTTTTTGATAGGAACATGCAAGTAACAAACACCATCTGCTGGAATTGGTTGTATTTGTCATTATCATGTTTCGAAATACAAGTGGTGATAACATGTTCAGGTTTTTTTGATTATTTTGTTTAATGCACACTTAAAATGCATTATATTTAGACGTTTTAAAGTTATGTCATAACTTATGAATATGAAGAAAAAATTTGATCTATTGAATGATTTCAATTACATAACGTTTATGAGTACTTATTAGCATTTAGCATTTATTTCATGGTGGTTGTAATTTAATTGGTTTGGTAACGACACATGTAATACACCAACCAACCGACATTAGCCATTAATGTTTAATGTTCATTATATACCCTTGTCGGTTACCTAAGATAAGTTGTTTAATCTCTTTCCAACGTTTCACCATTTCAAAGCTTGTGACAAGACCGTTCAAAGTTATGGTTTTCGGAAACATTTTCTCTCCCACGTTAGGTGTGATTCATAATTATATAAAGTGGTCTACTTGGTTCTATGGGACCACCTAGTAACCCAAAAATTACCCCGTATGAATGATGGCAGCAAGTGGGAGTGCAAATGGGCCGACGGTGCTGTGGAAATTTACAACCATCTACATCTGAAATCAGGTTCTTCTGTGTTTTTTGTGTCTTTATTATTGTAATTGTGATGTATTCGATTTCTAACAAAAAACAAATTCATAACATGTAAATGAGAAGGATTTCGGGTATGTGGATCGTCATTTTGCTACAGGTTTCGAAACACATCTAACCCCTAATTGGGTTTTGAGTGATAGCTTTGGAGGAAAATTCAATGTCACGTACAATATGGACATCACAAATCCGAGAATGGTTGATGGGTGGGCAGATCTGGAAAAGTCGTCCCTCTTGCAAATTTGGGATGCATATGTCCAATTTCGTTACACTGACAATTCAAAGTTCGAAATTACTATATTTGTGGGTGAATGTACACCTGAAAACATGCGTGCATTCTTACGTCGTGCAAATAGGGTACTTGACAGTACTTTTTTTTTTCAGTTAGGCTGATGAAATCTCAAGCCCAAGGAAGCCACTTGGTATTTCTTATTGCATGCTTATTTTCATAATTATTTGACTTGGAATGTTTACTGGTTATAACTAATCTCATTAAAATGGGTTTCTTTTTGGCATTCCCTTTTCCTTTCACACAGGATTTGAGTGCTGCATTTGGTAACCTGATAAGAACAAAGAAAATAATTGAAGTGGTTCTGCTGTCATGTAAGACAGGAGTGCAGTGCAAACTCTTACTTTCCAAAACAAAAAACTCAACCAAATTTGGCCAAGGATGGAGGCAGTTTTGCACAGAGCATGGGCTGAACGAAGGAGACACATTACTGTTTGAAGTTGATCACATTGAAACATAACCTATAATAGATGTATTTATTAACGAATGTTTCTGTGATGTTGCTGAATTTATTAACTTGGTGTAACCCATGTAGTCATTTTATGAATCCATAAAGTTGTTTGCGTTTAATGGTTTTGTGTTCTGTGATAAAAATGTGTAACTAAATTGTGGATTATAGTTCTGTTTTGCGTTCAAGAAATGTCTGTTCAAAAGTCCTTTAATGTGTTCACTGGATTACAGACATTCAAAATTGAGGAGAAAAGGAACGTGAGGAGTGCTGCTGTTAAATGTAGGTACATGTATGCCCGTTATTGAACGCATGATCTAGAAAAAATAACCACTAATTCTAGGTGGGGAGTTGCGATGTCAGATGTGTGAACTTGGATCTTTGATTATGAACACATTAACCAGAATTTGAAAACAGAGCGCAAATTGAAGGTGCAAAGTTGTTTTCTGAGATGTTGGGACAAACGTTATATTTAATGTCATATTAAAAAACTTTAAAAGTTATTGCACATTAATTGCAAATAAACTGTCCAACTAACACCAAATGCTAGGTTTGTCATATTTTGTGTCCACAACTTCATGACCCCCTATCCGATTAATATTGGTGGACAAGTGGAACGTTCTATCTATATTTTGGTCAACGAGCTATGGTAGGCAAAGTGGAACTAAAAAAGTGGAAGGTAGTGGGGAGTTACGACTTTAAACGTCAGGATTTACAATGTAATTTAGGGAAGTCATTTACATTCAACAGAAATATAACTTGGACATTATTTGGCCACAAAATTTTTAAAACTGACAACTTGGTAGCTGTGCTCAACACTTTCTAAAAGGACAACAGAAAGTCAATGCCCCGCACAAACTGGGGGGTGGGGAGTTAGGACTTCATATGTGAGGAGTAACCCAGTCATTTACGAACAAAATATTCACTTGTTAACGTTATTTAGTCCTAAAAAAGAATAGTCGAACATTATTTCCGAACAAAAACTTTCGTACAAGGACTATAGCTACGCTAGGAGTTATGTGGTCTGAGATGTGGAGGTCATATGCATATCTTTGCTCAAGACTTTGTACAAGGACAAGTTACATCCAATTTCTCGAACGAAGTGGGGAGTGATGCCTTAAACTTTGTGAATTTACACTGTAATTTACGAACGACAGATTAAGCATTGAACTTCATGACCCATCATTACATGTAGGTGGGGAGTCAGAACTTCAAATGTGTGGAGTGACAGTGTTATTTACGAACAAAATTTGAAGCATCGAACCTAATAACCCGCCATAACAATTAGGTGGGAAGTTATGTTGTCTCAAAGGGAGATCAACGTTATTTATTTTCTACTAAAAAATAACTGCAACATGATGTGGCCACAATATTTTTCAACAAATGATTCGCACCAAGTGGGGAGTGATGACTTCAAATATATGGACTTACTATCTAGTTTACGAACGACAAATTCAGCACTGAACTCGATCAATCAGGATGACACCTACCTGGGGACTTATGTGGTATTACGTGGGGAGCATCGTCATTTATTTTGTTCACAAAAACATCTGCAACATCATGACGACACTACATTTTCTAACCCACAACTGCGTGGTGATATGCATATCTTTCCACAACACTTTCAACAAATACAAGTCATACATATTCAATGTGTTGCACCATCTGGGAAGTCAAGAGTTCAAATATGTGCACTTACACTATTATGTACGACCAAAAGATTAAGCAGTCAAGCTAATCACCCCCCATTACAAATATGTGGGGAGTTATGGTTTCCCATACGGGAAGCAGTGTTATTTATTTTGTAGTAAAAAAAATATGCAACATGATGTGGGCACAATATTTTTCAACCATTGGGAGATCATATGAATATATTTGGTGAACACTATGTACATGGACAAGTGAAAACCAATGTCTCGCACCAAGTGGGGAGTCATGACTTCAAATTTGTGGACTTACACTCTATATACTGAACGAAAGATTGACTTGTAAACATTAACACCCAGGTGGGGACTTATGTGCTCTGAAATGGGAACTAAAGTTATCTATTTTGTACAAAAAAGAAAACTGGAACATTATTTGCCCACAAAGATTTTTGAACCTACAAGAAAGCCCTCATACTTATATTTTGTCAATGGCATTTTAAAACCAATAATGATACCAATGATGTGAAAACTACTAGGGAGTCAGGACTTCGAATGTGTGGACTTACACTGTAATTAACCAACCAAACATTAAGCAGTCAACGACATTACCCACATTAACACCCAGGTGGGGACTTATGTGGTCTGAAACGGGGACCAGAGTTATCTATTTTGTACAAAAAAGAAAACTGAAACATTATTTGCCCACAAAGAATTTCGAACCTAGAAGTTGGCCCTCATACTTATATTTTGTCAACGGTTTTTTATAACCAATAATGATACCAATGATGTGGAAACAACTAGGGAGTCAGGACTTCGAATGTGCGGACTTACATTGTAAT
>Ga0214544_1012497_pt1 | contig 10998 bp, 9 predicted proteins | sample CNSS3metaG_FD_160074 | JGI IMG/M metagenome (GOLD analysis project Ga0214544, IMG submission 160074) | Root nodule microbial communities from cowpea collected in UCLA plant growth center, Los Angeles, California, USA - CNSS3 | ecosystem: Host-associated > Plants > Roots > Nodule | place: USA...
AAAAAAATGTATAAAAAAATTATATGGCTATTAATTCCATAAAAGCATACATACACACACATCTATATATGAGGCAAGGAGTAGAATATTGAAATTAAAATCAAGAGAAAGAAGATGAATGTGTCTTTGGTTTTGCTCCTACTAATCGTTGTTTCCATTGAGATTGGTATGTGATATAAGGTTTTGAAATTGATTTTTTGTTTTAAATAAGTTTGTGACGTTGAGACTAATGGCTTAACATTGAATATATCATGTATCTTTTATAAAACAGAAAGCGATGGACCATTGAAAATGATAGAGGGAAAAGTTTGTGAAGTGAAGCTATATGACTATTGCGAAAGCGATAATTGCTTAGTTGATTGCCCAAAGAAATATGGAGCAGGAGCAAGTGCTCATTGTAGCCTCACTGGGGAGTGCTTATGCGATTATCCATGCTAAGGTGCTTGTCACCTTCTTTTCCGACCTTCTCTCTGATATGGGGAATTGAGTCATTAATTGCACCCTCAAAACTCCAATTCAAATGAAATAAAATTATTCTCTTCTCATTATATTTATTTATGCTCTTCTCAATCATTTTCCAGAGTTTATATATTCTTTACTTCACACAATAACCCTTGAATTTTGTTCATATATATGTCAATGGATAGTGAAATGTTTACTTTTGATCTTATCCACATTAGTTATTATAAACAAAATTGAAACAACTTTTTACGTACTACATTTTATAAAAAAGTATAAATATATTTTGCAATTTTTCCCTTTTCTAAATTTATGTATTTCATTTATATTTTTCACTTCTTTTTCTAAAATTGAAGTCTTTTATAATTTATGAATTGAATTTCAATTGAAATATCTTAATACGACCGGCGATTAAAATCAGTATTGTGTTAACTCTATCTAAGTTGAAACTTTGTCAAATCCACTAAAATTAGAAATTTATGCTTTCTTTAATTAATATTAATAAAGGTCATAATAATTTTATTTTTATTATGAAAATTTTTTTTCTTAAATAAACCGGTGTTATATTTCGCTGAGCCATATATTAAAAATAAGATCATAATATTTTTCAATCAAAACTATATATAAAAACATAAAAACATAAAAACACACACACACACATATATATATATTTATCTATTTATATTCGTTTATTTATTTATTGATTAATAATTGTATTAATGTGTGTAATTATGAATCATCATAAACAACGCACCGGAACCAATGCATGCATTGATTTTTCTATATATATGTATAACATCATACATTCAAAATACAAACAAATGTTGCAAGTTTTCATTTGTCTAAAAAATTGTTGCACGTGATTTGTTTAGAATTTGAAAGCATCATATTGTAAAATCAAATCAATCGTTCGTGCATTAAAAGCTTACACATCCTAAACATACTCCAGTTTCCCTAATTAATCCAAAAACTGTGAGAAACATGATTATTAAAAGTCACAATATACTACTTTAGCTTATAATATACAAAACCATGAAACTCAACATTTTAATTTCGGAATTCACAATTTGAAAAACTTTAACATTTTACAATAACAAAAAGAGAGTAATTGGAAAGTTATTAATTTATGTTTGCTTATTGCTTTGAAGTAAAAACTATATAATGATATAAAAAATCGAAGATTGAAAGTGTACACAACATTCTCGCATTGAATAAAAACAAAAAGGGAGAGGGGGTGTAGCGTAGGATGATGAGACTGGATCCTGTCAACATCTTCAAAGTAATCCTTAGAATCATCATTATAATCAGTGTAGTAGTCCAAGGGCACATGTTAGGTGGTGATTTTTCTTCAGCAAGTATATTGAGGTGACGTAATAACCTTAAGACATCTTGTATCCATGAATAAGCTTAACAAGTCTTGTATCCACGAACACATTGATTCCTTGTTCCACCTATATTCCTAGGCACCCATTTGCTCAATTTGACCTTGTAGAATTTAAATGAAGTGGACGACACTTCCTGTGGTTGCCTGTCCTTATCTAGTTGCTTCGATAATCTTCTTTTAGTATTATTTCTCCTTGTTGTTCTCTCTATCTCAGTATAAAGAATAAAATTTTCAACCAATTTTTCACTTTGCAAACAATAAGTAACTACAAGGCAAGTAAGCATAGAAAGATCAAAACACTATAATTAAAAACAAATAAATATGTTCAAGGATTCACAAGAAAATTTCAAATTCATTAAGACGACCAAATATTTTGGCACAAGTTCCTATTAGCGATGCCAAATATTTGTTAAGGATTAACGAGAATAGAATTGTAACTAATTAGCTATGGATTAGTAAGAATAGAATTGTAAAAAATTAACTATGGGTTAACGAAAACAAATGTGTGAAAAAGTAGCTATAGATTAGAGAGAACACAATTGCAAAAACTAACAACTGTTTGGTGGGAATGAAATTGCAACAAATAAGATACCAATTAGCTAGAACAAAATTGCGACAAATCAGGTACCGAGTACTGAGAGCACTATTGTGACACATTACCTACAAACTTATGCGAGGAAATTTGCGAGAAAGTAGCTACAAATTATATAGAAATTATAAAACTTGCTCACCTCATTTAAGGAGGAATTGGCGACGAATTGACCACAAAATAGCGAGAAATTATATATTTCTATGCTTAGCAACCTGGATTTAGCAAAAAAAAACATTTTCTAGGAATTTGAGAGTTAATCTTTCGCAAAAGTTGTTAGCGCAAGATTATCTTCAGAATAGCCAAGAAATATTTTGGAGCTAATATGGAAATATTTTATAGTTTTAGTGATGATTTTCCTTTAGAAATTGTACTTAGTTTATGTAATAAACTTAACAAGTGTCATTTCCACTAGGACTTATAATAACCCACGATTAAAATTTTTGAAATTTTATTAATAAAATTTTTCATATATTTATTTCCTAAATTTCTTATTTATAGTTTTTTTTCCGAAATTAAAACGATTTACAATATAAATTGGACTTTCAATTTTATTTTTTAATAATTTTATATGTGATAAACAATAGTAAATTAATTATGAAGAATCTATCAATTTTACTTATAAATATATATTAATTATTATATTTTATTATTTTTAGAAAAAAATTCTATATATATATATATATTTATTTATATATTCAACTATTTTTAAAATTATATTTATTTAATACCATATTTAATCATTGGATTAAGAATAAAAATTGAAAATAGATACATTATTATAATTAAAATTAAAAAAGACATACATACATTAATTTTACTCTAACTAATACATAATTTTTGAAAGACTTAAACAGGAAATATCGATCAATATAATATATATATACAAACATACATTAATGATAAAATTACAAAAAATGTATAAAAAAATTCTATGGCTATTAATTCGATAAAAGCATACATACACACACATCTATATATGAGGCAAGGAGTAGAATATTGAAATTAAAATCAAGAGAAAGAAGATGAAGGTGTCTTTGGTTTTGCTCCTTCTAATCGTTGTTTCCATTGAGATTGGTATGTGATATAAGGTCTTGAAGTTGATTTTTGGTTTTAAATAAGTTTGTGACGTCGAGACTAATGGCTTAAATTTGAATATATTATGTATCTTTTGTGAAACAGAAAGCGATGGACCATTGAAAATGATAGAGGGAAAAGTATGTGAATTGAAGCTATATGACTATTGCGAAAGCGATAATTGCTTGGTTGATTGCCCAAAGAAATATGGAGCAGGAGCAAGTGCTCATTGTAGCCCCACTTGGGAGTGCTTATGCGATTATCCATGCTAAGGTGCTTGTCACCTTCTTTTCCGACCTTCTATCTGATTGTATGGGGAATTGAGTCATTAATTGTACCATTAAACTCTAATTCAAACGAAACAAAATCATTCTCTTCTCATTATATTTATTTATGTTCTTCTCAATCATTTTCCAGAGTTTATATATTCTTTACTTCACACAATAACCCTTGAATTTTGTTCATATATATGTCAATAGATAGTGAAATTTTTACTTTTGATCTTATCCATATTAGTTATTATAAACAAAATTGAAACAACTTTTTACCTACTACATTTTATAAAAAACTATAAATATATTTTGCAATGTTTTTCTTTTCTAAATTTATGTATTTCATTTATATTTTTAACTTCTTTTTCCAAAATTGATGTCTTTTATAATTTATGAATTGAATTTCAATTGAAATATCTTAATACGACCGAGGATTAAAATCAATACTTTGTTAAATCTATCTAAGATGGAACTTTGCCAACTCCACTAAAAGTAAAAATTTATGCTTTCTTTAATTAATATTAATAAAGGTCCTAATAATTTTATTTTTTATAACGAAAAACTTTTTTTTTCTTAAATAAACCGGTGTTATATTTCGTTGTGTCATATATTAAAAATAAGATCGTAATATGTTTCAACCAAAACAATATATAAAAACATAATATTTTTTGTTCAAAAATAATATTAGTAACATTTTTAGGAAATAAATTCACTGGAATAAAATTATACACACACACACACACATATATATATATATATATATATATATATTCGTTTATTTATTTATTGTTTCATAATTGTATTAATGTGTGCAATTATGAATCATCATAAACAACGCACTAGAACCAATGCATGCATTGATTTTTCGGTATATATGTATAACATCATTATTCAAAATCAAAACAAATCTTACAAGTTCTCTTTGTCTAAAAAATAATTGCTCACGTGATTTGTTTAGAATTTGAAAGCATCATATTGTAAAATCAAATCAACCGTTCGTGCATTAAAAGCTTACACATCCTACACATACTCCAATTTCTCTAATTAATCCAAAAACTGTGAGAAGCATGATTATTAAAAATCACAATATATTACTTAAGCTTATAATATACAAAACCATGAAACTCAACATTTTAATTTCCGAATTCACAATTTGAAAAACATTTTACATTAACAAAAATAGATAATTGGAAAGTTATTAATTTATGTTTGCTTATTGCTTGGAAGAAAAAACTATAAATGAGATAAAAAAATCGAAGATTGAAAGTGCACACAACATTCTCGCATTGCTTAAAAACAAAAAAGAGAGAGGGGGTGTAGCGTAGGATAATAAGACTGGATCCTGTCAACATCTTCAAAGTAATCCTTGGAATCATCATTGTAATCAGTGTAGTAGTCCAATGGCACATGTTAGGCGGTGATTTTTCTTCAGCAAGTATATTGAGTCGACGAAATAAATTTAACACATCTCGTATCCATGAATAAGCTTAACAAGTCTCGTATCTACGAGCACATTGATTCCCTGTTCCACCTACATTTCTAGGCACCCATTTGCTCTATTTGTCCTTCTAGAATTTAAATGAAGTGGACGACACTTCCTGTTGTTGCCTGTCCTTATCTAGCTGCTTTTATAATCTTCTTTTAGTATTATTTCTCCTTCTTGTTCTTTTTATCTCAGTATAAAGTGTAACATCCCGTCAGGATATTATGGATTTATAAATAAAATAAAATAAATAAATAAATAACAACACATTTAATAATACCTCATTTTTCCAAAATGCGGGAAAATTTAAAATTTATTAAATGAGCAAATAAAGTTCATAACCATATGTTCCAACACTAAAGAAACAATGTTATAAAATCACCCATCAGGGTTTACAACTGTTTCCAAAAGCCATAAAGAAACATAAAATTTCCCAAGTCGAGCCCCTCTCCGCGACTAAGCTTCACCTGAGCCACCTGCATCAACAACATCTGCTCCCTGTACCGTGTACACGATCATCGCCAAACACACGCAGATAGGGTGAGCTTAACAGATAAATCATACATATATATTACAAATATGTATATGTTCACATACACACGTATTACCATACATAACTTGAACTTTCCACATTATTGTATACTTTAATTCCTACCATCTGACCCTCAATCAGATCATTTGTGTTCTACATCATCTAAGGATTACTTCAAGGTGACTTGCTGCCATACCTATCGGGCACAACCGATAGAGCACGTACGAGAAAACATGCTACGGATCATACACCGTAACACCAGGTAGAGTTCCCATATACGAACATAGTCCGTATCGTCCCAAGACTACCAAACTTGTCAGCCAACAACTGAGGAGGGCAATCTATCTGGACCCATCCGTACTGGCCACAACCAGCACACTCATACCGTCAACACTCTCCAACCCGAGCCACAACTCAAGGGTTTCTCGTGTTCATCCGCCATCCCGAGTCAACACTCAAGAGATGCTATTCTGAGCCACAACTCAAGGAATACCACGTGTTTAACCCTTATCCCGAGCCACAACTCAAGGGATACGTTCTGAGCCATAACTCAAGGAACACCAGCAACCCCACCTTTAAAGCACCACTAGACGCCTTGTAGATCACAAATACACAATCAAAATTCAAAGCTGCAGCAGTATAAATCGCCTGACGGGGGACACGTGCCGCCAGGCGCTGCTAGCTCCCTGACCGCCTGGCGGGTGTCATGTACCGCCAGGCGCCAAGCACCTTCAAACACATAATCCTAGTCGCCACCACCTGGCGATTAAGTCGCCACCGCCCAGCGCCAATGCTCGTAAACATCACTGTTATTGCTCCGTTCGCCAGGCGGAATCTCCCTCTCCGCCATGTGCCACTCACTCCAGAGCCATTTGTGTATTGGCTATTGCCTGGCGGTCTCAACCCTACCGCCAGGCGCCATATTAGTAAGTTGCACAGTACTATCTTTAGATTGCTCAACCAGATTACACCATGACTCAATTCACCCAACTTCATCACGTAATTTCCTTCTCATCCACTTACACTCACTCCCAATAATTAACCCATTACACAAATTCTAGACTTTCATTTGGGTTCGCTAACCCGACTTATAAGAGGGTAATTTGGTTTAGCTCTATTATTTATCACATGAGACGTACCCTTCAGCATTTCCTACCTCTGTTACCCTCTGATTTTTCCAGCTATGAATACAATAATACTAAGGTCAATATCTCTCACCATTTCAATTACTATCTTTGCTCTCAGGACCCAAAGCTAACATTATCAATTAACCTTAAGGTTTCCCCATTCAGTCGTTATTACCCAACACATAACTCTAATTTATCGAACCTCAGAGTCATTAGTGCGACATTAATTTTTATCCTACACAACCATTACACCTCCTGCAGTTTGCATCTTATCCTTCCCTTCTTTCCAAGTAATATAATCTCCTCTCATACTCTCTTCTCACATCTTTCCTCTTCACCCTCCAACTTGCTTCCCAATATAGCTACCACCCTCACTGTTTCACGCGACCACTCACCTAAGTCTCACTACCGCGGAAGCGCCTGGCGCCAAGCTCCGCGTCGCCAGGCGGCACAAAGAATTCTAGGCATTTCCCAGTCTCACAGCCCCTGCAAAATGATCCCCTTCAAATTTGAAGGCTCTTTTATCCCCTTCGCAATACATTTTCTCCTAGAACCTAATGCTAATGTCACCGACACTACATAGTCTAATTTCCAACAAACCAGTTACAATATAATTAACTTTTATAATCCTAATTCTACCAATATGCTAATACTCAAACCCAAACCATTTCCTTACACTGTTTCATAACATTAAACCTTACTCTTCGTTGTAATTCAATGACAATCAAGTTAAAACATCTCTTAACTACTACCCCCCATGTATTCCTCAATCAATTCCCTCCAGGACGCCCAAAATCACAGAAAATCAAGCTACATAGACTTGCATCGCTTGGCGGAAATTCATCACCGCCAGGCAGTTCAAAAAAGAACCCAGAAACATGGTTACAGATTCGTGTTGCCTAGCGGTACAGGGCTTCACCGCCAGGCAGTTTCTTCAAGAACCCAGAAAACACTCACACAGGCATGCGCCGCCTAGCGGCTATGTAGAGCCCGCCAGGCAGTTTCTGGAAATTTCCCAGAAATCAAAATTTCACAAAGACAACAGTGATCATGCATCCAGGCCCACATATTATTCATGAAATTAAATAATAAAACAATCAGAAACGGAGTCCAGCTCTCCTAACCTGGTTTTCCTTCGCTTAAGCTTGATGATTAGAATTTCTCCCTACGCCAATGGTGTCCTTAGCCTTCGCACAATTCAGTCCCCAAAAATCCCTCTCAAACCTCACAAGCTCTCATATTTTCGTGCTCTCTCTATGGGTATATTTTCCAGCTTGCCAAACCTTAGCTATTAACCTAGTTTTACCTTTTAAAGTGTGCCTAAAAACTAGCTAAATGCCTTAGGACGGAAATTTAGTATTAAGTGGTGTTCAATGTCATTCACCAACTCATTATGGCTATTTTTCAGCCACCCCTGCCATACCACTAGGGTTTCCTTTCAACCTTTTCATATTCAAGCCAAATCCAAAAATGCCAAAAAAATAAAGTTTAATGTAAGTTCTCCAAGGCTTGATCCCATAACCATGCAATTACCAAATCAATATCAGACCATTTAACCAATTCATATTCCATGCTAGAAATCATAATTCAATTATTATATTATACCAAAACAGGATTACATAGATTTAAATAATAAAACAATAACATCCAAAGTTAGTATACATAAAACTCAAACCCAAGTCCTCTAACAATCAAAGTACTCTCAACCACATGAGCTAGCACATTTCCACGTCATAGCAACCATAATTTAAAGTCATAATTAATTCCACACCCGCAATTTATTAATTAATTATTCATTTAATTAATTAAATCCTACGGGTCTTACATAAAGAAACAAATTTTCAACCAATTTTCTACCTTGCATACAATAAGTAACTACAAGGAAAGTAAGCATAGAAAGATCAAAACAATATAATTAAAAACTAATAAATATCTACAAAGATTCACAAGAAAATCTGAAATTCATTAAGACTACCAAATATTTTGGCACAAGTTACAATTAGCGATCCCAAAAATTTATTAAGGATTAACGAGAATAGAATTGCAACTAATTGGCTATGGATTAGTGAGAATAGAATTGGGAAAAATTAACTATGGGTTAACGAGAAAAAATGTGCAAAAAATTAGCTATAGATTAGAGAGAACACAATTGCAAAAACTAAAAACTGTTTGGTGGGAATGAAATTGCGACAAATAAGATACCAAATAGCTAGAACAAAATTGCGACAAATTAGGTACCGAGTACTGAGAGCAATGTTGTGACACATTAGCTACAAACTTATGTGAGCAAAGTTGCGAGAAAGTAGCTACAAATTATATAGAAATTATAATAAAACTTTCTCACCTCAATTAACGAAGAATTAGCGACGAATTGACCATAAAATAGCGAGAAATTATATCTTTCTATACTTAGCAACCTGGATTTAGCAAAAAAAAAACATTTTCTAGCAATTTGATAGTTAATCTTTCGCAAAAGTTGTTAGCGCAGGATTAGCTGTAGAATAGCCAACAAATATTTTGGAGCTAATATGCAAATATTTTATAGTCTTAGGTGATGATTTTCCTTTAGACAGTGTATTTAGTTTTTGTAATAAACTGAACAAGTGTCATTTCCATAAGGACTTATGCCAAATTTTAAGATAGTTACAATCCGCTATTAAATTTTACATAAAAAGAAAAAAAAATTATTTCTTTTCATATTTCTTTTTCTCTACATATTTATGTATCTCCTTTTCAAAAAAATTTTCCCATTTCATTTTTGGGACATCATTAGTTTCAATAGATAACATTATTTTTTTTTATTTCATGTAATAGCATGAATAATATAATGCTTCATTTACCATTTAACCAAATCACACATTATAAAAGCAAAATAGAACATGCTATTACGTAATTATAATTACCCACAATTAAAATTTTTTAAATTTTATTAATTAAATAATTTAAAAGTTTTGATATAATTTATTTCCTAAATTTCTTATTTATAGTTTTTTTCCAATAACAATTGACATATCATTAAAACGATTTACAACCTAAATTGGACTTTCATTTTTATTTTTTATGAATATTTGATGTGATGAACAATAGAAAATTAATTATGAGGAATGTATCAATTTTACTTATAAATAAATATTAATTATTATATTTTATTATTTTCAGCAAAACTTTATATATATATATATATATATATTTATTTATTTATTTATTTATATATTCAACTATTTTTAAAATTATATTTATTTAATACCATATTTAATCATTGGATTAAGAATACAAGTTGAAAATAGATACATTATTATCATTAAAATTAAAAAAGATATACATACATTAATTTTACTCTAACTAATACATAATTTTTGAAATACTTAAATAGGAAATATCGATCAATATAATATATATACAAACATACATTAATGATAAAATTAAGAAAATGTATAAAACAATTATATGGCTACTAATTCCATAAAAGCATACATACACACACATCTATATATGAGGCAAGGAGTAGAATATTGAAATTAAAATCAACATAAAGAAGATGAAGGTGTCTTTGGTTTTGCTCCTTCTAATCGTTGTTTCCATTGAGATTGGTATGTGATATAAGGTTTTGAAGTTGATTTTTATTTTAAATAAATTTGTGACATTGAGCCTGATGGCTTAACATTGAATATAATATGTATCTTTTATAAAACAGAAAGCGATGGACCATTGAAAATGATAGAGGGAAAAGTATGTAAAGTGAAGCTATATGACTATTGCGAAAGCGATAATTGCTTGGTTGATTGCCCAAAGAAATATGGAGCAGGAGCAAGTGCTCATTGTAGCCTCACTGGGGAGTGCTTATGCGATTATCCATGCTAAGGTGCTTGTCACCTTCTTTTCCGACCTTTTCTCTGATTGTAGGGGGAATTGAGTCATTAATTGTACCCTTAAACTCTAATTCAAACGAAATAAAATCATTCTCTTCTCATTATATTTATTTATGTTCTTCTCAATCATTTTCCAGAGTTTATATATTCTTTACTTCACACAATAACCCTTGAATTTTGTTCATATATATGTCAATAGATAGTGA
>Ga0214544_1012499_pt1 | contig 10995 bp, 2 predicted proteins | sample CNSS3metaG_FD_160074 | JGI IMG/M metagenome (GOLD analysis project Ga0214544, IMG submission 160074) | Root nodule microbial communities from cowpea collected in UCLA plant growth center, Los Angeles, California, USA - CNSS3 | ecosystem: Host-associated > Plants > Roots > Nodule | place: USA...
TGGAATTTCTGTCTTTATATCTCAGATCATTAACTTTTTTTATTTCTTGATCATAGAATAAAATGGTACTTTATAATAATAAATGATTTACCAACATATTAGGTTAATTTAATAAAAGTTATTATTATTAATAGAGAACAAATTGGACTTGTAGAGAAAGGTAATAAATTTGAACCTACTGTTTCAGTTCCGAGTTCAGGCTTTCATTCAAAACAAGGGTGAATAGAAACTCTTTGTTCTTAGCTTATCAAAATGATCTACAAATATTAATACTATCTACTGTTTCCAGCATTAGATATCCAAACATCCTCGTCAAAGGACCTGACACCCTACGAAGCCCCATCACAAAGCTCTTTGACTATTTTCAAACAAATAGCAACTCATTGAAACTGAAATGAAAAATAAATCTGAAAGTGGAGCATACCAGAGAACATAGACACGCCGATGACTGCGCGACGATGAAAGTGAACCGATGACGGCGCGGCGACGAAGAGAACTGACGACGGGGCGACGACGAAGGTGAACTGATACGGCTCGACAACGAGGGTGAATCGCGCGACGACCACGGGAAGTGATGACAGCGCGACGACCACCGGAAGTGATGACGGCGCGACGAGCACGGTGGTAAGTCGATGGCCGTGAGACGGTGTGTGATTGACGATGGACGGTGTGAAGGGTTTCACAATCAGTGGTGATGGAGTCCAGAAGAGGAAGCCCTTATGGAAATAGGGTTTAATTTGGACAGTGAGTGAGTGGAAACTAAGAATTAGCAAAGTGGAGGGAAAAATTATAGCCTTTTTATTTTTTTTAAACACTGATTAATGGGGCTTCCGAAATTATTAAATTTATTTTTTAAAATTTATTATAGACAACAGTTTTATGGTATAGCCCACACATTTTAAAGGCAACATAGAAATAAATGTGGCATAAAGTATCCACATTTTGTAAAACGTTGCCATTGGAATACTTTAAGCGATGCGTGTAAAATTGTTGCCTATACTATGATTAGGCAACACTTTTATAGTCGTGGACAAATTTAGTGTTGCCTAAAGTCATTTTTGCTGTAGTGGTTTAAGCTTGTATGAATGTTTGAATTGATAGGAATAATGAGATGGTTTGTTGGTGTGCATGTGTTTGATGGGTTGGAAGGTTGTGGGTTTGAATCTTTGTTAGAGTAAGTTGGCCTTTTATGTTTTTATATTTTTTCTAAGTGATGGAAAAATCTAGAAACTTAGAAATCTCGTGAGAAATCAGAGAGGTAGCAGTTGGGGTGCACAGTAATCAAAAGTAATGGTCATTAAACCTTGAATTTAAGTTAACTTCGTTTTTATTATTTGTATTATTTATTTTAGGCTGAATTTGTGGGAGAGAGAAGAGTGGGTGAGAAAACAAAGAGTGATAGCACTTGATTTTCTTTGTTATTCTGTGTAGTCCTTTTGGGACTCATTTGTGTGCAAGGAAAGAAGGTTTGGCCAAGGGGCAATGTTTCGAATCATCGGATCCCTCTGTCAAATTTTCTGTTGTGATCATGAGTGTCATTAAAATTGGTTGTCCCACTGTTGCGTTAGAAATCCAAAACTGCAATGGACTGTATGGTGCAGGTTCTTAACTTTCAAATAGCAGAGCATCCTCTCGGCTTTTAGACAATAAGAACCTTAGGTGGCGTTGGGTTTTGTTCTTCCTCGTTCTCGTTATTGGTGTAAAAACGTGTAAAATTTCAAGAGAACGAGGGGTGGTTTACGTTTTAGGTGAATCTGTCGTGATATGGTGCATGGGTTCTTTTGCTTTGGACATTCATTCAAAATATTGAATTCTCTAAAAATTGATGAAATATTGCTTTAGGGTGGACTTGTTCTCTTTCCTTTAGAAAATTCATAAAATATTTCATGTGGGCCCAAGAGAGAAAACTTTGTTTTTTCTTTTCTCATTCATATTACTCTGCAGTGTTAGTGGTTAAGGATTGGCCTTTGGCTTTTAATTGTTCCGTTTCTTAGGCTATTTAAGTTATGGCATGACCATGGGACCCACGTAGCAATTCTTTTATCTACTTTAAGCTTTTGGTGGTAATTTGCATACGTAAAAGGCAAAGTAGTTTATTTAGCCGTAGGTCCCACTCTCTTCTTCTTCTTTTTTTTAGGTAGTCTTTTTTCTTTCGCACAAATCACATTATGTGGTTTTCGAGTGCAACCACTCATTTCTTTAGTGTCTTTTTGGGATGGTTTCAAGAATTGGGTTGTTGATTTTATAATTATAGTTGGGTTATTTTTGGGTTATTAAGTGAAAAAAAATTGGAAAGTGGTGATATTACGTAAAAGATTGAAACTAAGTATTCAAAATTTTTTATAAAGGGATATAGATTATATTACAATAATATATGTGTGTGTGATATAGATTATATTACAATAATGTGTGTGTGTCTGTGTGTGTATGTGTGTATGTGTGTGTGTGTGTTTGTGTGTGTGTGTATTTAATGTTATATTTTTGTTTCATAAATATACAATTTAGGTGACTAATATGAAAGGTGTGGTTTTGATATTCAGGATTATTGTTATAGTAAATTCATTATGTGGCTGCACAAGAAAAGTTACAAAGGCATGTTTTATTATGCATTGACTACATGTAATTGGGTATTTAAGTTGTTATTTTTCTTATATTGTTCTTCACAATGGAACAATTAATATATTATATATATATATATATATATATATATATATATATACACACACATATATATATATATATATATATATATATATAAGAAAAGTAAAATAATATAATTGGTAATCAAGAGTGTTACCTTTTTTATATGAAGATAGATTTACGTAATTGGATAGTTGAATACTCTATAAATTAAAATAAGATGCAGGCACTAAGCCACAAACAGAGTGGTCTTTGGGCGAGTGGCGCTTAGCATCAGGTTATTACTGCTAGGCGGTCTGGAGCACATTTTCACCTGGCAGCGCTTAGGCAGCGCCAGACAATAGTGTAGGGGCAGAGATATGTTGCAGATGGATTTACATGGATGATCTTTTTTTCTTGGTCAAGGATATGTTGGATTAGTTACGAACGGGGAGGTTCGTAACGGAGATGAGAGATGCGTGATTGATGCAGGCGGGGAGGTCCGTATCTTTTGTACTCTTATGTGGGGATACGAGGGGGGGATGTTCGTATGCTTCATGCTTACACTTGAGGCTACTATGACCGGGAAGGTTCATAGTAGGTGTTCACGCATGTTGAATTACAAGTAGGCAGGTTCGTAGAGTTGGAGTACGAGCGGGCAGGTAAGAGTTGGACTACGAGTTGTGAATTGATCTTTCTCATATAGGTTATGAGATTGGGGTCGAACGTTATAAAGAAGTCAATAAACTAAAATTGGCTAAGATAATTTGGGTGAGGGTTAATTCTTATTATTTAATTGATTTTATTATTTTTCTTTCTCAGCTCACCCTTTCTGTTTGTATTTGGCTATGATTTTGTGACTTGTCACGCAAGAGAGATGTGAATCCAAGTGAGGACCTTGACGCCTAGAGACGGAGTGGGGCAGAATATGCGGGATTACTTTATGTTTTATTTCTAAACATTTTGTAATAAGTTTTTATAATGTTTTTCTTTATTATGGATTTGTAATAAGGAGGATTCAGTGTATAGGAACTTCATCAATTCATATTGTTTTTATTTTTTTCGGATCATATGATCGTACATAAATATGTGTGACAATGACTTATGGTATATCAAACATGACCAATTACACATCGTGACAAATTTAAAACTTATTCGTGTTACATAGAATAAAAATTTCACATAAACAAACATTGTTCTGGTCAAAAGTATTGTTATTATAAAAAATATTGCTGATATAAGCAAATACAACTACATACTTTTGATTACATGATGATAATAAATCAATTCTCCTTACTAGATCAAACATTAAACTATCGTACGAATCCAAGACTAGTTTAAAGAAAAAAAAAACAAGGCAAGTTTAAAGTAATGAAAATGACTTCATATATTTTTATAAATTTTTTAAATCTTAATATACAAAGATATTTTTTCATCTTTCATTTATTAATTTTCAATATTTTATTTTTTCTTACTTTTTTGTTTCAAATTAATGTTACTTTGTTGGTTAAATCATTTCAGAGGTCCCCATTTTTTAGCGAAATCTCAAGTTGGTCCCCCCATTTTTATTTAACTCAATTGAGTCCTTATTTTGGAAAACTCGTTCCAATCAGTTTCTTTCCGTGAGTTGTACAGTAACAGTGTTAACTAGATGTCACGTGTCAGCACATGGTTTTTTTGATTTTTTTTATTTTTTTTAAAATTTTTAAAATTTTTTTAAAATTTTTTAAATATTTTTTTAATTTTTTGTTAAAAAAATTTTAATTGCCACATGTCAATCTGACATTGTGCCACGTGACAGAGACAATGTGATGTGCCACATGTCACAACTGGATGTGAAAAGTCTCAATGTAGTTCCTGTATTTCTTATTTTGTCTCAATTTGTTCCTAATTTTTTTTAAAACTAAGTCAATTTCATCCTTGTATCAAATTTAAATTTTATATAAATTTTACAATGGTATTTTTATTATAATTGATATTTTTAACAAAATTAAGTTTACTTAAATGTATATTTTTCATTAAACTTTATTTAAATATTGTTTCAAATATTTATATATCAATAATTTATAGACAAATGTTAGAATTGTAATAAAATTTTTTTAAATTTTTATATTTGAATTTATAAAGTTTTTATTTTTAAAGCAACTCTAACCTTTATCTATAAATTATAGATATATAAATATTTAAAACAAAATTTAAATAAATATCAGTGCAAAATATACATTTAAATAAACTTAATTTTGTTAAAAATATCAACTATAGTAAAAATACCATTGTAAAATTTATATAAAAAATAAATTTGATACAAGGATGAAATTGATTCAGTTTGAAAAAAAATTGGGACCAAATTGAGACAAAATAACAAATACAAGGACTACATTGAGATTTTTCACATCCAATGCTGACATGTGACACTGCCATTGTCACGTGGCACAATGTCAGATCGACACGTGACAATTTTAATTTAAAAATTAAAAATTAAAAAATAAAATAAAAATAACCACGTGCTGACACGTGACACATAATTAACAACGTTACTATACAACTAACGGAAAGGAACTGATTGCGGACGAATTTTCCAAAATAAGGACTCAATTGAGTCAAATAAAAATGGGGGACCTACTTGAAATTTCGCTACAAAAATGGAGACCTCTGGAATGATTTAACCTACTTTGTTTAATAAAAAAAATTCTAGAAACAAATTTAAAATATCTGATAAATTAGGTGTTAGGATTGTTGTGTATTTAAGTGATGAGATGATTATTTTGCATCAGAATTTCCCCAATTCTACAACCAGAAGTAGAAGCACTTACTTATATTACAAAGGTTAAAATACATTTTTAGTCCTAATTTTTGTCAAGTTTTGTCAAATAAGTCATAATTTTGGTTTTGTGTTTAAATAGGTCCCAATTTTCGTCAATTTTGTTCAATTGGGTCTTTTTTTGCTAACACCGTTTAAATCACTAACGACCATGAACAGTAACTGCCACGTGTCACTTCATGGTTTTTTTGAATTTTTTTTGAATTCTTTTTAAATGTCCACGTGTCAACCCAACAACATGTCACGTGTCAAAGTCAGTGTTCTATATTCAATTTTTATATTGTTCAATTTAGTCCCAATTTTTATTAACGTGAACCAATTTGGTCCCTCTCCAAATTGAAATCAAATTTAATTTTTATATTATAAAATTCACATTTTTTATTAAATATTTTTATATAATATATTAAAAGTAACATCGTTATAACTTTGATATAAATATTAAATTTGGTCACATCTTCGATAGGGACAAAATTGGTTAATTTTAAACAAAATTGGGACTAAATTGAACAAAAATAACAAATATAGGGACCAAATTGAATATAAAACATTGACTTTGACACGTGGCACACTACTGGGTTGACACGTGTACATCTAAAAAAATTAAAAATAAAATAAAAAAAATAAAATAAAAAAAAAAATCATGAAATGACACGTGCCAGTCAATGTTCATGGTTGTTAATGATTTAAACGGTGTTAGCAAAAAATGATCTAATTGAACAAAATTGACGAAAATCGGGACGTATTTGAACACAACCAAAATTAGGACTTATTTAACAAAATTTGATAAAAATTGGTATAAAAAAGGTATTTTAACCTATTACAAATGCTCTCCAGAATTCCGAAAGAAACTTTAATAAATATAGAAAGGAAGAGAATATTGTACGTCAATGAATAAATTGATGTTTTTACGATAACTGATTAGTATTTCCTTATAACTACTGTAATGACTACTTAACAGTAACCCGTACCCCTAAAATAACTTATTTCCTAACAACTTTTCCCTTTGCCAAATTGAATCATTGATATTAAAATACTTTCTATCATAACGATCATGAAATAAACATTCATCCTCACAGAATTTATTGAATTTTGTTGATATATATTCACCTCCACCGGTTCTTACTACTTTAATCGGTTTCCCATTTGCTTTTCAACCATGCATTTAAACTTCTTCTTAAAGACATATAACACCTCATTCTTTCTTTTGAACAAGTGTATCCACACTTTTTCAAATCATCAATGAATGAAATAAAATAACTGCTGCCTCTAGGAGTTTCAATCTCTATAGATTCGCAAATATCTGAATGTATCACTCCTAATTTCTGTTGCCTTTTTAGGGTAGGAATTTACTAAACCTTCCCCTAGTTTGTTGTAACAGGTGTCAAGAAAGAAGGGAAATTAGTGCCAAATGCTGTTAGAAAGAGTGGACACGTGGCTGCTGATCCAGGTGAGAGGAAAATCAGGAAAGGCACTAGGCTAAGGAAAGAGAATATACGGCTAAAGGATTACGTGTGAAGGCAGTCCAGGTGTTGCTCCCCTCTGCTTTGTCTCTCTGCTATTCTTTTCCTTTCCTGAAACCCTGATCATTCTTCTTTTATCTATTCTAATACGGGCTGGAATATCTTTTGGTACAGGTGAATTGCAGAGCATTAGTTGAAGAAGGCAAATGGCTGATAGAATAGATTGAGTGATGATATTCTATTTCATTGTTTTATTGAACTACTGCACATTGTGCTTTTCTTTTCAATAATATAATCAGCCTACGTTTCATTGGTGCTTTCATTTAGCTTCCATGGCAGACAACACTCGCCTAAAAGAGCTTCAAGCAGCGGTTAAAACCCATTCCGAGGAGATAGGTCGTATCGCTAATACGATGGATGTTAAATTCTCCGAACATAATGAACGTATGAATTAGATACAGGTACTGTTGAATCAGATCTTACAAAATATGGCGAAGACGCATGGAAGTCCGTCGAGCTTCGTCTCGGGAATATCGGGGATCACAACTCCCAGTGGAGTAACGCCAGTTAAGGAGATTTCATTGGGTTTCCCCCACTTTGATGGAACTACACCAATCTTGGAGTGGATCTTCAAGGCAGAAAATTTTTTCATGTATCACAATACTCCCGACGCTGCTAGGGTGGATATCGCTGCTATGCACTTCGACAAAGAGGTTGTTCCATGGTTTCAAATGTTGCATAGGATTGCAGCGATTAATAGTTGGTCAGATTTGACTAGAGCAATGGAGTCTCAATTTGGCCCATCTCCTTATGATTGTCCTATGGCTGACCTGTTCAAATTGACGCAAACAGGTTCTATTTCAGAGTATTATCTGCAATTTATGGCTCTCGCCAATAGATCTATTGGATTAACAGATGAAGCTTTGTTGAACTGTTTTGTTGGGGGATTGAAAACTGAAATTAAGCGTGACGTAGTAGCTATGGTGCCTCCTACATTGCTCAGAGCAGTGGCTTTGGCTAGATTATATGAGGACCGATATTACCCTACATCGAGATCTGTTAATACAAATTATACTCATCGGTATTCTGCTGTCACTGCAAATACAGCTACACCCAATGCTGTTATTTCCAAGATAGCCAGTAAACCTTCCTTACCGAGTCTGTTACCAACTCCTGTGGCACCACCATTGAAGCACACAAATGTGAAACGCATTAGTCCCACAGAAATGCAACTTCGCAGAGAGAAAGGGTTGTGTTATTTCTGTGATGAAAAATTTTCATTCAATCACAAATGCCCAAATAGACAATTATTGTTCTTACAATTAGAAGAAGAAAGTGAGGATTCTACTAAGTCCCAAGTGCAGTTGCAGACTGTTTCAGATTCTGAACAAAATATAGATCATCATTTATCCTTGAATGCTCTCAAGGGAGGTATTGGAATTGGTACGATACGTTTTTTAGCATACATAGATAAATTGGTTGTGACAGTTTTAATTGATGGTGGCAGCTCAGACAATTTTCTGCAGCCTAGAGTGGCTAAATTTCTGAAGTTGCCCATTGAACCAGCCCCCATGTTTAAAGTTATGGTGGGTAATGGTAACTACATGGAGGCCGAGGGATTGGTTAAGCAATTGAGAGTTCAAGCCCAAGGAAATCTATTTCAGCTACCTGTGTTTCTCTTACCCATATCAGGTGCAAACCTTATTTTGGGAGCAAGCTGGTTGAAGACAATTGGTCCACACATTGCAGATTATGATGCATTACAACTGAAGTTTTTAGTGGCTGGAAAATTTCACACATTACAGGGGGATTCTAGCTTGGTTCCTCAACAAGCTCAACTTCATCATATTAGAAGAATGATGACAACAAATTCAATTGCTGAGGTTTATAGCATGCAAGTAAGGGATGAAACTCCTTTACCTAAGTCCATGTTAGACTTACCTACACAGATGGAGCCTGAACTAGCTTTGTTGTTGCACACTTATAGTGTTGTCTTTGATACACCCACCAGTTTACCTCCTCAGAGATCTCATGATCACGCAATTCCCTTGTTGGAAGGATCTCAACCTGTTAAAGTCAAGCCTTACAGGTATCCGCATAGTCAAAAGGAGGAAATCGAAAAATTAGTGAATGACATGCTTGCTGAAGGAATAATCCAACCTAGCAAAAGTCCCTTTTCTTCTCCAATTATTTTGGTCAAGAAAAAGGATGGGTCTTGGAGAGTTTGCACTGATTACAGGGCCCTTAATGCCATCACCATTAAGGATTCTTTTCCTATTCCGACAGTAGATGAGCTAATTGATGAATTATTTGGAGCTAAATTTTTCTCTAAGTTGGACCTCAGAGCCGGTTATCATCAGATATTGTTGAATCCAGATGACAGGCATAAAACAGCTTTTCGTACACATCACGGTCACTATGAGTGGTTGGTTATGCCATTTGGCTTAACCAATGCCCCTGCAACTTTTCAGTCCTTAATGAATGATATTTTTGCTGGGTTGTTGCGAAAATTTGTATTAGTCTTCTTTGACGACATACTGGTTTATAGTGTAACATGGAAGGATCATTTACAGCACCTGGAAGTGGTTTTGAATATCTTGAAACAGCACCAGTTATTTGCACGATTCTCTAAGTGTTGCTTCGGTCTTCAACAAATTGATTACTTGGGACACACATTGTCGGGCTCGGGCATAGCTATGGATGAAATGAAGTTGGAGGCTATTCAAAGGTGGCCTATTCCAACTAATTTAAAACAGATGAGAGGGTTTTTGGGACTTACAGGGTATTACAGACGTTTTATTAAGTCTTACGCCACAATTGCTGCTCCATTAACTGACTTGTTAAAGAAGGATTCTTTTGTATGGAGCCCGTCTACTACTCATGCTTTTGAAACCCTGAAACAGGCTATGACTTCTGCACCAGTTTTGACAATGCCTAATTTTAAAGAACCATTTGTCTTGGAAACTGATGCCTCTGGCAGTGGAATAGGCGCTGTGTTGAGTCAGAACATGCATCCTATTGCCTATTTTTCCAAGAAGTTATCATGTAGAATGCAGAAGCAATCTGCTTATGCTCGAGAATTTTATGCCATTACGGAAGCGATGGCTAAGTTCAGACACTATCTTCTTGGCCATAAGTTCATCATTAAAACGGATCAGAAAAGTTTAAAAGAATTATTGGAGCAGAGGTTACAAACCCCAGAGCAACAACAATGGCTTCCTAAGTTCTTAGGATATGATTTCACTATTCAATACAAGCCCGGGAAAGAAAACATTCCAGCAGATGCGTTATCCAGGACTTTTTTTATGGCTGTTTCGGGACCCATTCATGTTTGGCTGAACCAAGTGATTGATATGACTCAAACAGATTCTGAAATGAGGAAAATTTATCAAAGTTGTGTGCAAGGGAAACCACTTTTCGCAGACTACATTGCTCATAATGGGTTATTGATTTTCAAAGGTAAAATTGTTTTGCCTAAAGATGCAGCTCTGCTAAAGCAAATCATACAGGAATTTCATGCTTCCAAAATTGGAGGACACGCTGGAATTAATAAAACAGTAGCTCGAATTGCAGCACAATTCTTTTGGAAGGGCATGCGAAGCGATATTACTAAATTTGTGAGAGAATGTTCCATCTGTCAACAAGCTAAAGTAGATCATGTCCTCCCTGCGGGGTTGCTTCAACCACTGCCAATTCCACAACAAATTTGGGAAGATATAGCCATGGATTTCATTGTCCAATTACCGGCATCACAAGGGTTTTCCACAATATTGGTGGTGGTGGATAGACTCTCAAAATTTGGATATTTCATCCCTATGAAAGCTGATTTTAACAGCAAACTAGTTGCAGAAGTTTTCATTAACAACATTGTCAAAATACATGGGTTTCCCAAGACCATAGTATCAGATCGAGACAGAGTTTTTATAAGTTCCTTCTGGCAGCAATTATTCAAGGCTCAAGTCACAACCTTAGCTATGAGCTCATCTTACCACCCACAGTTAGATGGCCAGACTGAGAACCTCAATAAAACGCTGGAAATGTACTTACGCTGCTTTGTTTTTTAGCAACCCAAGTTGTGGGTTTCAATGCTTCCCT
>Ga0214544_1012500_pt1 | contig 10994 bp, 8 predicted proteins | sample CNSS3metaG_FD_160074 | JGI IMG/M metagenome (GOLD analysis project Ga0214544, IMG submission 160074) | Root nodule microbial communities from cowpea collected in UCLA plant growth center, Los Angeles, California, USA - CNSS3 | ecosystem: Host-associated > Plants > Roots > Nodule | place: USA...
GAACCAAGTATATACGGTCTGAATTTGTCCAAGGCAAATACAACAGCCAATAATTCCTTCTCAGTCGTGGTGTAGTTAGCCTGCGCTGTGTCCAACGTTCTGGAAGCATAATATATCACATGTGATATCAAATGAACTTAACCCTAATATCGACTCATACTATCGTCCCACAAATTTGACCATAAACTCGAACGGAAAACAAGACCCATAAAATTGACCCAAAAATTTGATCATATAATATACAACCCTTAATCACAACGCGTGAACTCGACCCGTAAACTTCACCTACAAACTCTGTTCGTAAACTCAACCAGCAAATTCGACCTATAAAACATGAGTGGTAAACATAACCTGTAAACTTGATTCGTAAACCAAACCTATAAATTCGAATCCTAAACTCGCCATAAAAATATGACCCTTGAACCTGATGAAGGCGTGACCAACCATGACACCTCTATAGAAGCTCCCTCAAGAAGGATCACTAGAAGCATGACTAGAAGGGAGTCTTCTATTCCATCACCTTTATCTTTGTTTTGCATCACTTTAATTTGAATTCCCTAAGTTGGTTTCTAGTTGACTTATTTTGGTTTATTTGTTGACTTTGACCCAAAGTTGACCTTTGACCAATATTAGATTAACTTAAACCAACATGCTAATCTTTGTTTGTCTTGTTTTGAAGGTAATTAAGAGAAAGTAGAGCATGCTAGATGGCACATGGTGATTGGAGCACATGGATGATGTGGAAGAGAGAGGAAAGCAAAAAGCATAAAGTAAAAGCAAAAGTAGACATGTACCTTGTCTCCTTTTGCCTTTTTGGTTTATTCCTTAGAAGGCTACTTGGTCTCCTTCCTCTTTTTGCCTAGAATCCACATGGAAATGCATCCACCAACCACATTCCTTCACTTGGCCGAGAATCACTCTAGCATAGGTTTTTAGGGTTTGCTAGTTAGTCCTTTTCATGTTTAATTATTTGCTAACGGACCCCTATGAACTCCTATTTAAAGGGTGCTCCTTGTTATGTAAAAGTGTTGCTCATTTTGTTATAAACTTTGTGTATTCAACCACCATTGTTGTGAGCTCTCCTTCCTAGAAGTGAACTCACCTTTTCCTTATCTTGCTTGCAAGTGGCGGGACATCACTCATCTGTAGGGTTGGGTTAGCTTAGATCCCCTCTATGAGTGGCGTGCTTCACCCATTGTTCATCTTTTATGCTTTCCATTTTTATTGTTTCTTCTTTCACTTTACTCTTTAAGTGTTGTTATTTCCGTGTGTGTTGAGCTTGAATCTAACTCTCTACTTCCTTTCATGAGCTTGAGAAATGAACTTTCACATCTAGATAGCTTGCTATCTTAATACCCAGTGGGAATTTTCAAAAAGCTTTCTTAAACAACATCACCATATTCATAAACTCTAAAGGAAATTAAGATAATCCTTTATCGTTTGGTATCTAGAGCCTAGGTTATCTTGAATATGTTTTTTTTCTTGTGCTAACCTTTGTTTTGGTGGCTTGTTTGGCTTGGAGACCTCTAAGCCTTGTGGTGTTCAAGATGGTGTGCACATAATTTTTCCACTTCACTTGAGGTTAAAGTATCAAAAAACTCTTTCTCTTGATATATGTTGCTTGGTGAAGTGAAAACATGAAATTTTGGTTCTTATTTTTCCTTTGGCCGAGAGCTTGCTAAGTTTTTACCATGTCAAAATTTTTCTTCACATGTTGAAAGTCTTCTTAAAATGTTCCTAGCTACTTTTGAGTCTTTTGTCATATGCTTCTTTGAGTTTTCTTGTTCTTGTTTCTAAGTATTTGAGCTCTTGCATGAGATCTATGCCTTGTGTTGTTGTATGCTCCTTGAAATTGATTTTGACCTAATTTTTAAGGAACTAAGTGTTCAAGACACCCTAAAATATCCTTCTCATTATCTTAAGTACCTAGTTTTGAAAAGAAAAATTATTTTCATAACAAACAAACAGTTTGGCCGAGAGCTAATTTGTTGTTTAGTGAATCCATTTGGCCATTTTTACTAAGTGTTATGCTACCAAATTTTATACTAGGATTTTAGGTCATATTGGCAAATTAGTTCCATGCTTTAACTTGGTTATGATCTTTTGTTGGTGGATGCAAAATTTGAGGTATAATCTTGGCTTGTTCAAATGCTTTCCATGGAGTCTTTAAAAGTGCTTTTCATTGCTTTAGTCTTGTTCAAGTTTTGTCTTTAAAGCAAATTTCTTTAGAAGTTAAACTTTCTTTTTTTTGTGCTTTGCTTGCTTGTCTTTATGTAATCTTTGTTTTGTTTTAGTTGTTTTCATTTTCTTGTTTTCCTAGAGTGTTGTGGTTGAGCCACTTGTTTTGCTCTTAAAAGGTTTTCATCAATCTTAAGGTGCTTTCACTTGTTTGGAAGGTTTTTGAGTGCTAGCCTTGCTTGTGTGCTTTGGGAGTGTGATCAAAAACACTTGGGTGCTTGTGAAGACCACACTTGGTCTCGGGTTTGGCTTGTTTTATTGTCTAACATCTTTCTTGTCTCAGTTTTTGGTGAGTTTTGGTGTAGGAACATGAATATGGATCCAATCTTGGAGGTAGAAGAGGAGGAGGAATCGACTTCACCTTATTCCCCTCCCATGGTGACTCCTATGGCCCAAGAAAGTGAACAAATCACCCTTGCCAACATCCTACATGAGATGGAAGTTAGTAGAAGGGAAACTTTTGATCAATTGAAGGCGGATAGGGGACAAAGTGAGATCTTCCTTCAAGAGCACATCCAAAGACTTGAACTTAGAGAATATGAGAGGGGGAGGAGGAGATCTTCTTCCGAGGACTCTAGCCATGATTGAAGAAGAAGAAGGCACGACCATGATGGTGGGGGGAGGCGCAATCAACTCCCACAAAGACAACCTCCACCAATCAAGATTCCAAAGTTCAAGGGGGAGAATGATCCAAACCTCTACATTGAATGGGAGTAAAAAATGGACTAAATCTTTAATATTCATTTAGTTAGTGATCAAGAGCAAGTAGACTTAGTAGTTCTAGAATTTAAGGATTATGCCATGACGTGGTGGCATCAATTGTGTATGGACAATATTAACCAAGATCCACCCGCGACCTCTTGGATAGACATTAAAACTTTGATGCGCGCTAGATTTGTTCCTTCCTACTATAGGAGGGAGACTCTTTTAAAGCTCCAAAGGCTTCAACAAGGGTCCATGTGTGTGAATGAGTATTTTAAAATGATGGAGTCCATGCTTGTCAAAGTAGGACTCCAATTTGAAAGTGAAGGAGAAAAGGTAGCTAGATTTGTGAGTGGTCTTAGAAGAGCGGTTCAAGATGTAGTTGAGTTGTATGAGTACTCTACTCTTGACAAAATTTTAACTTGGCCTTAAAAGTTGAAAGTCAATTCAAAAAGAAACAAGAGGCCAAGAAGAGTACTCCTTACAATGACTACTACTCTAGGACTTGGAAGGGAAAAGAAAGAAAAGATGAAAGACCTTGTTCCAAAGAACACCCACCTAGGACCAATGCATCTAGAAACTCCCATGAAAGTGCAAACTCTTCTCAAGGTTCAAGAACTAGTTCCATAAAATGTTTTAAGTGTTTGGGATATGGTCACATTGCTTCAAATCTAATCTAATATAAAAATGAGAACCTAACAATCGGAAAGTTTTCAATATTTTATTATTTTTTCTAATAATTAATTCAAATTTTATTTACCACAATAAGAAATTCACTGACATGGCATTTCTATGGAGCTGTAACAAAATCAGTTTCAGTTCTCTCTCTTCGTCTCTTCATCTCATTCTCTCCAACTTTTCATGTTCTCTCTTACTTTTCATAAATGTTTTTCTTCTCAGATCTACTCTTTTTTTGTTTCCAACATTGATCGACTTTTTTTACCTCAGATATGGTTTTCGATGTATATTTTGTTCTCATATATTATTTTCGTTTTTTTACCATCTTCTCATCTCTATTTTTTTATTATGTAGGAGATGTGTCGGATCTATATTCTTGATCACCTTCATAAATAAGAAACAGGTAACAACTTCCTTAATATTTTCGTTCTTCAACCATATTCCCAGAACTAGTTTTTTTCTCTATCATGAATGTTTTTCTTCTCAGATCTACTTTTTTTTTGTTTCCGAGATTGGTTGGATCGACTTTTTTACCTCAGATTGTTTTCTATCATGAATATTTTTGTGATTTTTTTCTCTAAGATTGAACAACATGTACACAAATACGAAGAAGCTAACAACTTCTCATTTTCATTTTTTTATTCTTCTACCATTGTCTCAGATTTTCTTCTCAGATTTATTGTTGGATGTATTTTTTCTTCTCAGATATACTTTTCTGTGGAGATTTCTTCATTTGTCTAAGAAGCTTCGTGAGATTGTTATTTATTTCGTTCTTTTACCATCTTCGCATATCATCTTTTTTTTACTATGATTTTTGTGTTTGATCGATATTTGTGTCTGATATGTACTTTTTTTGGTGTTATTTTTTTATCAATGACATTTCACTATTTTTCAACCATCATGATATACGGGTTAGGCTGTCTTTTGCATACCTATACCTATTTAGTTCTCAATGACATGCATTAAATTTAAACCATGATGAGAAATAGATATACTTTTCTTTTGTTCTTTTTCAATTTTGTTCTTATCAAATAGATAATTACTATTATTTGTTGTATTTATCTATTGGATGATATTTTGTTCTCAGATGAATGAATATGTTTTACAAAATCAGTAATTTAAACACGCTTCAATATTCTAAGTACTCTTTTTTTAATGACTTTTCATTGTTCTCTGCATTTTTTATATATATTATTTTTTATAATTCTTTTCTTTGCAAGTACATGCAATTAATTTCAACCATCATGATGTACAACTCCCCTGACTTTTGGTAGAGTTATAACTATTTTCTTATATAATTCTTTGTTTATAATATTAAATGAGATTTTTTAGTTCCCAATGACGTGAATTAAATTTGAACCATCATGAGAAGTAGGTATGACTTTTGGAATACTTATCTTTATCGTTTTGTGTTTGTATTATATATACTACTGATGTTTATCAAATTTTCTACATTTGTCTACCTAATCTTTTTCTCTCTTAGCAGTCTTCTTATATTACAAATCATCTTCCGTAACCAATATTCTTCTGTTACGAATCATTTTGTAACACTATATATAATCAACATGGAACCAATGCAATCTCCACAATCCATACGTTCTGGTCAAGTTATTGCAGGATTTGTTACTATGTTCATCCAAGGCCAGGTGCTTATATTTTTTAATTACAGTTCCTTTTCTTACCATTCATATGCTTCTAATTATTTTTGAACTTTTTCTTTTACTAGTCATATGGACACGTTGATCATATGTTCCTAATACGTATTCAGAATGAGATCGGTTCATGGTGGACTGTTGTTGATGACGACCTTAATGTTCATCATCTTACAAACAACATGGATTTTCATAATTCAATGATTACCGAAGGTTGAGAATTTTTAAGATCCTTTTATGGTAGTAAGTCAGACAAACTATTTGTGTTATTGTATGTTTGAAATTGTTGTTTTAGAATCTACTTCGGTAGACGATCTGTAGACTCCCAAATGCAATCGAATTTCCTCAATAATATTGCCATCCGTCGTCTTTTGACTATGTCAAGTTTAATTCACTTTAAAGTTAAATTCACCCAATATTACTGTGAAGCCAGCTACTTCGTAAGATCTTTATCTTTTTTTTTATCTTTGTATCGATTCTTCAAAAACTTTGTTTCATTGTTAATAAGTGTTATTCTTTTCTTTCTTTACTCAGTGTTTGAGTAAAGACTTTGCGAATTATTATCGCAATAGTGGACTTTCAAGTATTGTGCTCCATGGACCGTTAGGAGAAGTGCAATGTAATTTGCTGATAACACCATCATCTGTCAAGATAGGAGCTGGGTAGAAGAATTTTTGTGTGCTTCATCATCTATCAATGGACTTCTGCTTTAATTTGTTCTTTGAAGTTGAAACTAAAAGACCTAGCACTCATGTCAAAGTCCTATATAATTTAGATATATTTTAGTGTATTTACTTTTCAAATCAAACTTATAATGTATTTACATATTTTAATATATGTACTTTATTAAAATGTATATATTAACATATTAATATATTTTGTGTTTTTTTTTTCATATAATTAGCATACAATAAATGATTTAAATTGTTAAGTTATTTAATTAATTTAATTTAATTTAATTTAATCAATTAATTTGTATTTTAAAATATTTTATAGTTATAAAATTTTGAACCAAACATTTTAATTTCTTTTAATCATTGTAATATCTGGATTAAGATTTTATTGTATTCCTAGAACAATTTGACGGTTTTTATTCCCAATATAGATTTCATTATTGCACGTGCAATGTCTGAACATTTTTTACTTCAAAAACTCAAATTTATGACATTTTATTTACTAATTTTCTAATATATTAAAATCAGACTCTGAATAAAGTTTCATCATTTTAATGCTCGACCTTTTGAACAAGAAATCATAATTATCTTTTTTCGCTTTCCCAAACCATTTTAGTTCCATTTTACAGTGAAACGTCATATCATTGCATCGTCATTGTTTACTATTTTATTCCCACACCTATATAATTTATATTTTTTTTACTTTTTTAACAACATTATTAATTTACTTTTAACCCAAATGTATTCTCTGTAAGGTTGCATTTGTTCTCAATGTTCTCACAAGCAAACCATGTCTCACATCTTTATCTTCCTTTTCTCTCAACCTTCTTTCTCTCTCTCAAACTTTTATTCTTCTTTCTTTCTTTCACCATCAATATTCGTCCTCCATGTCTTATACTGATATTTCATTGTTGGATGTATTTTTCCTCTCAGATTCATGTGCACCTTGAATAACACCTCAAAGGTATAAACTTTTATGCGATTATTCGTTGCCTCTCAGATTCATGTGCACTTTCAGATTCATAAAAAGTTTTTGTATGACTACAAAGTCAGAACTTTTCTTCTTTATTTACTTTTGTGTAGAACACCAAAAATGTATGAGCTTTGCTTTTTCTCTCCACTTTTTTTCTTCTATCATATTGAAATTCAAGATTGATCAGAAAGGATAAATTTTTGCTGCGAAATGTTTTAATGTACTTAATGTACTTTTGATGAACAAAAGAAAAGTCAAATCGTTCCAATCAATCGTTTTCTGCGAAAGGGTTTACGTTTATTACCACCGTCCATAAGCATTCTCCAATTTAATTCAATATTTATGAACCAGCACGAGAAACTGTTGTGACCGTTTGAATACGTATCATAACTAAACATTTCTATTATATATATATAGTCCTAATGGGAACTAAATTTTCTACTTCAGTATCTTTCTTTTTCTGTGTGCTTAATATTTTGCTCTCTTACCCATTTTGTAATAAAAATCTTTTTTGTTCTCAATCTTCTATTCAGCATGGAATCCATGCGAACTGCACAATCAATACGTTACGGTGAAGTTATTGTCGGATTCATTACGATGTTTTTCCATAACGAGGCACTTGCTTATCTTTAATTACATTATTATATTTTTCCATCAATTTTGCTATTATTTATTCTGAATTTGTTTCTTTTACAAGGTATTTGGACGCATTGATCGTATGTTTATGATACGTATTCGGAATGAGATTGTCTTAGAGTGGACCATTGTTGATGACGACTTTAATGTTCACCAGATTATCTACAATATGAACATTCATAATCCAATGATTACCCAAGGTTGGAAAGATTTAAGATCTTTCTACAGTAGTAAGTCAGACAAAGTATTTTTGTTATTTTAAGTTGGAGATAGCTGTTTTAAAATCTACTTCTCTAGACGTTCTGTAGACTCTCATATCCAATCCTGCCTCCTAAGAAATATTGGCCTTCGACTTCCTCTTACTATGTCCAGTTTAATTCATTTCGAAGTGAAACTGACCACATATTACTATCAAGCCAACCACTTGGTTAGTTTATTTTTTCTATTATCTTTGTATTGAATATTTTAAAATCAAATCTCATTTTTAATAATAAATATTCTCAAATTTCATTTATGTTTCAATATTTGAGAAAAGACTGTGAAAATTATTATCGCCATAGTGATCTTTCGAGTATTGTCCTGCATGGACCTGTAGGCGAAGTTGAGTGTAAGTTACTAATAACAGCAACATCCGTGAAGATAGGAAGTGGCTGGAAGAAGTTTTGTGCCCTTCATGATTTAAATGCGGATAACCTTGAAGAAATATTTTTTGAAGTTGAATTTGAAAGACCTAGCCGTCATGTTAAAGTGCTATATAATTTAACCTTTTTTTAATATCTTTTATTTGTAATTTTTAAGTTTGAACGGTTTAATTTAAAGTGCTTCATTATCATTTATATGTTAAAGTGCTTCATTATCATTTAATTGTTTTGTGAACGGTTTAATTTAATATAATTTTATTTCGGTCCATAAAAGTGATTTCATTAGCATAATTTTTAAGAGTGATAAAATTTTGTTGCATATCTTTTCGTATTCTTATGGTCAATAAGTTCATTTTTGCTTCCCAATAGTTTCTACAAATAAATAATTCAAATTTCCAAACCATTATCTATTTATCAGTAATTTAGACGAAATGATTATATTTCAACTTCCCAAAGCACTATCTATTTATATTTATACTCCAAAATCTTCTCTGAACTACTGCATATTTTGAGCACAAATTCATGATTACAAAATACCACCTTTTTCCGAACATTGCAATGGATTACAATTGTTGACATGACCGTTGCACTTCTCCATAATCCTTTTTAAATACAAATGTATTTGTATTTTAAAAGTCTTTAAAACATATATACACTTTAAAACACATATATCTAGTCATATACACGTTTGTCAAATGAAATTTATTCTCTAAGTGTTTTTCATTCCCAACGTCATTTCGTCATTGTCTTGGATCGTCTTCCAACCACTACAGACTTCTTCTTCTTCTTCTTTGATGAAGGATTGACCCCACCCAAGGATGGAGGCACATGCTTAAGAAGACTAAGCATGTTTAGAAAGGAAGTTCACTAATCCTTCATCCCTTTCATTTGTGTTTGTTATTTTTTATTCCCAAAGTTCACTTAGTTGAATCAACTTTAGTTGACTTGTTGACCTTTGACTGGGTTTGACTTGTTGACTATAGTTGACTTGACTTAAGCTAACATGCTAATATATGTTTATTTACTTTGTAGGTTAATTAGGAGTAAGAAAGCAATGCTAAGCGGCGCATAGTGATTGGGGACCATAAAAGATGTGGAGGAGAGAGTAAAGCAAAAGGCATAAACCATAAAGCAAAAGGCATGAAGCAAGTGTACCTATATACCTTTGGTCTCCTTTGTTTTTAGCACACTTTGACTACTTTTTGGAGACATATGAGACATATTCTTTGTCTCCTTTTGTGCTAGAACGAAATTAGCCTTGCACACATCATAATTAGCTCTTTTGTCTCTCATTTTTTGTAACCTTATTTGACCTAGTTTCTAGAAGCCAGGGTTAGGTTTTTGTAGAGACATCCTGAGGTATCTTTTATTTGCTTAGAGGCCCCTAAACTCTTCTATATAAGGGGTGCTCCTAGACATGTAAAAGAGTTAGACATTTTGAAGTAAAAACACTCTTGTGTCTTAACCATTTGTGAGAGTTTCCTCCCTAGGGAGTGAATACTTTTAAGCCTTATCTTGCATAGCAAGTAGCAGCACACATCCACTCATCTTTAAGGTTGCCATGACTTCTAGCCTAGCCTTGTAGTGGCGTGCTTCACACATTTTTACCATTTCTTTCCTATCCATTTTATGTTTTCTTCTTCCTTTAATTGTTCTTGGTTTTCTATGGTTTATGTGTCTTCTATTTCTTTTTTGTTTTTCATCAATCCATCATCTTCTTCTCTTGAGCTTTGTGAAAGGAACCTTCACATCTAGATAGCATGCTATCTTAATGTCCAGTGGAGATTTCACTTAGCTTTCTTAATCAACTCACACCATATTCAATAATCTTAAAAAGAAACAAGATAATCCTTCATCATTTGGTATCAAAGCCTGGTTATCTTGAATATGGTTTTTTTCATGTGCTAACATTGTCTTGTTGTAGCTATCTTTGTATGGTTCGAATCCACTTCCATTACAAACAAAAAACAGTGCTGGCAGAAAACTTGACAATTTTAAAACGTTAAACTGCACTAGCTCAGAGGTCCAAAAATTAAGTTTTTGGTGTCAAAAGAAAGCTCTTTGAGTCTAGTTTCCAGAAAAATAAAATAAATAACGAATTTGGAGTTCTGTGGAGAAAGTTATGATCAAATTAGTGAACAAAGGTCAGATCTGCCAAGAATACGTGAATCAGCGTTTTCAGGTTTTGTTGTGGCAGTTTGGCTACGATTTTTGCACCTCTTTAAGCTCATAAATGTGGTTGGATAACATGTCTTTGGATGCTTAGTCTTTGAGCCTCAAATCCATGAGTTTAAATGCATGATAGCTACATGTTTGTGTCTTTGTGTATGACATGTTGAGTCTTTAAATGTGCCTAACTTTTGCTTGAGTCATATGTCACATGTTAACTTGAAGTTTTCTTATTCTTGTTTTTCCAAGTATTTGAATATTGCTTTCACTTTATGTCTTGCTTGATGTAAGCTCCATGAAATTGATTTTGGCCTAAAACTTGAGGAACTAAGTGTCCAAGCCACCTAAAACTCTTTCTCACCATTTTATGAAACTAGTTGTGAAAGAAGAAAATTTTGCACCAATTTTTGCCTAAAAACCGAGAGCAACCTTGCTCCTTGGTGAACTAAAAGTGTGTTTTTCACTAGGTGTTATGCTACTAGTTTTCATACTTGAGAATTGGGCGATATTGGCTAATTAGTTCCATGCTTTAACTTGGTTATGATCTTTCTTGGTGTATGCATGATTTAAGACTTGAAGATGTTTGTCAAGTACTTTCCATAGAGTCTTTAAAATGTGCTTTTCTTGTTTT
>Ga0214544_1012501_pt1 | contig 10994 bp, 5 predicted proteins | sample CNSS3metaG_FD_160074 | JGI IMG/M metagenome (GOLD analysis project Ga0214544, IMG submission 160074) | Root nodule microbial communities from cowpea collected in UCLA plant growth center, Los Angeles, California, USA - CNSS3 | ecosystem: Host-associated > Plants > Roots > Nodule | place: USA...
AAAGTATCATCATTACATTTATAAAAAAATTAAATTTGTTCTAAATTTGGAGCATATGAAATTAAAATTATTTTAAAAAAATTTGGGACTGAAATCAAATCAAATTAACAAATATGAGGACCAAATTAAGATTCATACATTAATTTGACACGTGTCACCATATTGATTGACATGTGGCATATTACAGAAGTGACACGTGGCATAAATATTTTTAAAAAAAATTTAAAAAAAATTTAAAAAAAAAATTAAAAAAATTAAAAAAAAATTAAAAAAATTCAAAAAAATGAGAAGCTGACACGTGACACCTACTTAACGGTGTTAGTTCTCTATTAACGGAAAGGACCTAATTGATATTAATTTACAAAAATGAGGACCTAATTGAGACCAATAAAAATACGAGGACCAAATTGAGATTTTGCTACAAAAACGAGGACCAACGGAGTATTTTAACCCACTCTTTCGACCAATGACGCAAGACTTATGTTTTGCTTTCTTACGAGTAGAATTGAACTATAAATCTCTAGACAAAAATAGGAAAAAATTGCATCGAAATGGAAATGACACTCTTCATTTGTATGAGTAGAAAGGCTAGTAAAAAATCACATAAAGAAATTTGTATACCGACTAAAAATATTGATTTTATTCTGTTATCTTTACGCTGTAAAAAATGATTTACTTTTAAATGAATTAGAAATAATAATAGAGACGTATAGAAAATTTATAAATAAAACATTACAATGAATGCTTTAATTGGTACAATGTCTTGGTATTAAAATATGTTTGCTTGCATGTCTAAAAAATAATAGCTAGGTTCGCAGAATGGTGGCGGGCTACAGCTTAACCCTTCTAAAGTTCTGGAAAAGAAATAATTAAGAAGAAAAAGGGTGGTTATGTTAGTCAAAGAACAAGATTTGAAACATGGACTAAACTGGTAGATATATTCTAAGAAGGACAAATGAGAGCATGATTTTGGGGAAAAATTTATCAAGAAAAGGTAAAAATGATTAAATATATAGTTAGGAACTAAATATCACAGCCACATACATTCCACAGTTAAGCAAATGATTAGCTTTAGGTTATATTTTTAACGGGCACATCAATCATTGCACATGCATCAAATATTCCTCCAACCACCAACTAATTTGGATTACTAGCTACACATATATATTTAACTCAGAACACGGAAGAACAGGTTTCAGACTCTGAAGTGGCAACGTTTTTGTAGCCATGTGTGAGCAAGTTTTAAAATGAGGTAACATTGTCTCTATCTGATGGAAGAATAATAAGTGTGTTGAAGCATGAAGCCACATTGATGTATTATATAAGGTATAGCTGGTTGAAGCCATTCCATCACTTTATGTTTCAGTTGAAGGATTCATATAACTTTATCTCTGATCTGTTCCTGTTGATCGATTACGCCACAATGCTGAAGTTGGGTTGGCAGTATCTGGGTACCAAACGCAGGAGATGTGGCTACGAAAAGCTCACGAGTTCGAGTGAAAAGATGATGAGAGATGGAAGACGGTGTTGGGTGAAGTCTGTGAATGGAAGATTGCGTGGTCTTAGGTTGTCACGGTGTAGGAAGCTTTCCTTATTGTTTTCGAGCAGAATTGTAAGACTGTACACTGAGGTTGTCAACACCATGAACATGGAAAACATATATCCCGCTATAGTTCTCTCCACACAATGGGGTCTTCCCGTTCTGTCTCATTCCTCACACGTTTGCAGATCAAAAAGAACCATCCCTCTTCACAGAAAACTCACTTTCTGTTAATTACCAACATTTTTGTGTCTGTTGCCATTCTTTTCTGCTAGCATACTTCTATAATGTTATTATGACTCTTGATTAATGCGTTTCTGTTTTGTGCGGTAAATTTAAAATATATGCAGTCAAGTCAGCTTCATGCATATATTATTATCAATTATTAGTCCATAAATTTGCTGAGAAGCGTTATATAAAGTTAAGTAAAAAAAATATGTTAGAATATAGAACATCTGAATATTATATAGCACTATCCGGTGTGAGATTCCATAACAATTATTGACTAACTTCTTTTGTTGTACTTTTCATCAATTTTCGAAATTAAAATATTGATGTTGTTTTGAGTAGCATGGAGTGAAGAGATTTTGTTTTCCTGTACGAGGGTTAATTCTGCTTTTTGATATACATATGTATCTTAACTAACCATAATTAGTTGTTCCATATACTGGCCATGATTATGCAGCAGAACACACATAATCCAGGACAATGAACATTACATGTGCCATAATGCAGAGCGACATAATAATAAATTACCCGTATATTCAAATGTTAGTAAATGAAATAATTAGATAGTTATAAATCAAATTTTAACATGGAGGTTTAGTTACATTATCTTCACAGCTATGATATAGTTTTAGTATTGTATTCAAATAAAAAAATTCTTAACTAATTTTTGAAAATACTTTTTAATCGTATTATTTTTCTATATTAAAGGAGTTTTTTAAATACATTTATGATCTTCTTATATTTTATATCTTATTATTTAAAATTTATTTTAATAAATAATTATTTGAATATATATTTAGTATTTAAAAAATATTTAAATAAAATAATAAAATTAGAAGATAAATTATACATCATCTTATATGTAATACTTAATTATCTAAATAATTTAGATATAATACATCTTATATAAATTAAATATTTTTTTCTAAAATTAGGTGTTTTTTTTTTTTTGCAATTCCATTCATGGCGATAAATTTTAGATATAATTTTAGTTTACTTATAACTAATTTATTAATAATTATAAATATAATTATATATTATTTTAAATAAAAGTGAGTGCTTACTACTAATCTCTCTTTTTAGGGATTTTGTCTCCTACATGCAAACGATTAAGAATATAGTTATAAGAAAATTGAAAAATAATAATTTGACACTCTCTTTTCAAGAAAAATACAACCGGTTCATACTCCTTTTAATGATATAATAATGTATATTAAAATTTTAAATTAAAAGAATACAATAAATATAATATTATTATTTTGGGGTGTAATATGTATATATTTTTTCTTTAGTGGTGTCAACATAACACATACCACTTAAGAAAATTAGTCACAAAAGTAAAATATATACGATATCCCTTCTCCCCAATTTCTCCTCTATCCCACTTTTATTTTTCCATTACTCATCATCAACGTGGGAAGTTTAATTCATTATTCGATCTTCTTCTTCTTCCAGACGCATCACATGAACTCCTTCAACGTTGGCGATGGCGAAAGCACGAAAGTTTCATCGACGGTTGCTTCCTCCTCAATTACAAGGTTAGGAATCGTTATGTGATTGTGTAACCCTATCAACCAAGATATGGACATTATCTCGTCGTTGTGATTAAGGTATGTGTTAAAAACGAATCCAGATTTTTTATCAATTTTTTTATATTATTTTATATTAGACAATAAAAATATATTGTACTAATATTTTAAATATTTTTTTAATATATTTTAAATTGTTAAAATCAATGATAATAAGTGTATTATAAAAATACAATAGAAAAATAACACACAAAAAAAATAAATAGAGAATCTAACTTCGTTAAAAACATTTACGCATTGCATTGTATGATTGTTAATATCAAGTTTATATAATAGTATGGATAATATAGAAAAAAATATAAATATTAATTAAATTGTTAAATTTTAAAAAAATTATCTCAAACAATTTTTTACAGTAGTGTAGTGGGCAGCAATAATAATAATATGGTGCAGTGATGAATGGTGTTACTAACTGTGGATATTTGCCATAATTTTTCTTATATGGGCTTCGTGGGGGCGAAGCTAGTTGGGCCTTTGTGGCATCTTCCAAACGGGCTTATAGTGTATTACAGCGACCCTTGAACAAGTTCATAATTTTCAAGTTAAGTGGTCTTTCAGAAAGAGTGGCTATGTTAAGCCTATGGCGGTGGTAGTGGCGGTTGTCGTTCCTTAGCATCACCTCACTGGACGATCGTGGTTTTTGTTAATCACACCAATCGCTTTTCTCAAAGGTTCTGTTCCTCTTTGTTCATCTTATCAATGAGCTAATTCTTCGCTACTCTTATCTTCCCTCTTTATTTCATTAACCTTACGATTGCTGTTGTAGTTTTGCACTCGCGCTCTCACCCTAGCTATGCACTCTATGCTTTAATTATGTTCTCTCCCTTCATTTGTTTTACCTTTGCTTCCATCATATTGCATTATATCACCACTAGTTTTTTCCCAATGCTATTTTCTCAATTTAAGTTGAAACTGGATCACACAAGCTTTAGCAAAAGATGAAGAAGAAAAAGTTGTAAAGTGACATGATAGGTAATGGGTGGATTGGGTAATTGGATTTCCCTTTAGTAAAATTGGGTCAATGGGTCAAAAATTTTATTTTTGTCCATCCAATAAGCATTCTGGTCATCCACTTGGTTGTAACACTCGGTTTTGGATTTTTTGTTTAGCTGTTGAGCTCTCACCCCAAGCTCTCCAGCTTCTTCTGGAACGAGTGAGTTTGCCCTTTACAAGTTACAACAGATGAACAAAAATGTGGCAATGATTTCCCATTTATTCTTCTACTCATGTCTGACAACCGTGTTGTTGCAAAGAGGGTAGTAAGATATGTTAAATTACAAATTGACTCTCAACAGGGTTATATTATATCGGTGAAATTGACTAAATGCAATTTGACTGCTGCCTGTGTCAACATTAATTGTCATTTTAAAGAGTGTAGTGGTGATCTTGGTTTCCTTGAATGCCTTTGTCAAATTGATTTGCTAAATCTTGATAGAAACTAAATTTTTTAGTTACTTAAAAAATCTATAATGTATGGTGGTTTTGACCGTTTATGCATTTATTTTAATATTATTTGTCTTCCCGAATCATTATCCTAACTCTTTTGGACTGGAAGTCGAGAGGCGTAGAGATGTCTTGTACAATCTAAAATGCTCAAATTCTTGTGGCTCTATTTGGACATAAATAAATTCCTTGATGAGCTTTTGATTACTCCTACCGCTTCCCCCGTCCATTTTTTTTTTGTAAATAATTTGCATTAGGCCTAATTTTGCAGTTATATGCATATGAATGGCGTGGCGCGAGCTTGGAAAGAAGGTGGGTCGACTTTTATATGCATATGCAATATCTTTTATTGAAATTTGAATTAAATGTGATAATTATCCAGTTTGCAAGTGATTGAATTTTTCCTCTATAAGTTACTGTTATATAGTTCATTCAGTTTCTGACAATGTTCATTTTTGTTACCTGAATGCAGACAATATATATGAATTTTACTAGAGCTTTGACTGCAACAGCATTTAGGCACTGGACAGGATCAAATTTTGCATCCACCTTTGCTGCACAATCTGTTTATGCATCAGCGAAATGCGTGACAGGTAATTGAAATGCTGTGTCCTTTAAATATTTTTTTTCTTGCTCTTGTACTGTACATACTCTGCTAATCACTAATTCCCTTGACTACATGATGCAGATTTCATAAACCAATCATCTCAGGGGGTGGCTGGTTTTGGCAGTGAGCATAAAGAATGTGGAATACGGTAAAATAGTATTCAATTTTCATGTTTCATTGCAAACCATTGATAGCGTTACCATTTAGGTGATATGAGGAAGATAACAAAGCGGGCATATGCATAGTGATTGGAATAGTAGTGAGTTCAACTTCCAAATATGTGAATATATTATCGTGCAGAAAGCCAACCATCTGAGGGCACAATTAAGAAGCCTAAATTTATCAGAACTATTCTACTAGTAGATAAGTAGTACTGCATTGGGGATAAGATGGGTTTATTCCAATGTGCTACCACCATCCTATATAGGTGTTTCAACAATGAGAAATAATTTCATTAATTGTGTTGTTTTTGAAATTGAATATAGATGGATAAAATTTACTTTACTGACATTGGGTTGTGATATTTGACGTAACATAATTAGTAGTAGAGAAAAAAATACTTCGTTGATCTTTGATTAGTCAATTCTGGAGCAAAACTTTTAATCATTATGTTCTTAATCTCTCTCTCTCTCTTTGAAGAAAATCACATGACTAGCATTAACAGGTGGCTTTTAAGAGAGTTCTAGATGGGCTTTGATTGCTTTGTTAGTAATATGCTAATGATCGTATCATAAAATAATCAGATTTTTATCAATCATCTTCACCTGTAAATGTAAATGCCTGTAGATGTAAATGCTTAAGCTAAAACTTATTTCATTTTACTTGAAATAAATAAGTGATATCAGTTGAAATCCTGAACTGTATCGAGATTTATTAGTCGACTCTTCTGCAAAAGTTACTTCAATGAAAAAGAAAAGGCACAGTAGTAAGGTGTTTTGATTACATTTTATAGGAGCTTCCATGCTAGTTCACAAGTCTGGGCAAGAAGTGATGAACCATTAGGTCTGAAGACCCCAAAAAGGGTGAAATATGCGAGAAGGGATGGTAGAAACCAGCCAATTGTCCGTCCTAATGTCTCAGCTAACAAATCAAATCCTGATAAAACAGTAGAAATATTTGAAGGCATGACCCTTGTTGAACTGGCAAAGCGCACTGGAAAATCAGTATCTTCTTTGCAGGATATCCTCACGAATGTCGGTGAAAAGGTTGAATCAGAGTTTGAGCTTCTCAGTATGGATGTTGCTGAACTTGCCGCAATGGTATTTCTCCTTCTTAGTGACAAATTACTTTGAACCGGTGAATATTAGGAACTAGTACCTACTACCTTCTTTTGATCCCAATACTTGTTTCTCTATCCCTGTCATAACGCATTTGATGACAACTCATGTTGAATAAGTTGAAGTAGCTCTTGTTTGACTTATTTTTTAGCTCAAAGTATATGAGATTTGGAGTTTTAGCTTTTGTAGTGTTTTAGTGATTTAAATTTTGAATACAATCTAAAATCTCATTGTGAAGTTTTGATGGAGTTAAGTGGAGCTTTATGAAGTGTTTTTCCTGAAATTAGTTGGTATTGAGCTGTTTTGTGCACCTTCCCTTCTGTCTAAAGGTTACTGCATGCATAGAAAAATAAAGGGAAGAAAAGAACCGGAATACCACGCCTTAAATATGGTAGTTTTGGACAAATGTTTTACTTAAAACCATGTGATTGAGCCATTATATTAAGGTATTCATACAATATTTTATTTATTTACATCCAATATGGTAGATTTGGACAAATGTTTTACTTAAAACCATGTGATTGAGCCATTATATTAAGGTATTCATACAATATTTTATTTATTTACATCCAATATGGGTATTGCATGCCTTCATCCTCCTTTCCTCGCCTCAAAATTTGTCACGTGATGAATATTTATTTTTCTCTTCTTTGTGTAATTTATTCACTTAATTAGTTCCTTGCTGCTGCAGGAGGCTGGCATCAATGTTAAGAGGCTACATTCTGCCGAAGGTGCTGAAATTTTACCTCGTCCTGCAGTTGTAACGGTGATGGGTCATGTTGATCATGGTAAAACATCTCTTCTTGATGCCTTGCGTCAAACATCAGTGGCCGCCAGGGAGGCTGGTGGCATAACTCAACATCTAGGTGCTTTTGTTGTGGTCATGCCATCAGGAGCGTCAATCACATTTCTTGATACTCCTGGTCATGCTGCATTTAGTGCAATGCGGGCAAGAGGTGCAGCAGTTACAGATATAGTGGTTCTGGTTGTTGCTGCTGATGATGGTGTCATGCCTCAAACACTTGAAGCTATGTCCCATGCAAAAGCAGCTAATGTACCAATTGTAGTTGCAATTAATAAATGTGATAAACCAGGTGCAAATCCTGAAAAAGTTAAACTGCAGCTTGCTTCCGAGGGCTTGCTGCTGGAGGAGATGGGTGGGGATGTTCAGGTTGTTGAGGTTTCAGCAACTGAAAAAATTGGACTGGATAACCTAGAGGAAGCCTTACTACTTCAGGCGGATATGATGGATCTTAAAGCACGAATTGATGGGCCTGCTCAAGCATATGTGGTGGAAGCAAGACTTGACAAGGGACGGGGTCCATTAGTAACTACTATAGTAAAGGCAGGGACTCTAGTTTGTGGTCAGCATGTTGTTGTAGGCTCACAATGGGGAAGAATAAGGGCTATTAAAGATACGGCAGGGAAGTTAACTCAACGAGCAACGCCTGCTATGCCTGTTGAGATCGAAGGGCTTCGAGGGTTGCCAATGGCTGGTGATGATGTTATTGTTGTTCATTCTGAGGAGCGAGCTAGAATGCTTAGTTCTGGTAGGCAAAAGAAATATGAGGAGAACAGGCTAAGGAATAAGATGATACAGGACAAACCAACTACTTCAGATGATTCCATGGAGGTTCCACTGAGGGTTGAAATGCCAGTGATAGTAAAAGCAGATGTTCAGGGAACTGTTCAAGCCGTCACTGATGCATTGAAAACTTTAAACAGTGCTCAGGTTTGTGAAGACTATAGTCCTATAGTAAACTTTTCTTTTTCTTACACATACTAGTGTTTATAGATGCAAGCGTTTCACCTTTATCCACAGGCAGAGTGAGGGCAGAGAAAACAGTTTATGTTTTTAGTATTCTAGTGCTAGAGAAGTGAGTTTCAGCTTTGACCCTTTTGGTATCAAAGCCTTTTTTACAAAGTGATTTGGACCTTCTTCCTATTTTTGTTTCTCTTAATCCTAACAATTTAAGTTTGTCAGTAGGTAATGTGACTTTATGTTTTATCCTTGTTTAAAACTAAAATTGCTTGAGTAGCTAGTGGTGTATGAAACAAAGTGAAATGGTTCGTGGGCACCCTTATAACTGATCAGGATTTTGGGTGAAATGTCTGGTTTACGACAAGATATGATTGATTACTTGATATATTAGCTATGAATGCCATCATTTAACCCATATAATAATGTTTGTTTGGTGGTATGATGAAAATGACATATGAAAGGTTATTCAGTGGAGTAATGAGTTTTAAAAATATATTTAATAACCGTTAATCAGTTCCAGTTGATCCTGTACAATATAGTTTGGACAAGCTTTTGATTATTACCAGGTCTGGCATACATGCTGATTTTTTTATTTTTTTTTTTAATTTCAAATGTGGCATTCATGCTTGAATCAACTTTGTAACAACCAACAAAACACTGCAGTTATCATGAAGTTTTATGTTTCTTGTTGAAATTCTTTAATTTAATTGATAGGTTTTGGTGAATGTTGTCCATGTTGGCGTTGGGCCACTTTCTCAATCTGATGTGGACTTAGCACAAGCTTGCGGTGCTTGCATAGTTGGATTCAATGTCAAAAGTCCTCCTACTGCTCTAACTCAGGCAGCAACTCGTGCCAGTATCAAGGTATTATAAACTTTTAAACTTATGCTATGCTAGAGATTCTGACACGAACCTTTGACTTAAAGTTAACTTGTATATGGTTTTGTTCTGTAGATAATTCTGCACCGTGTAATTTACCACCTTTTGGAGGACATAGGGAATCTGATAATAGAGAAAGCCCCTGGAACTTCTGAAACCCAGGTTGCTGGACAGGCAGAAGTGCTTAACATCTTTGAAATCAAAGGGAGCAAGTCGAAGGGTCCTGATGTGAAGATAGCTGGTTGTCGTGTTATTGATGGTTCTGTGACAAGATCAGCAACCATGAGGCTTCTGAGGAGTGGGGAAGTGGTGTTTGAAGGAAATTGTTCGTCTCTTAAGCGGGAGAAGCAGGATGTGGATACTGTGAAAAAGGGAAGTGAGTGTGGACTGGTAATTAGCAATTGGTATGATTTCCAGGTTGGAGATGTTATTCAGTGCTTGGAACAAGTTGTAAGGAAGCCCAAGTTCATTAAGTCAGAGAGTGGTGCTGTTCGAATTGAGTGCTGATCAACTTACTTCACCATTCATCAAAAGGCATTTTTGTGAAACATTACACAGAGCCAGCAAAATAACTCATGGAAGTTAGATAATTATTCTTTGTTGTACCAAAAGAAAGTGTAATTAAATTTGAGGCACAATTTGAAAGGATTAATGTACTAGGTTATTTTACGTGTTTGGCACGTATAATCATCAATATTTTTGGACCATAAGATGTACCCACTTTCATCTCATAGTTCATTGAATAGGAATGCGTCAGCTGTACCATTTAAGCTCAAAGAAATGTTTTTATTTTCGTCGGGTGAATTATTAGAACCAATAAAAGAAAGTATATTTGTTACAGTAATTTAATTAAATAATTGTTCATTTTTCTGGATTGTGTGCTTTCGTCAGAAGTTCTTTCGAGATTACTTTTGGACCATAACATTAATATTGACATTAACTTTATTATTATTATTAAAAAATAATTCTTATTGCATAGATTTACGAAAACTTAAGACAAGTTAAAATATTTTATTTAATATAATATTTAAATAAACGTTTTAATTTAAAATTTTAATTATATAATTAATATAATTAATTAATTATTATATTAATTAGTCCTTCTACCCGTGCAACGCACGAGTTTTTTTTATATGTAATAATTGTGGTAATAGCAATGTGTTTTTGGATATTTAGTAATCTATATGATGAGAATCCAATGTTTTAAAAAGATGTTGAAGTGTATCAATAGAATAGATCAATTTAGAATGTAATTAAAGTGGTATGTCAAGTTAATATTTGATTTCATTGAATATTATCGTCAACCACAAACAACAAAAATATGACTAATACACTACTTTGTTAATATAAGAATAAAAAAAGAAAAAATTACATACCTAGAATGTATCCTTTGGTATTGAAGTTCATAAATTTGTTTTGTACAAAATTTCCTTTTGTACACAATGACTTCTTTGTTCAACTTTTTATGTACCATGATTTTCCTATATGGCAGAAAATAACATAAATCAATTGATATATATTTATAACAGTTTTGAAATAAATAAAAAAATAGAAATGACATACCTATAATTGATTTCTTTTCAAAGAGTTTCAAAAATTTCTTTGTACACAACGTTTTTAGTTGTGTTTGTTACCTTTCCATCTTCATCCAATATAAGTATTTTCAATC
>Ga0214544_1012505_pt1 | contig 10988 bp, 12 predicted proteins | sample CNSS3metaG_FD_160074 | JGI IMG/M metagenome (GOLD analysis project Ga0214544, IMG submission 160074) | Root nodule microbial communities from cowpea collected in UCLA plant growth center, Los Angeles, California, USA - CNSS3 | ecosystem: Host-associated > Plants > Roots > Nodule | place: USA...
GACTTAAGCCAACATGCTAATCTATGTTTATTTGCTTTGTAGGTTAATTAGGAGTAAGAAAGCAATGCTAGGTGGCGCATGGTGATTAGGGAGCATAAATGATGTGGAGGAGAGAGTAAAGCAAAGGTATAAAGCATAAAGTAAAAGGCATGAAGCAAGTGTACCTATGTACCTTTAGTCTCCTTTGTTTTTAGCACACTTTGGCCACTTTTTGGAGACATATGAGACACATTCTTTGTCTCCTTTTGTGCTAGAACGAAATTAGCCTTGCACACACCATAGTTGGCTCTTTTGTCTCTCATTTTTGTAACCTTATTTGACCTAGCTTCTAGAAGCTAGGGTTAGGTTTTTGTAGAGACATCCTTAGGTATCTTTTATTTGCTTAGAGGCCCCTAAACTCTTCTATATAAGGGGTTCTCCTAGACATGTAAAAGGGTTGAACATTTTGAAGTAAAAACACTCTTGTGTCTCAACCATTTGTGAGAGTTTCCTCCCTTGGGAGTGAATACTTTTAAGCCTTATCTTGCATAGCAAGTGGCGGCACACATCCACTCATCTTCAAGGTTGCCATGGCTTCTAGCCTAGCCTTGTAGTGGCGTGCTTCTCACATTTTTACCATTTCTTTCCTTTCCATTTTATGTTTTCTTCTTCCTTTAATTGTTCTTGATTTTCTATGGTTTATGTGCTTTCCATTTCTTTTTTGTTTTGAATCAATCCATCATCTTCTTCTCTTGAGCTTTGTGAAAGGAACCTTCACATCTAGATAGCTTGCTATCTTAATGTCCAGTGGGGATTTCACTTAGCTTTCTTAATCAACTCACACCATATTCAATAATCTTAAAAAGGAACAAGATAATCCTTCATCACAAAACCTTCAAATTGTTCCATATAGACCTCTTCCTCAAAGTCACTGTGAAGAAAGGCTATTTTTACATCACGTATGTCAATTTCTAAATTTAAACATGTTGCCAAACCATGTACAAATTTTTTTAAGATATTTTAACCACAAGTGGAAATATCTTTACAAAATCAATTCCATTCTTCTTACTAAAGCCCTTCACAACCAAACCTTGCCTTATATCTTAGTTGTGAGCTATTCTCCTCTAATTTCAATTTGACACCCATTAATTTTCTAGTGCTCTTTTTCCTCGAGGGCAACTTCACCAATTCAAGTGTATGATTCTCATGCAAGGATTTCATCTCCTCTTGCATGACTTTGCACCACTTGTCATTCTCTTCATGTGACAAAGCTTCTTTATAATTTTCAATCTCTCCCTATTAGTTAGTAGAACAAACTTATGAGGGGAATACTTTTGTGAAGGATGTCTCTCTCTAACAGATCTTCTCAAGAGAGGCTCCAAGGTAGTTCAGGAGGAGCTACTTTAGTTGGTTCATTAACTCGAGTCTCGGGGCATATGAACTTCATTATCTAAATCTACATGCCTATCTTCCCCATGATCAATAACTCTGGCAGGAGGTTCTAGTTCAACATCAATGAATCCATGTGTAATCTATTTTGGCTTCTCTTTCTTATCAATATCGTCAATGGTTCAGTCCCCAAGAAAAATAACATCTCGGCTTCTAACAATCTTCTTGTCAATTAGATCCCAAAATTTGTAACCAAAATCATCACGACCATAACCAAGGAAGATCCATTGTTTAGACTTTCCATCAAGCTTAGATTTGTCATCTCTAAGGATATGAATAGATGTTTTGACGCCAAATACTATCAAATGACGATAGGAGACATATTTCCCCTTCCACACCCTCTAAAGGACATCACCATGAACAAGAATATACTGAGAAAGGTTAATCAGGTCCACTACAGTTCTCAATGCCCCATCCCATAAAGATTTAGACAATTTTGCATGAGAGGGCATGCATGTAATTCTATCATTAATTGTTCATTCTCTTTGCAACCCCATTGTGTTAAGGTGTCTTTGAAAATGTCTTCTCAAGGTTGATGTCATTCTCTTTGTAATAATGCTTAAAAAGACCCCTGTATTCACCACCATTATCTACTCTAACATATTTCAATAACTTGCCTGCTTCTCTTTCAATATGTGCATGCAAATGCTTGAACACATAAAGTACTTGGTCTTTGGATTTTAAAACAAAAGCTCAAACCTTTCTAGAATGGCCATCAATAAAAGTGACAAAATAAGAGCAACCACTAATTAAATTAGAATCCATAGTGAAGACATCAGTGTGAATTAAATCTAGGACATGTAGTCTTCTACGTGGATGATAAATGCGAAAAAAACTCTATGTTGCTTACCAACAAGACAATCCGAACAAGTTTTAAGAGATATAACTTTAACAAAAAGCAAGCCCTATCTTGAAAGTGTAGCAAGGCTCATCTCAGTCAAGTGACCAATTGGTTTATGCCAAAGTTTTATGGAACAAGTTTTAAGAGATGTACCTTTAATGGAAAGCAGCCCCTATCTTGAAAGTGCAACAAGGCCCATCTCAGTCAAGTGACCAATTCATTTATGCCAAAGTTTTATGGAACAATCCGGAACTGCATTCTCTTGAGGCGTAGACAACTTTGTTGATGTCCAATAAAGAGTATTTTTCTTCTTTCCTTTTGCAACCACCATTTTCCCTTTAGTTCACCTCATTTTTCCATCACCAAAGGAATTATGATAAACATCTTCATCAAGTACTTGTATAGAGATCAAGCTGAGGCAAATATTAAGAATATATCTAAGGTTCTTCAAATGTAGTGGGAATCCGATATTAATCTCCAACCAAATTTCACCAATGCCAACAACCTTGGTTACCCCTTGGTTTCCCATCTTCATATGTCCAAAATCTCCAACAATATAGGATGTGAAATAATCACAGTTTTAGTGAGATTAATAAAATCATCTTTATAAACAATGTCAACTTCACCATCAATCACAAATGTTGTTGTGGTTTTATCTTTATCTTCTCCTTTATTATTATTATTATTTCCTCTATTCCTTGATCTCTCTTGCTTGAGGATCACACACTCTTTAATCACATATCCTAGTTGATTACAATGGAAAAATGTGATGTTTTTCTTTGACCTTGATTTCCCTTTTAACTTACTACGATAAGAAATTTAGAACGTTCATTAAATCTTTTAGAATTTTTATACATGTTTCTTCCTCTTGAATCTATAACTAAGCCTTCATTTTGAGTATAAAAGATAACCTTACTACTACCTTCGTAGTTTCTTTATTTAAGAGGCTATCTTTGACCATGTTAGAATTCAATTTTCCATTAGGAGTAGATTTACTCAAAGATACCACCAATGTCTTGTAGCTATCAAGTAATGAGCTAAGCAACAACAATGCTAATAGCTCATCATTTAATATAATCTCTATAGTGATCAACTGATTCACCATATTCTCAAAACTACTAAAGTGCTCTACCACTAAGGAACCATCCTTGTATTTTAAGTTTACTAGTTTCATAATAAGGAATGCTTTCTTCAACGAATTTTTAGACGCAACTAATTCTCCTAATCTCTTCCATAAGTTGTCAGCAAGAGTATCACCTAATACTTGATGATAAATATATTGATATATCCATTGCCTAATCGTGCCAACAATTTTCGTATTTATCTCTTCCAATCTCCCTCAGATTTATTTGCTGGTTTAACACCTTTTCTCAATACGATCATACAAGTCTTTACAAATTAACAAATATTCCATGAGGGATTTCCATGTTGAATAATTTGTATAATCTAACTTAATCATGGTTCCAACACCATCACTATCTACAAGGACTTAGAAAATAGCAAAGAGTAGAAGTGGTCTTAAAAGATGACACTTGATTATTTTATTAATAGAACTCATATTGTAAATAGAAGTCATATTATCAATAGAGATTTCTATTAATTGAGTTGCATTTTATAAGAATCACCATCTCCTAGAAACTTTTTTTATAAACCTTTTCTCTAGCTTTTCTCTACATTTTTTGCTCCATCCTTCATCTTATCTATTTGAAAATCGGAGTACACCATTGGACTCCTGGCGAAAAAATCTTTGTACCCAACCAATTTATCTAAAAGAGAAAGTTCATCTTTTGTCTTTTTAGAGTCTTTTTGGTTTTTGTAATGAATGTGTGAGGTTAGGGGCTTGCATGTGTCATCTGAAAGCTCTAGAGGAATCCATGTTGAATTAAGATTGTTAGGTCCCCATTTTTGTAACATCCAAAGATAAAAAAAAAAAATATATATATATATATATATATATATATATATATATATATGTGTGTGTGTGTGTATATATATATATATATATTATTTAAAATAAAAATTATTATTATTATTATAAATAACAATATATCTAAAATAATGATTTGTAAGCATATAAATAAGGCAATTATAAATATAGAGGACTAATTAACTAATAATAAGTTTATACTACATGTTTGGTTATATAGGCATCAATTTATTTTAATTATAAAAGTAATTTAAATGCTAACATCTTCAAAATTACCACTGTTATAAAAGAAGTCAGTAACGTAAACTAATAAACTAATAACATTGTATATATACTATAAATTTATTTTTAACATAATTAATAGTTTATGCAATTAATAATAAAAAAAAGTTATAAGGTTGCACATGTTAAGTGCAATCCTTATCTATTATGATTATCATTAATGTAAAAGAAAAAAAATATCTAAAACCAAATGTTGAAAGCAAACCTAAGGGAATAGTGTTTATAAAATATAGTTAAATTTAACTACCTATAATGATTATGTTAATACATATAAATAGGGGTGAGAGATGAATGGAGTGAAAGTGTGAAAAGTGGTAGAACATAACAAAGGAAAAAAAACCAGAGAGAGTTTGGTGATATGAATCAAGTTCATCCAATATTAAGAAATAGGTGGTGTGAGTGCAACAAAGAAAAAAAAAGAAAATATATCATCAAAGTCTTAATACAACCTTGGTATATCTTTGACAATAAATAAGGTAAGGGAATGAGACATCTATTATTTTATCTTTTTACTATGATTATTTTTATCTGTTCATAATTATTTTCATCTCTATATTTACCTTAAGTGAGGTGTTATATTTATCTCCAGTTACGTAATGGTCCTTTATATTTATTTATATTTACTTTAATTATTCATTGATCCTATCTATTTATTTATTTATATAATTATATGGTTTAATATTGAAATAAAATTTGTGATAAATAAAGATTTGATTATTGTAGTTGAAGGTATGACCTTGGGTATTTAAACGAGTTAGTATTACTCAAGATGAGATGTTCTTGAGTTACTTTGTTGGCCATGAGCTCATTTATCCTGACTAGTCACTACAAAATTAATCAATATCTTTATAAAGTATGATAGAATCTAATTTTATGGATTTGGGAGAATTTTCATTTCATTTTATCTTATTATGATATGTTGTATATTTTTTTATGTGATATTTGTCTCACTTTCCTATTTTATGATTGTTTGTGAAAAACAAAATTTTATAACCTTATCATAGATGGCTGCTTCCAACATGCCTGATCCCTTCTTCACAGACATTATGGCTGTTTTCCCGGGGATTGCATGACAAACCACTGTAGTGAATAATTCTGTAATATTTCAGGGAATGAGAAACTCTACTATTACTTTTCTCTCTGCTCCAAACGCGCCAATCTTCATCGAAGGACAAATCGGATTTACCTTCTATTTACCCCCAATAGTCCATGTGAACCCTATCCATAACCTTTTCCCTCCACCTGTTTGAAAGCCAATATATGAGGGGGAAACTGTAAATAAATAACACTTCTTCCTCTTCTAATTAGGAAATATAAGATGTACTAAATAGTGTGGATATAAGATGCATACAGTATTATATATATATATATATATATATATATATATATATATATATATATATATTATATGAATATTTTAATTATGTGATATGTTATTGTAAAATTATGTTTCAATTTTTTTAGTATAATATAGAAAATAATATAAATAAATAGATAGATAGTAGTTAAGTATAATTAGATATTAGTGTATAATTTGCCTCTAAATTTTATATGTATATTGCAGAAATAATAATAATAAATAAATAATTTTTTTTCGTCACATTAAATGGTATTAAAGCAACGTTTCATGCAAGATCTGTGCAATGTGCTCATTATATTTTTTTTTACTAACTCATACAATTTTAGATGACAAACAATAGATGGAACAATGAATACTGAAGCAATGCAAGCTATCCGAGAGATGGCTGTTGTTCTAATAAGGAATCAAAGACTTGAAAGAAACCCTGAATCACAAGGTTTAGCTGAATTTTGGAGAAACAAACCCCCACAATTTTCTGGAGGATATGATCCAGAAAAAGTTGAATTATGGATTAAGAAGATGGAGAAAATATTTTGAGTTATAAACTGTGTTGACAACCAAAAGGTGAATTATGTTGTATTCATGTTAATAGGAGAAGCTGAATATTGGTGGGATAGTACTAGGTGATTAATTGAAGGAGGAAGAATAATTATTACATGGGATGTATTTAGAACAAAGTTTTTAGAAAAATATTTCCTTAATGATGTGAGGAGATCAAAAGAAATAAAGTTTATGTACTTGAAGCAAGGAAGTATGACAGTAGAAGAATATGCTTCCAAGTTTGAAGAATTAGGAAAATACTCTACTTTCTTTTATTACCCAGAGGAAAGGATGAAGTGTATAAAGTTTGAAAATGGACTTAGGGATGAATTGAGAAAAGTAGTAGGAATACTAGAAATTGTTGATTTTCCTACGCTTATTCATAAGTGTAGATTTTTGGAAGATTTTGAGAACAACCAAAATATCAAACCAAAGTATTTTGAACCTCAGACAAATAAAAATAAACACAATAAGGGAAAACCTTACAATCGCACACAATGGAGGACCCAATCCAACCAATCTTCATCAGAAAGTTCTAGTAGACTTGTATATGATCATATCAGATGCTTTAAATGCGAACAAGGTCATCATGCTAAAGATTGTCATCTTAAGGGACCAGTATATTTCAAGTGTGAGAAACCTGGTCACCTATTCTCTGAGTGTGGACAACAGAAGTCACATTCAATCCAGCTGCAACCAAGACAAGACCTACCATAATAGGAAGAGTGTACACCATGACGGGAGCTGAAGCTGCTGAAAACCATGATCTTATTCAAGGTATGTGTTTTATTAAAGAAAAAACTTTAAATGTACTGTATGACTCGGGTGCAACTAAGTCATTCATTTCCAGTTATTGTGTTAAACATCTTAATATGTCGACCTCTTTTCTAAAAACTACTTTGGTTGTTTCAACTCCCACAAATGACTCGATAATTACCAATAAAGTTTGTTTAGACTATCCACTGTTCATTAAGAATAGAAAATTCCTTGTGAATTTCATATGTCTACCTTTATCTGAATTAGATGTAATCTTTGGTATGGACTGGTTATCTTCCAATCAAGTCCTTTTGAATTGTGCTGAGAAATTAGTAACATTTCCAAACTCTAAGAATCTTTTAAAATCACCCACCAATTCAAAAAGTGAGCCTTTAAGGAATAAAATTCAATGTTACTTGTTATTATATTCTATCGAAATAAAAGAGGAAGTTGAGTTGAAAAATATAGCAGTTGTTCAAAGTTTTCCTGAAGTCTTTCCCAATGATATTCCTAGTTTACCACCCAATAGAGAAATTGATTTTTCAATAAATTTGATGCTTGGAACTGGACCAATATCTATAGCACCATATAGGATGTCACCCTATGAATTAGCAAAACTGAAGAAACAATTGGAAGAGTTACTTGAAAAATAGTTCATTCGTTCTAGTGCATCACTGTGGGGAGCCCCAATTTTACTAGTTAAGAAGAAAGATGAAAGTTTTAGATTGTGTGTAGATTACCGTCAATTAAATAAATTTACTATATAGAATAAATACCCTATTCCTAGAATAAATGACTTGATGGACCATTACGAAGAGCCTTTGTATTTTCTAAGATAGATTTAAGGTCAAGATATCATCAAATTAGAGTAAAAGTAGAAGACATACAAAAAACTACTTTCAGAACTAGGTATGGCCATTGTGAATATCAAGTGATGCCTTTTGGTGTGACCAATGTTCCTGCAATATTTATGGATTATATGAATAGGATCTTCCATCCATTTTTAGATCAATTTGTGGTTGTTTTTATAGATGACATTCTTATTTATTCTAAGACTCTTAAGGAACATGAGGAACACCTTAAGATTGTCTTGCAAATCTTGAAAGAAAAGAAATTATATGCCAAATTTTCTAAGTGTGAATTCTGGTTAGAGGAAGTAAAATTCTTAGGACATGTGATTTCCAATAAGGGAGTGTTAGTGGATCTGACTAAAGTAGCAACAGGTTTACAATGGGAACCACAAAAAATAGTGACTAAGATTCACAATTTTCTTGATTTGGCAGGATATTATAGAAGATTCATTGAGGGATTTTCTAAAATAGCTATGCCTTTAACCCAACTCACCAAAAAGGGCCAAGCTTTTGTGTGGACATAAAAATGTGAGAATAGTTTTTCAAGAACTCAAGAAAAGATTAACCACTTCTCCTATTTTAGCATTACCTGATCCTACTGGACACTTTGTTATATATTGTGATGCTTCCAAAATGGGATTAGGTTGTGTTCTTATGCAATATAGAAGGGTAGTGGCATATGTTTCTAGAAAATTAAGAACACATGAGAAAAATTACCCAACCCATGATTTATAACTAACTGCCATTGTTTTTGCACTTAAAATATGGAGACATTATGTCTATGGTGGTAAGTTCTAAGTTTTTAGTGATCATAAGAGTCTCAAATACTTGTTTGACCAAAAGGAATTAAATATGAAACAAAGGAGATGGGTGGAATTTCTGAAAGATTATGATTTTGAATTATAGTATCATCCAAGTAAGGCAAATGTAATGGCAGATGCTTTAAGCAGAAAATCTTTACATATCTCCTCACTAATGATTCATGAGATGAATTTGTTAGAAATAATTAGAGACATGAATTTTTTGGTCACCCTAAGCCATGCTAAAATGCAATTAAACTCCATCCAGAATCACTAACAATTTACAAAAACAAATCCATGAGGCACAGAAAAGTGATGAGTTCATTCAAAAGAAAAAGAAATTGATAAGACAAAAAGATGGAGAGAATTTTGGCATAGATAGGACATGAACTTTGAGATTTAAGGATAGGATGTGTGTACCCAACAATGAAGAAATTAAGAAAATGATTCTAGAGGAAGCACATAAAAGCAAATTAAGCATGCATCTGGGCACAACAAAAATGTATCAAGACCTCAAGAAAACCTATTGGTGGCCCAAAATGAAAAGGGAAGTGGCACAATATGTAGCAAAATAGTTTGTCAAAAAGCTAAAATAGAACACCAAAAGCCAGCATGAATGCTACAATCCTTAGATATACCTGAATGGAATTGAGATAGTATAATAATGGATTTTGTAGTTGGCTTGCCACGAACCATTCAAAAATTTGATTCCATATGGGTTATCGTGGATAGATTAACAAAGTCTGCTCACTTCTTACCCATTAACATCAGGTATTCATTGGAGAAATTGACTGAATTGTACATAAGAGAAATTGTGAGGTTGCATGGAGTTCCAACAAGTATTGTGTCTGATAGGGATCCTATATTTACTTCTAAGTTATGAGGAAGCTTACATAAGGCCTTAAGGACTAAACTCCATCTTAGCTCAGCATATCATCCCTAAACTGATGGACAATCAGAAAGAACAATCCAATCTTTGGAAGATTTACTGAGAGCTTGTGTGTTAGAAGATTCTGGTAGTTGGGATCGATGCCTACCTTTGATTGAGTTCACCTATAACAATAGTTTTCATTATAGCATAGGTATGACACCCTGTGAGGCATTATATGGGAGAAAATGTATAACACCTATGTGTTGGTTTGAGACTGGTGAAAATTTAGTATTAGGTCCTGACATGATCAGGGACAAATTGAGAGAAACTCAAAGTAGACAAAAAATTTATGCTAACAAGAAAAGACGACCTCTTGAATTTCAAGAAGGTGATCATGTATTCTTGAAAGTAACATGAACCACTAGAATTGGTAGAGTGATTAAATCAAAGAAACTTACTCCCCGGTTCATTGGTCCTTACCAAATTCTTAAAAAGATAGGTCCTATTGCTTATCAAATTTGTTTACCCCCGTTCTTTTCCAACTTTCATAATGTTTTTCATGTGTCTCAATTAAGAAAATATATTTCTGACCCAACTCATGTGACCTGATACAGTACAATTAAAGAATAACCTTACATTTGACGCAATGCTTGTACATATTGTGGACAAGAAGGTCAAAGAGCTGAGAGACAGACACATCCCTCTAGTAAAAGTCATTTGGAATCAAGCTAATGGAGATACTACATGGTAATTAGAAGAAACAATAAGAGGAATTTATCCTCATTTATTTTAGTCAATAAAAACAAATTTCGAGGATGAAATTTTTGTAAGTGGAGGGGAATTGTAACATCCAAAGATAAAATACAATAATATATATATATATATATATATTATTTAAAATAAAAATTATTATTATTATTATAAATAACAATATATCTATAATAATAATTTGTAAGCATATAAATAGGATAATTATAATTATAGAGGACTATTTAACTAATAATAAGTTTATACTACATGTTTGGTTATATAGGCATCAATTATTTTAATTAGGGTTAAATTTGTTTTTGGTCCCTTAACTTTTAATGATTTTTGGAATTAGTCCATTTCGAAACTTTGGACCAATTTTGTCCTTCATCTATCGAAATATATGGATTTAGTCCTTTTAATCAAATTTTGTTAGGTTTATTTGATGTTTCGTACACATTTTAGGATTGTATTTGAGTTGTTTATATTGTTTAACACATTTTTGCTTTAATGTTAAGTCAAATATTATTATGAAACACGCTTGAAATGTCAAATAAACTTAACAAAATTTGATTAAAAGGACTA
>Ga0214544_1012513_pt1 | contig 10979 bp, 14 predicted proteins | sample CNSS3metaG_FD_160074 | JGI IMG/M metagenome (GOLD analysis project Ga0214544, IMG submission 160074) | Root nodule microbial communities from cowpea collected in UCLA plant growth center, Los Angeles, California, USA - CNSS3 | ecosystem: Host-associated > Plants > Roots > Nodule | place: USA...
AAAGGTGACAAAAATATAGGTTATAAAGAGTGTTGACCGAATATAAATAATGTTTTTAATATCTTCAAATATATAAAATTCAACACTTTCTTCAATTAAATGCTTTTCTTTTGTTACTGAATAATGACTACGTAGAGTCTGCATGTTCTTAATATTTAGAACGATTTAAAAAAATAACACCCTAAAAATATAATTTTATTTTTTAATTATATTTAAACCTATATATTACATGACTTTAAAAATGTAAAAACATTAGATAGAATTAAATTCAGTTTATCACCCAGATATATATAATTTAAATTAAATTTGTTTATTGTTCTTATGGGACCGAGGTTTGTAGTCCACAAATCAGCCAAGGGTCTTGTACGTCTTCTCGGGGTCGGTCTTCTCTTGTTGAAAGGGGGACCTGAGGGCGGCGCAAGGGACCTGCAAAAGACACTCCGATGCCTAAGTCAGCACTGGTGATGTCAGGGTTTCAGAGAATAATTAATGCGTAATGAATGCATGAAACAATGTGTTATTTATACCTTTTTACCTGTGGGTCCTACCTGGAATGGACTTTTTGGCCCAATATTCCTTTTTTAGTCATTCTTGGATCTAGTGTAAAAAGGGGAGAATTTACCAAGGGGTCCTTCAGATGTTGGCGGTGTCCGGTACTCGGCCATGAAATGCGTCGAGGGTGGCTTTCTTTGGTAAAGGTGCCTTTCGCGTGGTAACCGGCCCTCGGGTTTTGGTGTGTAGGCCGTGTGGTTTAACGGGGGTGTGGAGCTAGGTGGGGGCCGTGTTCTCCATATGGGGGGGTTCTTGCGTGGTAGGCGGCCATTGTGCTCTCTGGGGGCCGTCTAGTTCTGTGCGAAGGCATTTCTGTGTAGTAGGCGGCTATTGTGCTCTCCGGGGGCCGTCTACATGGGTATGGTTGGGACATCAGCCTCCTAGTCTAGAGGCAAGAAGTGACGTGTAGACTATTGCTATTTTGCAAATTTCATTTGTGGTCTTTGGCCGTGTACCATGTGAGGATACCGGCCTCCTAGTCTAGAGGCAAGAAGTGATGTGTAGACTATATGAATGGGGTAATGTGCCGTTGTCTGTGGTTGTTAGCCGCCATGTTGTTGTGATAGTTGGGCCGATATCTTTTACGAGGTGTTAGGGGGTGGCACTATTTGATCTGACATTTGGTCAGGGGTTAGGTGAGGTGAAAAGACGTGACTGTTGGTTAGCTTGGTTGATGTCGGAGTTGGTTTTTCGAGGCGATTTTTGGTGGCTGGGCCTTGGGCTTTGAGGGGGTTTTGGTGGGAGGTGAAGGGTTTTGGCTAAGTTCTTTAAATAGGAGTGGATTCACTTGTCATTTTTCGTTGTTCTTAGTTCCTAGTTTCATTGTGCTTGCTGTGTTGCTGCCTGGGCGTTTGTTGGTGTTCGTTTGTCGTCTTCTATTTGACCAACTTTGAGGTATGTCGACTACGTCTTCTAGTGGTTCGACATGTGGTGATTCGGGGGCGAGTTTTGGTGGACTACGATTAGAGTTCTTGAGTTCGTCGGAGACGTTGCATGTTGAAATTGAGCGGGAGGTGCGTGAAGATCCGGCTAATGAGCATGCGGAGTCGCTCTGGCCGAGAAGGGTGGGTACGAGTGGGTGGCTGAGGGTGTGAGGTTGTGCTCTTCGAAGTATCATTGGTCTAGGTTGCTTAGATCGTGGATGAACAACATCTATCTGTTTGAAAGGGGGGCGGATCCTAATATGGTGGCTATTGAGAGGGTGAGTGTTGTGGAGGCTGTGTGCCATGGTCGCGAGGGGTTGGAAGGTGATTTTTTCTATATGTACGCGTGTATGTTCACAAAGCTTCATGTTCGGTTGCCGTTGGACGAGTTCACGATGGGGGTTCTGCGGCTGTTAAATGTTGCGCCGACACAGTTGCATCCTAACAGCTGGGGGAGTTTGCAAGCCTTCCGGCTGATTTGTAAGGCGCTTTATTTAACGCCGACTCCCGAGAGTTTTTTGTACTTTTACGTCACGCATCCAAGGGATCTGCTATCATGGGTGTCTTTGGTTGGCAGGGCGAAGATTAGCTTGTTAGATGGCTTCACGCAGTCGTTTAAGAAATTTAAGGATGGGTTCTTTCGAGTGCGGGTGTTGCCTGCCGGGAGGTTGTTATATTATGATGATGGGGGGCAGCCCAAATTTCGCTTCTATTGGACGAGTGCGCCGGCGCGTAGGGATGCGTTGGCTAAGGAGGCCTTGGACGTGGATAGCCGAAGAGTGGTGGAGGTGTTGGAGATGTTGCCGGTTAGGGTACCGGGGAAATGGGTTGTTTGCTGTTATTTGACGGACAATCCTGGTCACGACTTATGCGGTATGTTTTGATAGTGTTGCAGGTTCTGTGTTGGACTAATCTGAAGATTTTGGTTTTGTGCAGGTGTGATGGCTCACCACGCGAAAAAGGTTGGTGGAGAAGTGGACCTATTTGCCAAGATTAGAGACCAAATGGCGAATGCCGCGAAGGGGGAGGGGCAGTCGCAAGCTCTGAATCTCGTGGGTCCGGTTGTGGATACTTACCGACCTCCTGTTGCGAAGAGACCGACCCCTTCTAAGATGAAGGGGGTTGGGAAGGACCGCAAGAGGTTGAGGGCTCTTGCAAAGACTGGGGGTGTTGGTTCGAGTGGGTCGAGCAATCCTGATCTTGGCGGCTTTGAGAAAACGAAGATTCAAATGAGGAACGGGGTGGAGCTTAAGTTGAGTGACGAGGAGGTGGCGGTCGTGGAGGTTGCTGATCCGGGGTTGACTATGCGGGCTATGAGTGAGTATTTGGCGCGCGGTATGGTGTTGAGTAGGTGGCGACTTTGTTGCAGGAGGAGCTGGCTGTGGGTGATAAGAAAAAATTGGCCGAGGAAGTTGTTGCGTTGAAGGTCCAGAGGGATCGCGAACAAGTGGCGTGGGCGGATGAGAAGATGAAGTTGGAGGCTGAGGTGAAGAAATTGAAGGGGAGTGTTGTGGGTTTGGAGAAAAAATTGAAGGCTAAGTAGGTGGAGTTGGATGGGGTGAATGCCGCCAAAGACGCTGCTGCTGAGGAAGCGGCTAGCGAAGTGTTTGGTCTTCAGCAGGCCATGTATAATGAACACGTTAATGGTTTCCAGAAGGCCTTGAGGCAAGCCGAGTTCCTGTACTGGGAAGTGTCTGTGACGGACTGCCGCTTTAACGTAAATCTGGATGTGTATGATGATCGCATGTTGGATGTTGCGGAGATTAGCCAGCTCAAGGCTGAGAAGGAGGCGGCCACCATTGCAAATGAGGATATCGTGATGACGACTCCAGCAGCTACCACGGTTGATGGGGTGGTGGGGCAGGTGGAGGTTGCCGATGAGGAAGCCGAGGGCGCGGAAGAGGACGCGGCGGGTGAGGAGGTGGATGAAGCTAAAGAGTAACATTAGTGTAGATATTGGGGGCGAGGACGCCGAAACTTGTTTTGTTTGTTTTTTGTACGCTCGTGGGGACGAATTATAATTTGTTTTGTCGGCGTGTTGCCGGTTTGCTTTTAGGACGAATGTGCCTGCATGGAACCTTTGGGACCGGGATATTATCAATGTAATGTATATTTTCGAAATTTATTGAAATGGCCGTGTTATCATTAACGTATATTTTGTTATGGAATCTGGTTGTGCTAGTTAGTCATGGTAAATTTAATTTCAAAGTGTGGTGACATGCGCTTTTTTGATTTACTAGCGTGTTTGTTAAATCACGCGGTGCTTGCGTTAGCGGCCGGCCATGGTTGCGGTTATTGACCGGCGGTACTTTGGACTGGTGGGTAGGATTGTTTACCTTTTTTCGCTTAGCAGTACAGGACATGGAGTATTGGCTAGGAATAGTTGTTGGGGTCGACTAGCGGCTCTTGGAGTAGTGGCTAGGAGTTGGCTCGTTCGACCAACGACATTCAGGAATAACGGCTGGGAATTAGTTCGTTCGACCAGCAGTACTTAGAGTAGTGGCTGGGAGTTAGTTTGTTCAACCAACGGCACTTAGAGTAGTGGCTGGGAGTTAATTCGTTCGACCAGCGGCACTTAGAGTAGTGGCTGGGAGTTAATTCGTTCGACCAGCGGCACTTAGAGTAGTGGCTGGGAGTTGTTGTGAATAAGATATGCATAAACTTGTATTTCATTGATAGGTGATGCCTCATTAAAACCTTCTCGGCTAAAACCCTCCTTAGGGAAAAAATGTCGGGGTAGGAAAGAGTGCATCGGGTTACAAGTATGGTTCAACTGAAATAAAATTTGAGGTGGGAGATGTTCCAAGTGTTGGGAAGCGGCTCTCCGGATAGTTTTTCAAGGCGATAGGCTCCCTTGCCGACCTTTTTAAGTACTCGGAAAGGTCCTTCCCAGTTGGGTGAGAACTTGCCTTTGTGCTTGCGGGCTTTGCTGGCCATTCTCCACACGAGGTCCCCTTTGTGAAAAGAACGCGGTTTCAGCTTGGAGTTGTATCTTCTTGCTGCCATCAATTTGGTCGCTAAGTCCCGGATTCGTGCCTTTTCTCCTGTCTCGTAAAAAAGGTCGAGGTGTGTAGCCATGCAGTCGGCGTTTAACTGGGTGTTGTGGTGTTGTTGTCGGATTGAGGGTTCCCCGATTTCTACCGGAATGACGACGTCTGTTCCGTACACTAGAGTATATGGTGCTTCGTGGGTCGAAGATTGGGGGTACACCTATATGCCCATAGTACTTCGAGCAATTCATCTGGCCATTTGCCTTTGGCTCCATCTAAGCGTTTCTTTAATTGGCCAAGGATGATCTTGTTGGCGGCCTCAGCTTGGCCGTTGGTTTGAGGGTGTTCGACGGAGCTTGTTGTGTGGGTGATGTTCAGGTTGCGGTAGAAGTCGGCGAGGCCCTTGTCTATGAACTGGCGACCATTGTCGGTTATGATTGTGTGGGGGATTCCGTAGCGGCAGATGTTGTCTTTCCAAATGAAGCGCTGGACCTGGTTGGCCGTGATGGTGGCTAATGGTTCTGTTTCGATCCACTTGGAGAAGTAGTCGACCGCGACAAGAAGGAACTTGACCTGTCCTTTTCCTGCTGCAAAGGGGCCGATTATGTCCATTCCCCATTTTGAAAATGGCCATGGTGAGGAGACGTGGTGTAATTCTTCTTGGTGCACGTGTGTTATCGGTCCGTGTTTTTGGCATTGAACGCATTTTTGGACGTATGTGGTGCAGTCTTCTTCCATTGTGGGCCAATAGTAACCGGCGCGTAATATCCTGGCAGCCATGGTTTTGGGTCCTGAGTGGTAGCCGCAGATGCCTTGGTGTATCTCTTGTATGACATAGTCGGCTTTTTCTCTGGTTATGCACTTGAGCAAGGGCTTGCTGAAGCCCCTTCTGAATAGTTCGCCCCCAATTAGGGTGTATCGCGCCGCTTTCCGGACCCATCCTTTTTCTTCGTTCAGCGGGGTGACTCCTGCTTCTAAGTATTTGATGAAAGGTTCCATCCAGGTGTTAGTGGTAGTAATGCTTAAGCACTAGTTTTGTTGGTCAATGGAGGATGTAGGTAGGGTGTGCTGGAGGAGTGACTTGTAACGACCCTTCTTTTAGGTACTAGCGAGCTTTGAGAGAATGTCTGCCCGGGTATTGTCGTTTCGTGGGACGTGTTGAATTTGGAAAGTGTCGAAGTGCTCGGTCAGGGATACTACCATGTGGTAGTATTATGCGAGGGTGGGATCTTTGATTTGGTAGTCACCATTGAGGTGTCCTACGGTGAGCTTTGAGTCTGTCTTGCATAGGAGTTTACGCGCGTCGACGTCTCGTGCTAAGATGAGGCCGGCGATGATGGCCTCGTACTCAGCTTGAGTGTTGGATGTTTTGAAGGTGAAACGTAGAGATTGTTCTATGAGGACGTTGTCGGGTCTTTCTAGTACTATTCCGGCGCCGACTCCCAGCGGGTTTGAGGAGCCGTTTACGTGCATGGTCCACCAGGTGTCTTGGGGGCTTGCTCTTGAAGGTCGTTGGCAAAGTCTGCTAGGCACTGTGCTCGAATAGCTCCATGTGGTTCGTAGTGGATAGTGAATTCTGACAGTTCGATGGCCCAAGAGGATAGCCAACCTGCTAAATCGGGTTTTTGCAAGATTTTTTGTATGGGATGGTCTGTTCTGATGATGATCGTGTGTGATTGGAAGTATGGTCGCAGACGACGTGCTGCTGTTATGATTGCAAGGGCTACCTTCTCCACCATTTGATATTGTGTTTCTGGGTCTTGGAGGATGCGGCTTGTAAAGTATATTGGATATTGGGTGTTGTCCCTTTCTTGGACGAGCGCGGAGCTGACGGCGTTTGTTGTGTACATTATAAGGGGGAGGGAAAGGTTTGGTTTGGTCAGGACCGGGGGGGTGGTGAGAAGTTGCTTCAAAGTGTTGAAATTTTGTTCGCAGGTGTCGTCCCAGGTAAACTTTGTCGACTTTTTCAGGAGTTGGATCATTGGTATGGTTTTGTCCGCCAGCTTCGGGAGGAAACGCGAGATGGCGGTTAGTCTGCCCACTAGGCGCTGCACCTCTTTGATATTCGCGGGGCTTCTCATGTCGATGATGGCTTGACATTTTTCGGGGTTGGCCTCGATCCCTCGCTGCGTGAGCATGAAGCCCAAAAACTTCCCGCCATCTACTCCGAATGTGCATTTTTCGAGGTTGAGTCTGATGTTGTATGTGCGCAAGGCTTTGAAGACTTGCGCTAGGTCCGCGGAGTGCTGTTGTGCGTTGGGGGACTTGACGATGATGTCATCGACATATACCTCTACCGTCTTGCCCAGGAGTGGCTGGAAGACTCTATCCATCAAGCGTTGGTATGTAGCACCGTCGTTTTTGAGACCAAAGGGCATGACTTTGTAGTAAAGGTTGGCCTCCTCGGTTATGAATGCGGTTTTGATTTTGTCTTCATCAGCCATGGGTATTTGGTTGTAGCCGGAATAAGCGTCTAGGAAGCTCAGTATGGTGTGTCCCGCGGCCCCATCGACGAGCCTGTCTATGTTGGGCCATGGGTAGGCATCCCGGGGGCAGGCCTTGTTCAGGTCCGTGTAATCTACACACATGCGCCAGTTCCCATTGGGTTTCTTGACTAGCACCACATTGGCGAGCCAGGTCGTGTATTGGGCTTCACCGACAAAGCCGGCCTGTTTTAGCTTTCCGGCCTCTGCTATAGTTGCTTGCCTCCTACTTTCTCCAAGCTTCCTTTTTTTCTGTGAGATGGGTTTTGCATTTGGGAAAACAGATAGCCGGTGAACGGCTATCCTAGAGATGGGTTTTGCATTTAAAAATATAAATTTATTTTTTAATTATTTTAAAACCTATATATTACATGAGTTTAAAAATGTAAAAACATTAGATAGAATTAAATTCAGTTTATCACCCAGATATATATAATTTAAAATAAAAAATTTTATTATATTAGAAAATAAAATATAAGATAGCTATTCATAAACTTTACCTACAAGGTGCAAAATATCATAATATAAAAAAGAAAACAAACTAAAACGTCCATTTTTTTAATATTTACTGGGTGTGTAGAAGTAGTAAATTAATAATTTAGAAAAATAAAATAATATCTATACAAAAAAAGAGAAGGGAAACCTCTAGGGAGAAGAAGAATAACAGAGAATTGTTTGAAGTTGAGTTATCTATGCTCAGTTCTCGCATGAATATGTTTCATTTTCTTTTCATGTTTCTTCATTTATTTGCTTTTCTTTTCTTTTGGAGAAAATTGAAGAAAACAGTAGAAAGGTGACAAAAATATAGGTTATAAAGAATGTTGACCGAATATAAATAATGTTTTTAATATCTTCAAATATATAAAATTCAACACTTTCTTCAATTAAATGCTTTTCTTTTGTTACTGAATAATGAATACATAGAGTCTGCATGTCCTTAATATTTAGAATGATTTAAAAAAATAACACCTTAAAAATATAATTTTATTTTTTAATTATATTAAAACCTATATATTACATGACTTTAAAAATGTAAAAACATTAGATAGAACTAAATTCAGTTTATCACCCAGATATATATAATTTAAAATAAAATTTTTTATTATATTAGAAAATAAAATATAAGATAGCTGTTCATAAAATTTATCTACAAGGTGCAAAATATCATAATATAAAAAAGAAAACAAACTAAAACGTCCATTTTTTTAATATTTACTGGGTATGTAGAAGTAGTACATTAATAATTTAGAAAAATAAAATAAAATAATATCTATACAAAAAAAGAGAAGGGAAACCTCTAGAGAGAAGAAGAATAACAGAGAATTGTTTGAAGTTGAGTTATCTATGCTCAGTTCTCGCATGAATATGTTTCATTTTCTTTTCATGTTTCTTCATTTATTTGCTTTTCTTTTCTTTTGGAGAAAATTGAAGTAAACAGTAGAAAGGTGACAAAAATATAGGTTATAAAGAGTGTTGATCGAATATAAATAATGTTTTTAATATCTTCAAATATATTAAATTCAACACTTTCTTCAATTACATGCTTTTCTTTTGTTACTGAATAATGAATAGGTAGAGTCTGCATGTTCTTAATATTTAGGATGATTTAAAAAAATAACACCTTAAAAATATAATTTTATTTTTTAATTATATTAAAACCTATATATTACATGACTTTAAAAATGTAAAAACGTTAGATAGAATTAAATTCAATTTATCACCCAGATATATATAATTTAAAATAAAAATTTTTATTATATTAGAAAACAAAATATAAGATAGCTATTCATAAACTTTACCTACAAGGTGCAAAATATCATAATATAAAAAAGAAAACAAACTAAAACGTCCATTTTTTTAATATTTACTGGGTATGTAGAAGTAGTAAATTAATAATTTAGAAAAATAAAATAAAATAATATCTATACTAAAAAAGAGAAGGGAAAGCTCTAGAGAGAAGAAGAATAATAGAGAATTGTTTGAAGTTGAGTTATGCTTAGTTCTTGCATGAATATGTTTCATTTCCTTTTCATATTTCTTCATTTATTTCCTTTTCTTTTTTGTTGGAGAAAATTGAAGAAAACAGTAGACAGGTGACAAAAATATAGGTTATAAAGAGTGTTGACCGAATATAAATAATGTTTTTAATATCTTCAAATATATAAAATTCAACATTTTCTTCAATTACATGCTTTTCTTTTGTTACTAAAGAATGAATAGGTAGAGTCTGCATGTTTTTAATATTTAGAATGATTTAAAAAAATAACAGCTTAAAAATATAATTTTATTTTTTCATTATATTAAAACCTATCTATTACATGACTATAAAAAATCTAAAAACATTAGATAGAGTTAAATTCAGTTTATCACCCAGATATATATAATTTAAATTAAATCTGTTTATTATATTAGAGAATAACATAAAAGATAACTATTCATAAACTTTACCTACAAGGTGCAAAATATCATAATATAAAAAAGAAAACAAACTAAAACGTCCATTTTTTTAATATTTACTGGGTATGTAAAAGTAGTAAATTAATAATTTAGAAAAATAAAATAAAATAATATCTATACTAAAAATGAGAAGGGAAACCTCTAGAGAGAAGAAGAATAACAGAGAACTGTTTGAAGTTGAGTTATCTATCATCAGTTCTCGCATGAATATGTTTCATTTTCTTTTCATGTTTCTTCAATTATTTGCTTTTCTTTTCTATTGGAGAAAGTTGAAGAAAACAGTAGAAAGGTGACAAAAATATAGATTATAAAGAGTGTTGACCGAATATAAATAATGTTTTTAATATCTTCAAATATATAAAATTCAACACTTTCTTCAATTACATGCTTTTCTTTTGTTACTGAATAATGAATAGGTAGAGTCTGCATGTTCTTAATATTTAGAATGATTTAAAAAAATAACACTATAAAAATCTAATTTTATTTTTTAATTATTTTAAAACCTATATATTACATGAGTTTAAAAATGTAAAAACATTAGATAGAATTAAATTCAGTTTATCACCCAGATATATATAATTTAAAATAAAAAATTTTATTATATTAGAAAATAAAATATAAGATAGCTATTCATAAACTTTACCTACAAGGTGCAAAATATCATAATATAAAAAAGAAAACAAACTAAAACGTCCATTTTTTTAATATTTACTGGGTATGTAGAAGTAGTAAATTAATAATTTAGAAAAATAAAATAATATCTATACAAAAAAAGAGAAGGGAAACCTCTAGAGAGAAGAAGAATAACAAAGAATTGTTTGAAGTTGAGTTATTTATGCTCAGTTCTCGCATGAATATGTTTCATTTTCTTTTCATGTTTCCTCATTTATTTCCTTTTCTTTTCTTTTGGAGAAAATTGAAGAAAACAGTAGAAAGGTGACAAAAATATAGGTTATAAAGAGTGTTGACCGAATATAAATAATGTTTTTAATATCTTCAAATATATAAAATTCAACACTTTCTTCAATTAAATGCTTTTCTTTTGTTACTGAATAATGAATACGTAGAGTCTGCATGTCCTTAATATTTAGAATGATTTAAAAAAATAACACCTTAAAAATATAATTTTATTTTTTAATTATATTAAAACTTATATATTACATGACTTTAAAAATGTAAAAACATTAGATAGAACTAAATTCAGTTTATCACCCAGATATATATAATTTAAAATAAAATTTTTTATTATATTAGAAAATAAAATATAAGATAGCTGTTCATAAAATTTATCTACAAGGTGCAAAATATCATAATATAAAAAAGAAAACAAACTAAAACGTCCATTTTTTTAATATTTACTGGGTATGTAGAAGTAGTACATTAATAATTTAGAAAAATAAAATAAAATAATATCTATACAAAAAAAGAGAAGGGAAACCTCTAGAGAGAAGAAGAATAACAGAGAATTGTTTGAAGTTGAGTTATCTATGCTCAGTTCTCGCATGAATATGTTTCATTTTCTTTTCATGTTTCTTCATTTATTTGCTTTTCTTTTCTTTTGGAGAAAATTGAAG
>Ga0214544_1012516_pt1 | contig 10978 bp, 6 predicted proteins | sample CNSS3metaG_FD_160074 | JGI IMG/M metagenome (GOLD analysis project Ga0214544, IMG submission 160074) | Root nodule microbial communities from cowpea collected in UCLA plant growth center, Los Angeles, California, USA - CNSS3 | ecosystem: Host-associated > Plants > Roots > Nodule | place: USA...
TATATATATATACACATGATATATATATTTGTATATCTATATCTATTTTATATATATATATATATATATATTTATAGGAAATATGTGAACTATTTGGAAATAATGATAATTTGTGCTGGAAATACTAATTTAGTTTTTTTGTATACTGTTAAATTGTAATACCAACTTTATGTGCTAACGAGTGGGTTCATAAGTGTTAATTTGTATCGGTTGGTTTTCACTTATGTTAATCTTGGTAGGAGGCTTTAAATATTGTGAAGTTCCTTCAAACCTAGTATTTGGGACTTCATTCTTCTCCTTGTAGAAATATAGTGAACTCATTTCAATCCATGGCTATGTTTCTCTTAATCCTATCTATTACTGCAAAGCAATGACTTAAGTTACTTTTAATGCAAGTGAAATGTTTTGAATATTAGTTGAGTCGTAATTCAGTTTCTTTATAACTAGCACTTTAAAGACTCAGCTTCATGTCATCAATATTATTTATAATATAGGAATTATTTGAACTTATTGGAAGTAGTCATAATTTGTGCAGGAAATATTATTTTTTTCTTACATAATGTTAATTTGTTTTGTCTACTTTATATGCTAACTTGTGGGTTCATAAGTGTTAAGCTATATCAATTGGTTTTCACTTATATTCATCTTGATAGGAGCCCTTAAATATGTGAAATTCCTTCAGACCTAGTATTGGGGACTTCATGCTTCTCCTTGTAGGAATATAGTGAACTCATTTCAACTCATGTCCATGTTTCTCTTCATACCATTTGTAACTGCAAAAGAATGACTTAAGTATTGCTAACTCAAGTTAAATGTTTTGGACAAAAGCTTTGCCATGCTTTAGTTTCTTTATAAGTAGCACTTTGAAGACTCATGTCATGAATGTTATTTATAATTTATGAACTATGTGAACTTATTGGAATTAGTCATAATTTGTGCGGGAAATACTAATTTTGTCTTATATAATGTTAATTTGTAGTGTCTACTTTATATGCTAACTCATGGGTTTGTAAGTGTTAAGTTGTACCAATTGGTTTTCACTGATGTTCATCTTGGTAGGAACCCTTAAATATTGTGAAGTTCCTTTGGACCTAGTATTGGGGACTTCATACTTCTCCTTGTAGTAATTTAGTGAACTCATTTCAACCCATGGCTATGTTTCTTTTCATCCCATCTGTTACTGCAAAGCGATGACTTAAGTACTACTAACCCAAGTAAAATGTTTTGAACAAAAGCTTTACCCAGCTTCAGTTTCTTTATAAGTAGCACTTTGAAGACTCCACTTCATGTCATGAACATTATTTATAATTTAGGAATTATGTGAACTTATCAAAACTAGTCATAATTTATGCAAGAAATACTAATTTTGTCTTTTGTCTTATATACTGTTAATTTGCAATGTCTACTTTATTCGCTAACCTGTGGCTTCATAAGTACTAATCTATATCAATATGTTTTCATTGATATACATATTGGTATGAGGCCTTAAATATTGTGAAGTTCTTTCAAACCTAGCAATATTGGGGACTTCTTGCTCATCCTTAAAGGAATATAGTAAATTCATTTCAACTCATGTCTATGTTTTAACTAAAATAATAAAGGATAAAATTTCACCTTTTTTAAAAATCATTGGAAACTTTTGGCACTTAATTTGAAATTATTTCAAGTATCAATAATTAAAAAAAAATTGTTTTACCAAGATGGACCTAGGTTTTATTTTGTAATCTTATGTTGGATTGTTGAAGATATTAACATTGCTACGTAATATTAGCAAACCTATACATAAATATATACTAACCTGGTTGAAATTGTTGATTTGGATAATGTTAACATAAATATAAGAACTTTGTAATCAAAATTGGTATACAAATTAAGTACATGAATGATGGGAGCTGCTCACACAGCTACTGAGAAGGATGGGAGCTGCTCACAGAGCTGAGAAAGGTGGGAAGGGTGGGAGCTGCTCACAGAGCTGAGAAAGGTGGGAAGGGTGGGAGCTGCTCACACAGCTGCTGAGAAGGGTGGGAGCTAGAAGGGTGGGAGCTGCTCACACAGCTGCTGAGAAGGGTGGGAGCTGCTCACACAGCTACTGAGAAGGGTGGGAGCTGCTCACACAGCTACTGAGAAGGGTGGGAGCTGCTCACACAGCTACTGAGAAGGGTGGGAGCTGCTCACACAGCTACTAAGAAGGGTGGGAGCTGCTCACACAGCTACTGAGAAGGGTGGGAGCTGCTCACACAACTACTGAGAAGGGTGGGAGCTGCTCACACAGCTACTGAGAAAGGTGGGAGCTGCTCACACAGCTGAGAAAGGTGAGAGCTGCTCACATAGCTGAGAAAGGTGGGAGCTGCTCACATAGCTGAGAAAGGTGGGGGCTGCTCACATAGCTGAGCTGAGAAAGGTGGGAGCTGCTCACATAGCTGAGCTGAGAAAGGTGGGAGCTGCTCACATAGCTGAGCTGAGAAAGGTGGGAGCTGCTCACCTAGCTGAGCTGAGAAAGGTGGGAGCTGCTCACCTAGCTGAGCTGAGAAAGGTGGGAGCTGCTCACATAGCTGAGTTGAGAAAGGTGGGAGTTGCTCACATAGCTGAGCTGAGAAAAGGTGGGAGCTGCTCACATAACTGAGAAAGGCGGTAGCTGCAGAAGTGGTAACCTTAACATTAGCATAGAATTCTTTCACCAAGGTTACGCTAAACGTGTTAGGGTAGCTACCGTACAAAGAGGCAATTCAATGTTAGCATTGGAATGAGAGATTCAATCAAAAAGAATTAATTGCATATAAAGACTAAGCTAGAAATACAAGCACTAAGGTCCGACAACCCAAAAAGCAACCCAGATGACCTTGAGAAAAAGAAGCAAAAATAGGAGTCACCGCCTGGCCCCTTCAAAAGTGTCACGAAACAAAATAGAAACAAAATAGAGTAGCCATGGATGTTGGTAATTAAGCACAGAAAAACAGGGAAACAACCATAATGGCAGCCTAAGCACAACAAACATGAACTTGTAAACAGAACACCAACAACAATAACGAGAATCAAAGCAAAGGAAACTTAATCTAATAAATCAATAATGGAGTAACCGAACAACATCAAAGACGCGAGAATGAAAATATCACAAGAAAGCAGTTTTACTGAGTGGAATGCAAGAGTGGGTGCTGCAAGAAGTGATATCGGAGGGTTCGTGATAGGTACTGGTTCGTGGTGTGTGCAGAGCAACATCTGGCGAGAGTGTGGCAGCAGTGTGAGTGTGTGTGAGGAGAGCACGAACCGATAATTAAATTTAAAATAACCAATAATGTAGAAAATATGGTCAAATCTAACTATTTAATGAAAAAATCACAAATTTCACCTACATCCTTCTCAACTAAGGATATTACACTACTCACAAATGGTTTCCCTCTACTTACTTCCTTATGCTTTCAATTTATTGACTTCCTTCTTAAGCTTTTCTAGTTATTGATGACTGTCGTTTACGTTTGCTAGCTATTTCACCAAACACCAATGCACTATCCTACGCTATGGACCTTGGATCCAAAACCTAAATCAAATTGAAATCAAGATTTCTAAACTCATTCAATTAATGTGGTAGAACAGCGACTCACATAACACCAAACAAATTAGCTACATCCAAAATCAAAATAAGTAATCGCATTTACGTAATCGGACCACAAACGTAGGAGAACCATATGAGAAATCAAATAAAAGTTAACCCTAAACGACGACAAGGTCAAGCTGTACGGATATTTCAGAAGTCGCAACAAATTTAGAATAATAAGTACATATACAAGTGAACTTTTCCTTTTCAAGGAAAACATGATTCTCAAGTACACAAACTAAACAAAAAAAGCATTTAAACATTTTGTTATATAACAAATACTAAAATAAGATCGGTACCTGTCGGTTCTAATCAAGGAAATCACAGTAAAGACAAGAAGGAAGCATATTAAAGCCATTCTTTCAGAGGCTTCCATAAGATCGAATCTTAAAAAAAAAAAACTCACCGAAAGAAATTAGGTTAAAAAAAAAAAAAGATATTGAAATTATAGATGAAGACCGAAGAGATAACTGATAGTCTCAAGCGGCTACGTTACAAAGTGAGAAAGTTTGGGTTCTAACTTTTCGGTAAGTGTGAGAAGTGAAGGCATGTGATGAATTTAAAGAGAGGAAAGATAGTGTGTGTAGAACATTCTTTTGCGTAAAATTAATTTAAAGTGTATATGTAAATAATATTATAGACAACAGATAACTAAATATTAAGTTTTTTTTTTTAATTTTAAACATATTTAGTTAAAATTATTATTAAAACAAATTGTATCATTAAATTTTAAATTTTCATAAATTTTGTATAATTTTAAGAGAAATTTAATAAATTTACTTTTATTTTATTAAGTATTAAAAAATATTATTTAAACTTTTATCATGAATTAAAATAACATATACATTTATTAATTCTGTAGCATCATAATATTCAAAATTTAAATAATAAAACAATGTAAAATCTTAACTATTTTTTTTTGTTTTCGACTTGATTATTGATTTTTATTTTATTATTTAACTTAAAAAATTAAACACTAATATTTTTAGGAAAGTAATTAAAATTTTATAGATTTGTTTTTATTCTTTTTTTCTAAATTGATAATAATATTATGTTTAAGGTAAAAGGCACTATTAAATATTTTATATAATAAATTTTTAATTAAAAATTAATTCAATAATAAATTTAACTTAATAAATGTTTTTTTATTTTTTTTTTATAATCGCTAAACTGATTCTCATTCATAATAAAATAACAAAATAGGCTTAAATATCTTTTGGTCCTAATTTTTGTGAGTTTTGTTTAGTTTAGTCCTTATTTTTTCGAAGTGTTCAAAATGGTACTAATTTTTATAATTTGTGGTCAATTTGGTCTTTTTTGCAGACGTTGTTTAAATCTTTAACGGAAGGTTAACAGTAACTGTCACGTGTCAATCTGTGATTTTTTATTTTTTTATTTTTTTTAAATTTAAAAAAAAATTTAAAAATATTGTCCATGTGTCAACTCAGCATTGTGACATGTGACAGTATCGCGTGGCTTATATTCAATTTGGTCCCAATTTTCGTTAATTTTGTTCAATTTATTCCCAGTTTTTGTTAATTTTGTTCAAATTAGTTCCAATTTTGCTCCTCTCCAAATTGACAAAATTTAATTTCTGTATAAATGTTGTACTGAATCATTTAAAAAATAATGAAGAATTTTTCTTCTAATTTTTAAAACAATGAAGAATTTGTCCTCTAATTTTAAACTAACTTTAACCCTATCTTTTACATGTACCAAAAATCAAACATATATAATAATTTTCCTCCAAAAATATAGTTAGGTTAGGTATAAAAATAATGAAATAAATATTTAAAATAAATGTGAATTTTAATAAAAATAAATTTTTCAATATAACATTTATATAAAAAATAAATTTGGTCATTTTGGATAGAGACAAAATTATGATTGAGTTAAACAAAAATAATGAAAATTGTGACTAAATTGAACAAAATTAATAAAAACTGGGACCAAATTGAATATAAGTCACAAGATTCTGTCATGTGTCATAATGTTGACTTGACACGTAGACAACATTTTTAAAATTAAAAAATAAAATAAAATAAAAAAATCACGGAGTGACACATGACAGTTACTATTCACCTTCCGTTAACGATTTAAACGGTGTCTGAAAAAGGACCAAATTGATCATAAATTACAAAAATTAGGACCATTTTGAACATTTCGAAAAAATAGGACCAAACAACACAAAGCTCACGAAAATTGGGACCAAAAGGTATTTAAGCAAAAAAATATCTTGATTTACGTGTAATTAAAATGTGTATCTAAGTCATGATTTTTGTTTAATGTCTGTTTGTTTTTCTTTTAATTTATTATTTTCTTCATCATACTAGATTCTTTGTGTTTGTTTTTTTGTTTTATTTGTACAAGAATTATAAAAGATCACATTCAAACCAAATCAACACTTTGAGTTCCACATTTTTGTTGAGTTCTCAGTGAAACGATTCTTACATGAAACTTGTAACGGTTTTTTAGCTTCCACTGCAACCATGTTCTCCGTTGATTTTGATGGAAGGTTTTGTTGCTGCTCTCTCAAGTGCTATGCTCTTTCATCACCACCGTGGCTAGATACGTAACTCTGAAAAGGAAATGGTTAAAAGGAAGATTACTGCAAAAATATTGTGTATTCACGCACTCAGTTTTTCTACATCAAAAGGTACAATATATATGCATATAAAGGATGACCTAAAAGGATAAAGATGATGAAAAAACATTACAAAGTTGTCCTATATAAATCTCACTACATGTTAGTATGATTTTCTGTTATGCAACACATGTGTTCTCTATTTTTTCATTTTCATTTTTCATTTCTGTTATGGCCCAATTGTGTGAGATTTTGGACCTTTCCTTCATTAGCCTCCCATAAGCTAGAGGTAGGAAAAGTTCAACCATCTCTAGTTTCGACATATTAGACCTAGAACTAGAGCTTTAGTGAAGATGTCAGTTAGTTGATGGAAGGAGGAAACTGGTAGCAATTTCATTAAGCCCGCTTGAGATTTTTCACGAACTAGATGACAATCAATATCCAAATGCTTGGTGCATTCATGAAGCACCAGATTAGCAACAATGTGAAGGGCTCTTTGATTGTCACAAAATAGCACGACAGGCTTGGAACAAGTGACTTTAAGATCACGAAGTAAATAAGACAACCATTGAAGTTCACAGGTGGTGGATACAAGAGCACGGTACTCGACCTCAAAAGAAGAGAGAGACACGATATTTTGTTTCTTTGCCTTCCATGAGATTGAAGAATTTCAAAGAAAGAAACACTAACCAGTAATCGAGACAAGAATCAATACAAGTTGCCCAATCAACATCACTAAAGCCACATATTTGGAGAGGAGAATCTCTGCAAAAAATAAGTCCATTACCCGGGCAACTTTGGAGATAACATAGAACCAGCGTGGAGGCTTTTTAATGTGGTTTAGTGGGATGAGGAATAAATTGACTAAGTTGTTGTGTGACATAAACAATATGTCGACGAGTACTTGTGAGATATAATAATCGTCCAATCAATCGTGGATAAGATAAAAGGGTTTGTCAACAATGGTCTAGAGTCATGATGGAGACGATGAGAACTATCCATTGACGTGGAAGAAGATTTGCAACCAATCATACCAGTATCAGTGAGTAAATCAATACAATATTTGTGTTAACATAAAGAAACATCCTACCCGACAGGAACATAGTACATTGTCATGAGTTATAACATTGTACCCGACAAAAAAATGATTTATTTTTATAAAATAAGTACAACCAAACGAACACTAGATAATTGTGCCACAACAAGATTAAATGGCTAAAACTATTGTATCATAATTTATCCAATCATAAGTCTTATCCTAGTTCATCCATCCTAGTTCTTGAACATAATACAAGCAACTAAAAGATTTACAAAAATTGTCAATGCATGGATTTTGTGATATATTAAATGAAAGAAAGAATAAAAATTAAGCTACTAAATCCTAGGAACCACACAAACAAATTGCGAAATTCCACTAGAAAAGGAAATTACCAGGACCCTAAACATCAACTTCATACAATAACCAAGCCCAACTTAAGATTAAAACACTTGGTTTAGCTCTGCTAAAAACTAAACTATTCAATTTTATTTCATTTTCTAGACTTGAATTACCATCAATTACCAAATCCACAAACTCCATAGTCATTTTGTTCAAGAATGGACTTTAACATCTAAAGCCCGATACACCCCACAATCTTCCAAGATACACTCACACTCTGCCTCTATAGGATGAATACCACAATCTCATGCTCTTTAACGCAATTCTAATACAAAACTCATAAAGGGATTTGACCCGTGAAGAAAATAAATATAACTAATAAAATATTAATCAGAAAGTAAGATTTATAACACCATAATAAACCCTAATATCGAAACAAGTCTTGGACCACCTGTTTCAAAAGTATAATATACTATGGTGGAAAGCCTCACAAAGAATGCCTTATTCAAATATGAATAACAATATAATTGCAATTAAGTGCAGATTCTGCTTTGAATAGTTTTAGATTTTGACCAAGACACTATCAACAAAAATGATTAGCTTCACTCACAATATTTTAGTGACGAAGACAACATAAATAACTCATTCCTAATTCATATTTGAAATTTCTCATTTTACTACTATACTAAAACAAAACAATTACAATTACACCAGAGAGAAAAAAATAGATATGACCATGATTTTGAAAGGGAAAGGGACAACCCTTAAATTGAAGCAATTGTTAACCTTCGAAGTAGTCGTGAACCTTCAAAGCAGTCGTCGTGAACCCGCAACACATACACCATGCGTACTAAATCCTCTAAGCAACTACTATCAAACGGACCGGAAATATGGAAAACGCACCTGAAAATAAACATAGCCTTGTGAGTTAAACGAATGGGAGATTTAGGGTGTGAGAAATTGGAAAAATGAGAAGTGCAAATGAAACAATTTACCAAATATCGAAGAGCAAAATCGGTTTGAGACGAAGAGATGCGAACGCGAAATGTTTTTCCCATTCAGAGATGAAGATTTGAAGTTTTTAGGGTTTTAGGTTTTATGAGCATGTGAAAAATAATAAGGCATAGGATGGTGTAAATGTGCATGAACGTGAAACATTCCGGAGGTTTATTAAAAAACCATTTGGAACTTCTCTGGAGTTTAGAAAACCCCATGTATGTCTTGGTCTTAACAGGGTTATTATAACCCTCCTTAAAAAATCCCAGTTAAAATACATTTTTTTTGTAGTGCTAGTGCTTAGAATAATATAAACACAATAGATCAGATTAATACTAAATTTAATGAATGTTCTGCTTGAGGAAGGAAAAATACTAAAATTGACTGTTGAAGTTTCACGCAGCTTAAGTAAGCTCAATAAAAAACCTTCAATAGTCAGACAATATGGTTTTGTTCATGCTAATTTCTTCCACATCACTAAAAACCTCCCAGGTGGAATAAAATGTTTTCTTCAAGATTGGAAAAATTTCAATCACTCCTATATAATGTTGGATTAGTAAGGATGACTGAAACTGTAAAACATTTAAGAATAGTATTAGTAACTAAATAATAAGAACACAGGGAAAATTAACTGAATAAATAAATTCTGAATAGCTGATGCGCCGAAAATAAGGTTGAATATACATGGAAGGTTGGAAGGTATATAATTATAAATTATAAATATGTAGTAAAAGATGAGGAAACAAAAATCTTCTTAACCGTACTAAAAAATGTATATCAACATCACAACCTTAATGATGTAGCAAATATGCTTCCCAACCTAACCTACATTTACAAATCGAGACACGCACATGTATGCAGGTAACTTTTTCCATTAAAAAAATTAGAATAAGAAGACAGAAAAAAAAAAAGAAAAATCATATAGTAACAAAAAAATATAACTTTTTTCACAACCTTACATTTAAATATATATTTTTTTATTTTCTTAGAAGCGATGTTGGTTGTGACTCTGACAGTTTCCTTATTAATCATTTCATTGTAGAAGAGTTTATGAGAGTAAGTGAGTTCAAATCTTGATTAGAACAAAATTATAATGTTTTATTTTAGTTTTAATGACATTTTGGGTAGGTGAAGAGCTGGTAGGATCAATGAATCTAGACGCTAAGGTGTTTTATTGGGTTTAATTAGACATTAAGAGTTGAACTAATTAATTAAATTTATTTATTTTTTAATTTTTTCTTATAATTAACATAATTAAAAGAATAGGGGAAGGAGAACTAGTTAAAGAGATTGGTGAAAAGAAGAAGAGAGGGTGAAAGATGCACATTTTTAGAAACTTTTTGAACATAAAAAAACTTTATAGGAAGAAGATTAGAGCAAGAAGGGGTCATCTACAATTTTATTAGCATTGGAATTCCGAGTAAGGGTACTAACCTTATCTTTACAATTATTTTTGGTACAATTTGCCTGATTGCTTAGTTTTATTTGTGGAGTTTCAGGAACAAAATTGTGTGAATGGTGTGACCATAGTTTTGAACATATTCATTGGTTTAAGAGAAGCCAAGCGTTCAATTTTTTTTTAACCCATGAAGAGTTTTGTAGAATATGTATCCTCTTGTGGGTTGAATACGAAATGGTTGATTTTTTTTGTCTCATATATTCCATGCGATTGTTACATATGGTATTTTACGAACCAAAATTTGGAGAAATTAATTAAAAAGAAAAAAAAGGTACATATTAATAATTTGGCATTGCTACATATGCGGTGAAAAATTCTTTTGTTCTTTATTTAAAGAGTTATAGGCTGATTTATAAAGTGGTGTGGTTGTTTTGGTAAAAGTACTGTGATGTGTTTTAAAAAAATCATATTAAGAATGGATTTATACTAGAATTGTTTTAAGGATTTAAAGTGGAAGAAGTATTATTACCGTAATATTATATGTGTGGTGGAAATGTATATATGTGTGGAGATGAATCTAGATTGTTGGAAACAAGCTTAGTTAGATGATACGGGAATTTACAGATTTTGTTGACTTGTTTATTTTTTTTTTAGGTTTAGGTATTATTATATACATTACGTATAGCCACGTTAAAAAGTTACTAACTTTGTATTTAATAAGTTTTGGTTCTGAAAATTTATTAAATTTATTATTAATTTTGCTACTAAAATTTATTGAATCCAACATTATAAATTAAATTGTATAGGGATGATTATATATATTATATTCTATTGAGATTAAATTATATTCGGGAAATTGGAATTTGTTTTGAAATTATAAAATATACACGTGGTGAGTTGTGCGGTTATATATATATATATATATATATATATATATATATATATATATATATATATATATATATATATATATATATATATATCTATATTTATATTTTTTTTTTTATTTTTTTTTTATTTTTAATTATT
>Ga0214544_1012520_pt1 | contig 10976 bp, 4 predicted proteins | sample CNSS3metaG_FD_160074 | JGI IMG/M metagenome (GOLD analysis project Ga0214544, IMG submission 160074) | Root nodule microbial communities from cowpea collected in UCLA plant growth center, Los Angeles, California, USA - CNSS3 | ecosystem: Host-associated > Plants > Roots > Nodule | place: USA...
TTGAGAAATGAACCTTCACATCTAGATAGCATGCTATCTTAATGTCCAGTGGGAATTTTCAAAAAGCTTTCTTAAACAACTTCACCATATTTATAACTCTAAAAGGGAACAAGATAATCCTTCATCAAAGAAGAAGAAAAAATTATATATCATCAAAGTCTCAATACAATATTGGTGTATTTTTCACAATAACTAAGATAGAGGGGAGGAAACATTTATCATTTTATTTTTTTACTATTATTATTGTTTTATCTCTTCATAATTATTTTTATTTTTATATTTATTTTAAGTGAGATGTCCCTAACCTTATTGTAATTTACATTTAGTTCTCGTTCTTATTTATTTATGTATTTATTTATATTTATCTCTAGTTGTGCATTTGTCATATTTATTCAATTTATATATACTCTCATTTATTTATTTATATTTATCTCCAGTCACATACCGGTCCTTTTTATTTATTATATTTATTTTTAGTTAAACACTGGTCCTATTTATTTATTTATACAATTATATGATTTAATATCAAAATAAAACTTATGATAAATAAAGATTTGATTTTTGTAGTTGGAGCTATAACCTTGAAGATTTAAATGAGCAGTTAGTACTCAAGATGAGATGTTCTTGAGTTACTTTGTTGGCTATGATGAGACTCAATTATCCTCACTAGTTACTACAAAATTGATCAAATCCTTTATAAAGTAAAATAAAGATCCAAGTTTTATGGATTTGAAAAGAGTTTTCATTTTATTTTATTTTATTAAGATATGTTATATTTTGATGTGATAGTTGTCTCACTTCCCTATTTTATGATTGTGTTTGAAAATAAAATCTTATAATCTCATCGTAGATGGCTGCCCCTAACATGCCTGACCCATTCGTTGTCGATATAGTAGTAGTTTCCAGGAAACGCATGGCAGACAAATGCGATAAATAATTCGATAACATTTCAAGGAATAGGAAATTCTACCATTACATCCCTAAATGCTCCAAATGCACTGATTATCCTTGAAGGACAAATTAAAGTCACTTTTTATTTACCCCCAATAGTCCAAATGAATCCTATCCATAATCTTTTTCCTCCACATGTTTAAAGACTAATATATGAGGGGAAAACTATAAATAAATAATACTTCTTCCTGTTCTAGTGTAGAAAATATAATATGTACCAAATGATGTAAATTTAATATGCATACAGTACTGTAAAATATATAAATATATGTATATGTGAATATTTAAGTATGTTATATGTTATTGTAAAATTATGTGTTAAACTTTTATAAGTATAATAGAAAATAATAGTAAAAATAAAAATAAAAATTTGGTTGTCACATAACAGGGTGGTGCTCAACGCTGAAGCTCTCGGTAAAGGTGGCGCTCAACGGTGAAAATCGCCACCTTAGCACTCTATCACATAATGGCCACTGACTTGAACTTTTTTAAAGTTGGCACTCAACATCCCTAGGCCACTGCTCAACATCATACTAGAAAATCCATGAAAATGAGAGTTTTGCTTGCTCAACTATCAATATGATATCTTCCATCCTTCATAGTTCCAACTAGTTTCAAAACACTTTCTAATGGATATCAAATTGATCAATTGCACCAACCACAAACATCTCATTTAAGCTCATACCAAAACCAACATAATTTCTAAGATAAACAAGTCACATGTGAATGTTAAATTAAGCTAAAACTAGCATACCAACCTGGAATTGCCAAAGAATACATCTTTAGATTCCCTAAATTGGATTACATACTCATAAACTTGTATAACTCAATAAAAACATTTTTGACTCAGAAAATAGAATTTTACTCTATCAACCCTTCATTTAAACCAAGAAAGCACCATTTCAAATTTTGACAACGCCACATTGGCTATTTTCTCAATGTTCATTCTATCACAGACTAAAAACCACTACCAACTAGAATCTGACTACCAATCAACCATTGAAATAAAAATTCCATACATTATCATATCTTACTTAATTCAATTAGAAATACATCAAATACTTCAAATTTTAAACAAGAATTAACATGTAACCCACAATTCAATCAGAGATTAAAGTCACGATACAAAACCTAGCTTCCCTCACTTGTGACCCAACTCAATCGCTCTGAAAACACCAAAACGTCTCTAACTCTACAGATGTTTTATCTACATACAGAAATATCACAAGAATGATCAAAACTTACCATTATGATTACTGATCAACAAAGACTTGTTAGAAGACTAAAATGACACATACAAACGGAAGAAAGCTCACATGTAAAAGAAAAATATATTGGAATCAAGAAAAGAGCAAAAAACCAACTTACTTAAACAAAGAAACTAGTCGATCCAAATTGAAGAACTCACTGCGAGGATCACCCCTACAATATCGGATCTTTAATTAAACGAACGAGAGGTGAGAACTCCTATAGAGAAGGTAGAGAACTCTAGAAAAGTGATTTGTAGAGAAATAATGTGTTTTAGAATAATGAAACTCATTTATAAAACTTCCTATTTAAACCCTTTTTAATATTAAATAACTAAAATAACTAAGTCTCACTATTTTTAAATCACTATCAATTCTAAAAGACCATTTTCTAGTTTCTCACATATTTGCTTACATTACTTTTATAAATAATTGAAGAAGTATCATGTAGTAATTAATTTTCTTGTTGTACTATTTGTTATCCATTGAAACCATAAGTTTCAAACATTTTAATGAAATAATCTCTACTTTTACTTGTATCTTCCGTATAAAGATTTAAAGATTTATGAAAAGAAATATATTTGTAATTAAGAGTAAAATTGAAATTTTATTTCTTGACAAATTTTGTCAATAATAAATTTTTAAAATATAAAAAATAGACATATATCATCTTTATTTAGAAAAAGAGACCTTTTGCACTCTTTTATAATATGTTAGAAAGTTTAACTTTTTAACTCGGGTCATGGCATCAGAAAATTAGTAAAATTTTGGTTTTCTAGAATTGAATTGTGATATGCTTTTTGTGAAAAATAGAAAAAAAAAACTATAACTTAAAGAATAAATCATAAAAGTTAAAATAAATAATAATATTTTGTTTTTAAGTTTTCAAATAATAAAATAAACTTTGAAGATTTAGAAAATTATTTAATAATAAAACTATTCGAATATTTTATTATTAAATAATTAAATTATAAAAAATTTGATTAAAACCAATTTTATTTTATAAAAATCTTCACCTATGTAGGAACCTTTCTCTAAACCTCATCTACCTTTTCTATAAGTGTCTAATAATTCATCTCATCTCTTTGAAGATCCAAGTTTACTTTAGGATTCTTATTGTTAAGGGCAACAAATTTGCTTTTTTCATTAAATTGTATAGTTTTGTCCTTTTTTTTATTAAATTTCTGGAATTTGATTAAGGTTTTTTTATCAAAATTGAAGTTGTGAATACGAATGTTTGTTTTGCTTTATTAGTGTAATTGACATAATTCTAGTGTCAATTTTGATGAAAAAATCTTGCTCCGCTTTAAGAAAATTAATGAAAAAGATCAAATTGTATCAATTCAAAAATCGGAACTAAATTAAAAATAAAAAACACTAAAGGACCAACTTAACATTTTTAGACGAAAATATGAATCAAAAGAGTAATTCAACCAAAATTCACTTTCAAAATATTGACCAAAGATCCACCATTGCATAACCACACACCATTGTACTTTTCATACAAACAACATATATACAACATATATATATATATATATATATATATATATATATATGACATGCAACCTTTATCAAAAAGTACGATGACTTTCATACCCTGAAAATATATCGATGAAAGAGACTTTAAAAGATTTAGACAAATATTACCATATATCTGTTTAATTTCATTTTTATTCATGTCTAGTTAGTTAATTGTATTTCCTTTCCAAAAATTATTATCACTTTCCATTTCCTTTTTAAATATATTTTCGGTTATCTAAAAATAATTTCTTTCTTGACTTTCAAATTCATTCCACTATTATTTACTCTACTTTTTTTTTTTTTTTTTATTATTTTTAATATATTTTATATTATATTACAAAATATATATATATATATATATATATATATATATATATAATCACTAAAAAAGTTAATTGCATAATCCAACACAAATAATTCAATTCTTCACATTAAAATTATTAAATACAATAACAATAAATATTTAAAAATTATATCTTCACATTTAAATAATTAAATAAATTCAACTCCATTTCAAATATCTTATTTATAATAAATAAAACGAATTATATTTTTCTTCAAAAAAATATTACAACATACAATTAATTTTGTGATCATTATTACTTCATTTATTTTCAAATTATTTCATCTACTTAAAATTATTCTTTAACTATAAAATTTAATTCAAATCAAATATCTTAAATCATCTTATTCTTTATTCTTATTTTACTATTATCTATTAATAACTTTTTAAATAAAAAAATAAAAAAAAATTATTTAAAATATCTTAAGTTACTATATTTTTTATTTTCTTCTAAAATAAAATTTTTTAAATAAATTTCTATACTTTTTCTATTTTTAAAATTTTATAAATTTCAATTAAAAAATTCTATATTTTCCTATATTTTTAAATTTTTTCTAAATAATTTTTTTTAATAAATTTTAATACTTTTTTCTATTTTATGAATTTTATAAATTTCTCTTAAAAATTTTGATATTTTTTATGTTTTTATGTTTTAATATTTCTACAGTTTTAAATATTTTTTTTTATGTTTTATAAAAAAAAATTATACATTTTCGGAAAAAAAAAAACTACATATATAGGAGAAGAGTCTAGTTAAATAAATAAAATGCACGTGAGTCTTTTAATTGTGATTTAAATCACTTTTCGTAAAGAAAAAAGATAAATTTCAAAATTAGAGTATTAAAATAAGGCATTAAAAAAAACTATAACAAATTAGACAAACATGAAATGAACAAATGTTATGCATCATCCTAAGTTTTATTCCAAACAAACAAAGAAACAAAGATTGACCCTGTGAGTACAACAACAGCTGCATCAGCTTGTTTTGAACGCCAACCAAAGCTCACTTTCTTTTGTTACTTCTTTCGCATCAATACCCAGACGCCATGATATTCGTTGATGGCAATTCGTTCTCTACTCCTTCATCCTCACCATCTCAACCTGAGGTCCCTCTTTCTTCTTCTCTTTCTCTCACCCGTTTCCCTTTTCGTGATAACGAAGTGAAAAAAAAAAAAAAACATTACTAATATTTTTACTAATTGGTGGAATTCTTTGTTGGGCATGCTTTGTTTGGTATTCTCATTCTTGTTGAATTATTCTTCTGATAAAGTTTACTTGTTTTAGAAGGAGCACAATCATAGAAGAAAACTTGGGAAGTGTGAGTGAGATCCATTTTTTTAAGAAGTTTTCCGAGTCATGTCAGTTTTAGGTTTCGATGATCTAGTTTTGTAATTTAGAGTCATTCTCGTTTTTTTAAAGTTTTAGTTTTTAAATTTGAAGTCCAAAGCACACAATTCAGTCACGATTTGTGATTCGGAGTTAATTGGGTGAGATGGAGGTGGCCATAGTGGGGGATGGGTCTTTTTCAGATTGATAAAGTAGGTTGAATGGTTTACCCCTAAAGACCGAAAATCAAAGCTACCTTTTAGTTCAAAGAATTGAATTAAAAGTGTTTCAAATTTGCATCAAAAAGGCAAAAAACTGAAAACTTATTACATCCCTGGATTGGCCTTAGCTTAATCTTCTTTAGCAATTGTCTGCGTTGTTTACTGGACTGGACAACTGGGTTAAGTTTGTGGCTTTTCTTTAAATGATATTTGGACCACTGATATTTTATTTAATAGTATGATTCATTCATTAGTTTTTCTGAGAACAGAATCTAAGATGGAAAATTGATGCCATCTAAGATGAAGAAAACTGAAGGCATGGTGATAGATAAACCAGGGCAAGCTAAAGCTATCAAAAAATAAAAACAGGATAAAATTGTATTTCATTTGTGTCCTACACTTGTACAAGCCTGATTGTGCTGGATGAAGACCTTTAGCCAAGAGGGCTTTTTGAAATTCATCTGGGCCTTTCCACCTCCTCATTGGGCTTGCTAACACATGTACTGTTGTACATAACAATTTTGTTTGCATAGACTTATTACTTGACCTTCTACACTTAGGACCTCTTGTATACAAATTGCCATGTTCTTCACTAAATAAATGATGGTAACTTACACCTCAAAGGCAAAGAATAATAGAAAGCGTGTAATGATATATATAGCTTATTATTTGTTAGGCTATTGCTTGCATGATTGGAAGTTACTAGGTTTGTGATGCAAGTATAAATATGATTTTAGTATCATTTCATCACCATGTGAAGATCTGCATTTTGTGCTTATGAACAGGGAGATGACATTCTACTTGCTTTGCTGGAAAATCCCAATCTGATATCAGCCACAAGTTCTTTTAAGGCTAACTCGGAGAGGAAGTTCTTAGCATCTGATGAGTCTGGTTCAGAGAGATCAAAGTGGGTTTATATATTCCAGAAAGAATATGCTACAGTTGACCCTGCCCTCGTTGATGTAACTTTTTAACCGTCTGTAATGTCATTAAGATGTTATATATTACATGAAATGCAACCATTTCCCGTTTACTTTAGTAACGTGTAAATATATATATATATATATATATATATATATATATATATATATATATATATATATATATATATATACACACACACATACACATATATATATATATATATATATATATATATATATGTATATATATGCACACACACATACACATATATATATATATATATATATATATATGTATGTATATTTCAATTACTATGTGACTTCTGCTAATTCGCCTTCAATTGAATCTGTTATATGACATGGCAGATTATTTTCCGCCATTTTTTGTGATCTTTGATTACACTGAATAATCTGAGGAATCGGCAAATCTGCCTGTATGATTGGCAATTTATATTTCAAATCATTTTAAACAATTTTACTACTCTATTTTAAGAATGTTATTCATGTGCTTCATTTTCCTCGCATATCACTAGTTTGTTGGCACTGATGAAGCAACAACGTGTGTTGGCCTTGTTATTCGGAACCAAAAAAATGGAATGTAAGGACTGGGAATTTGTGGCTAGATTACTGTATATTAAGTTTCACAAATATTCCTTCTACCAGTTGTTCAATTTGTTTTTTTTTTTATTTCTTTTAATGCAGGACATCAGTTGCTCATATGGATTCGCCAAATATTGTAGAAATGGGCCTTTCCCAAATGTTATCATCACTTGTTGCAAACAGTTTGGAGACCGAGTTCGATGTGCTTTTCCTTCTCTTTATCTCTGCATTCTATAGTGGCTTTATGTCATCAATATGTTCAATGACTTCTTTTTGACTTAGATTATCTTCTGAAATAAAAGTTGCTTTGTCCCAACTGCAGGTGCATCTCATAGGGGGGTTTGAAGAAGTGTCACTGCAAGTCTGACCAGGGTCTTCTGCTTTGTTTGTGAATTTTCAATTTCTAGTTTCCACTCAGACAGTATAATTGTAGTTGGATCGGTTGAACTTTTGTGCAGCAGGCAAATGGTAGCGCAATATCAGAAAGCCCAGCATATTTGGATGGTTATTCCTTTCCTTTGTGTTCAAAGATTGTTCATACTCTATGGTCAAGACATGAGAAGTTTCACCTCCGAACGTTATGTGTTCTTGGGCATAATACCAGAAGAGATTCTGATGGAAACACATACCCCTTTTTCAATGGATTTGCGGTCAGCTTCTGCTTTAAACTTTTGTCATTACGTCTAGTTCATTTGCAGTATGTGATAAACCTTACTTGCCATCATTATAAAAACATATTTACTTTGTTAGAGAATTCTAGGTTCGGGGTCATAGAAGAAAGAAAAGAGATATAGATGGTGCTAAATGACCCTTATTAAATAAGAAACCACTACTTAAATCACTTTCTTAACTAACTAATTGATTTTTTAATATATTCTAAAGATATTGTAAAAGGTGTTGTACTCTTTTTTAGTGAATAATTACACATATGTTCAAACTTTTGAATGGGATCTTTGAGTTCTTCCATTCTATGCTTTCAGGTGGAGACTGCATCTGGTATAGTCATCCCAGCTATTTTTGATGGAACTTCAAGATGTCCAGATGAGATTGTCAGAAGAATACGAGTATCTGTTTCTTATGAAGATGCCAATTGGAATGAAAAGTTACTAGAAACATATGATTGTGGCTCTGACTGTTTCAAAATTGCTCCTTGTCGCTGGTAACAAATGAAATTTCTTGAATTCATTTTCAAATCTTGCATGTGGAAAATACTTGTGAAACCAATGCAGAGATAAAATAGTATAGGAAGAAATCCTGCAAAGTGAGCATTTATTAACGTATATAGAAAAATAAATTGTCCAAGGTCATTCTTGATGGTTAAAAAATCGTTTTCTTAGTGGGAAGTAATGGATTAAATATTTTCTCTGGTTTGATCTGATATTGATTTCCAAAATCCTTTCTCTTCAATTCTGATACACTTATGCTTCCTGGTCTCTTCTTATCTAGGACTCTTCGTCAATATCATATTGCTTTATCACTTCTGAATTGTTCTGATTCGGAAATTCTTTCAACGTGTTCAACTTCACCTACTGCTGAGGCGCCAGATTTTGTGGATAATTTAAGAAGGTAAAACCTATGGTTGATTCTTATTTTATATATTTCAAGCTATCATCTTATTTCAAAATTCATCATTGTCTGAAATGATGGGGACATATTATTAAAAAGAATCCTATGGTTAATAATATTCTTGATAATTCAGTTTTTAACCTAGTTCAGTGGCATCATCCAATCAATATAGGCAACCTCACCTAGTCGGATGAAAATATTGTCGTTGTTGTCTTCAGATGATGGATTTAACAGTTTTTTTGAATCATAGTTGTTCTTGAAAGATTTTATTTAATGTATACTTAAATGAACAGTCTAATTTACATTTTATTTTTTTCTGATAAAAGAAATAAAAAAGAATCTTGTTGCTGCAACTGGAAAGCTTCATCATTACCATTAATTTCAACTGTAAAACTTCAAAAGCTTTCATTCATTGCCTTGGTTAATCTTTATCTGTCTTCGGAGATGCTGAAATTGAAACTTTTGGCTCTAATTCTCTTCTCTAATGTATTCTCTTCTGTGCAAGAGTTTTTATAAGATTGTGCTTATCTGCACTTTTCTATGCAAATATATTCAAATTATTAGATTCATATTTAAATCTATGTGCAGCCTATTATTTCCCAGACTTTTTTCAATACTTGCATAAACATCACGAGATAATAGTAATAATCACATATTCAGGCAGTGGACTTATTTGATCGAGCATCCACACTGGACAGAAACCTTTCCTACGAAGCAGGCTCGCACTTTTGCTAGAAGTTCTGATGGAAAATGGATAAGGTGCTAATCCTTTTCAATAATTGGATTAGCTTGTCATAACGTTTTATTTGTCATTCATGGAAGTTATCGAATTGCAGACAAGAGGTTTATGGTGTCTTAGTTTAGTTTTAAAATAGTATAGTATGTGAAATTAGCATTGTTTCGAGAAGAAGTTCTGCTAAGGAGAACATTAGGAATCTGATTTTTCCTGAAGTTCCTAGAAACTGATAAGTGGAACAAAAATGAGGTAAAGATTAGCCATTATTTGTGAAGCTCTATCATAAGCTTAGGATATGGTAAAAAAAACATGTTCTTTAATACATTATTTCAAACACCGTTTTCTATTGATTGAAATTATTAGGACTTAAAATACTACGAGGTCCTCACTTTCTTCTGAATGTAATGCAGCTAATGAATGTGTTGAAAATTGTGTTTCAAAGATTATGTTATCATTCTGAATGTGTAATTGTTGCAAGAGAATAGCATTTGGCTTCAGCACCAGATCTAGTATCTATATTTTTACTTATCCATGAGAGCAGGTTCCCCTCAAATGAGAACATAATCAAAAGTATATTAAATTAACAATTCATGCATTCTTGATGTATTGAAGAATGCAGATGGCAATATCCAAATCACTATCACAAGGAGAAATTGAGGAATTAATTTATCACACTGATTACAAATGTGATGCTTGGCCTAGTAATAGAGATATTTCAGTCTTCACACAAGTTCTCTATTTACCCCCAAAGAGTTTGAGATTAGGATCATAGAAGTGTCACTAGGGTAGCAATCAAGCGTGTTAATCTCAAGTTTATCTAAATCGTACTTTATCCATGAAATGACTACCAAAGAAGGATTGAACAATATCAACGGCCAAGAAATATGTGAGCTGCCCTAAGTCTTTTCATTCGAAATTGATTGTGGATAGCAAATTTGAGCAAAAATCATTACTAATCATGACCATGGTTTCAACATTAGACATAAGATAAATGCAAAGGCCAAATGGAGATTTAAAAGAAAACATAGTGACCAGTACCAATCACATGAACAAAGAAATGAGGGGTTTCTCCCTGTACCTTCAAACATTTCATACCACAAAAAAAAAATTTAAATTCTCATTTGTTCCTCAGAAATTTAAATTCTCATTTGTTCCTCAGATAGAAGTAACTACATTTTTACTCTCAGTAACTCATTCAATCGACATGCTGTACATTTTGTTGTATGAATGTTGACGTCCAGTATTTTTTTTTTATATATTTTTTTTACAAATATCGATATATATTTTTTCTTTTAATTTTTATTATTTCTTTTGTCAGAAAATTAAATTTTTTAATTTAATTTATTTCAAAATATTATTTATTTTTGATATATTGTATAAAAATGAATTAGACATATTTATATAAATATATATTAATATTTTATCTTATTACTAAAATATATATTAAAAAAATAAAAAATAAATTTAAGGAAATTAAAAATAAAAAATGTGAATAAAATATGAAAATAAATTAAAAGATAAAATAAAAAAATAGAAAAA
>Ga0214544_1012523_pt1 | contig 10972 bp, 7 predicted proteins | sample CNSS3metaG_FD_160074 | JGI IMG/M metagenome (GOLD analysis project Ga0214544, IMG submission 160074) | Root nodule microbial communities from cowpea collected in UCLA plant growth center, Los Angeles, California, USA - CNSS3 | ecosystem: Host-associated > Plants > Roots > Nodule | place: USA...
GCAGCAAGACCCCACCACGCTCTTCCTTCGCCTCCACCGCTCTGCCAGTCTACTGCCCCCGGTCTTCTCCTACGACGACCTCGCTGCTGCTACCCACAACTTCGACCCCAAGCGGAAAATCGGCGACGGCGGGTTTGGGTCCGTCTACCTCGCGCAGCTCCGCGACGGCTGTTCTGGTTGTTGCTGCCGCTGGTTTTGCTCCTGCAGAGAGAAATGGACGAGAGAAATGGAGGAGCTGCGCGCGCGAGGAAGAAAGGGGCTGCAGTTTTGAGCCCTAATTAAACACTATGGCCTCGGTTCAATTTAGAACCGAGGCATATACCCCCTTTTGCCTCGGGTCCCCACCACCCGAGGCCTAACAGGGCTTTTGGCTTCGGGTTTTTCACAACCGAGGCCTATAAGTCAAAACGAGAATGGCATTTTTGAAATTTTGGGCATCCTTTTTGGCTTCGGGCCTTCTTAACCGAGGCCTAACAGGGCTTTTGGCTTCGGGTTTTTTACAACCGAGGCCTATCACTGGTTTTGGCTTCGGGTTGTAGGGGAACCGAGGCATAAAAGTTGTCAATAATTGCAAAATTGCCACCGCGCCATTATAGGCTTCGGTTCCTGGCCAACCGAGGCCTATAAGGCGAGGTAAAAATCCAATTCTGCACTAGTGTATATATATATATATATATATATATATATAATTCGTATATAATTTTTAACATGCTAAAAATTCATGCCCCAATTCATTTTAATACTTACTTTTGCATTAAATAGAAAAGTGATAAGCATAAAATGATAATGCATGTAGAATATTTACATCAATAATCTTATAGACTAAAAAAGTAAAGGCCAACTTATTCTATTTATAGGACTATAAAACTAGAAACAAAAAAGAAACTTTAGATACACATCTCACTGAGTCTAACTACCTAAACTATTTATTACTCCAATTGCAAGTCAGCAATTCAATTGACTTTTCCAGCTCCAATGAATTAACGTGTAGTTGATAGGCTGTCTTAAGTTGCAATGGACTAGGCTATGTTGCTTCTTTCACTTCCAACTGGCAGCAGGAAGTAGTCTTCACTAGTTCAACAGTTACACATTCCAAGTGCAACTCCTTTCAATTGGCAATTTGAGCTCTTCAATAATGAATGACTCAACTTGCAGCTAGACCAAATTATTTCAAGTTAACTACACTGTAGAAAAAGGAAAAATAATGGTAGTTGAGTTCTAAATTCTAACCTTCCAAATTGAATCTATCTTAACATGATAATAAACACCACCTAAACTACTCTAGTTGCTCTCTTTTACAATTCTTCACCAATTTAGAATACTTAACAACAGAAAATATCATTTAATATTTCAAAAACCCAAATTAAACAGTGAAAGAAGTAAACATGTTCTGTGAATGCTTGTAACTTTAAACTGATTCATCCTCTGAGATGCCACACCCTGATTATTTACAACCAAGTCACATAATCAAACCAATTACGATTCAGTAATCACTAAGGAAAACAAAATTAACTAGAAAGCAAACCATACTGGAGTTAATAAATGTTCGCCCCTTCAAATATTCCTTGATATAAAATGCAATTCCAATAACACTTGGATCGTTGCATAAACAGAAAACCTTAGGAATTGAAACTTTGGTATGAGCACCCAATGACTGGAGAACCTATGAATTATAAGGGCACACAATCAATCATTTTCTCATTAATATTTTATTCATTGCCCAAACGTCATACACTTAAGTGGGAGCTTCACTACAAAAAAAACTAATTTTAGTGGAGGTTATATTTGACATTTATGAGGGTTTTAACCTCCACTAATGGTTTTACCAGGAGTTTGGAATTCCCCTAGAAGAACCAGCGTGGCTAACAGATTACCGGGAGTTTTTATCAACCCCTGGAAAAGCGCAACTTACCGGGGGTTTACAAAACCTCTGGTACTGCTTGGGGTTTTTGGAACCCCTGCTACTGCTTGGGGTTTCTGGAACCCCCACTACTGTTTGGGGTTTCTGAAACCCCTGTTTCTCCTTAGGGTTTTCGAACCCCTACTACAGCCTGGGGTTTTTGAAACCCCGGCTACTGCTTGGGGTTTAAAACCCCCACTATTGTCTTATTTGGGTTTGAAACTCCTATTGCTATTAATGGTTCAAATCCCCATTTGTTGACAATCAACTCTAAATAATTTTTATTGGAGTTCCCTTTTCTGTTTCTTTAGTATTTTTTAATAATTTAGTAGTCCCCAGTCAAATTCTACTTTGTATACAAAACTTATTTAAATAAGGCAAAATTTGTATGCCGTTCTTTGGGTGTTGCTGAGGTTCTGTTCTCCAATCAAAATTGGATTTCCACCTTGGTAATTTGCACTGGTCTTTAATGCAAGCTTTTTTATGCAGATTACAGGAGTCACTCACTCCACTTCTAACTAGAAACCAACACCAACGACATCCAAGGAATTTCATTAGCTACATAGACTTACAATTTTATATGATAAGAAAAAAAAATATAAAAAAACAATGTTTTAGTAGCTATTCTGGAAGAAACACCAAAGAGATACTAAAATTAAAAAAACATAATACGAGTACACAAAAGATACAAGTGACTATCAAGGGAAGGCTTAAGACATAAACCACTGATTAGGATACATTATCAAAATAAATTTATCAAAACATAGGACAAGAATATTTAACTTCAAAAAAAATTGTATCACCTTGTTTAATTATTTCACAAGATCTCCATTTACCACATCATATAGAATTTTCTCCATCTAATTGTTAGTCTGTCCTTGCAATTCTATCAATTGCACCACCAGATTCTGTTGTCGTGCTTCTTCTCACAACAAACTAACAAACAAAACAAACCACAACACATGCTTATACATTATACATCCAAGCACACAAGGTTGATTTGCACAATAATAGAAACTCACAATGGGTCCAGAATCACGAAACCAAGAATCGTTCATACTCATCTCAACCACCCTGATATGTTCAGGTAAGTGACTTCATGCATTCTCCCACTATTAAACAACTTAAGCAACATCAAAGAAAATCACAACAATAATATCCATTAATAAAACTAACGTCTAACACCATTAACTTACCTGCGCAGAGCTAACACAAATAGTAACAGACTCAAATTTTGAGATGACAGTTGCCACCCTTGCAAACACCTTTTGGGAGGGTGCAGCACCCTCTCTCCAGTTATCAGGGCGTTCCCTGTTACACTTATCGGGCTTGTAATAAAAAAAATGATAATACTAATAATAATATAATAACAGAGTTTGGATGCAGTGCTCACCGGCCAACCCATTCGACACTGAGTGTGGGTTTCCCACTCAGCAGGCAAGTGGAATCCAAGAGCAGATGGTGTTCCGTGGAGTTGCATCACGAAATTCTAGCTTCGGTTTGCTCTGTAGTAATTCAGAGCAACAAAAAACTTAGACAGTGAAGCAAAAATGTTCAAGCCTAACAAACTCCAAAGCTTCCCGTGTCTATCCTCATTCTTTACCAAGCTAAAATAGTATCAAAATAGCATAAGGAAACGATAAACAAAAATAAGAAATTACTAGGCAGTAGTTTATACAAATTCATACATACCTTGGTTGTTAGAAGCATGTTCATCATTTCCCATTGATTTAAGGCATGAGAAAAAGAGAAACTGAAAATCAATACAAAAATCGAAAGAGGAATTGAGACGAAATTGAAGGCAAGGAGATGAAATTGAAAGCGAAAGAATGTCTTCACCTTCGAAGATGCGGGGAGAACAGTGGGAGGTAGTCTTGACCTTCAAACACCAGGGAGAATGGTGGGAGGCACGCAGAGAACGAGCGAAACTTCTTTTTCTTCCTCCTAGGGTAACGGTGGGAGTCTCTTCACCTTAACTAAAAGTTGCTTCGTCCTGAGAAATAGCATGTTCATTGGTGGGAGACACGCAGAAAACGGTAGGAGAAATACGAAAGAATCTCGACACATGAAAAATGTTTCTTCTTTCTCTTAGGTAATGGACCGAGAACGAGAGAAAATTTTGAAATGAAAAAATAACATAAAAAAAAGAAAAAATAAGGTATGAATCTAAATTTTACTATGTTTTTTCTTAGAAAACCTTTGGTACATAGTTGAGGTTTCTAAAACCTCTAGGAAATTAAATTTTACTGGAGGTTATTATAACCTCAGTAATAAACCTCCATTATAATTACATATTTTTGTAGTGCTTGGATGAACATTTACAAAATTCATTTTGAATTAAACTTAATTTTGAAGTTAAGATAATCTATATTTGAATCTTTTTATTCTAAAAACTAGATAATAGTAAAACTAAGTGTCGAATCTCTTATTCATAACAAAAGATATCCAAAGTTGTTGCAATTCAATCATTTCTTGATCGAACATCAATTTATCATATATGAAATAAAACATGTAAGTATTTTCCTAACAACATCTTATTACTACGGTAAATAAAATTTATATATATAATGATAATTTTAATAAATGTAACAAAAAAATGTTTACTAAAATTAATAAATCTGGTAAGAAATGATATTATATAATTATTAATATAAATTAATAATTTATAATAAATCTAACTAACCAAATGTCACTGTAACTACATTTATTATAAATTATTAACTTATTTTAGTAATTATATATACGAAATCAGTGGTCATATGTAGTATTTAGTAAGATAAAATAGTAAATCGCATTAAAACTAAAGTAGGCAAATACCTGTGATAACTTATTTAAACTTGATAATGGTTGGTCTGTCCAACAACAAAAACGAGGAATTCATATTTAACAACTATTCATAAATAAAACCCTTTTTTCTTAAATGACATAAATCAATTGAAAGAATGAGATAAACAAGGTTTCAAAATTCGAATACCAAATCAAAACCTTTTACTTTACCTCTAAAAGCTGCTACCAATTACAGAACAAACATGGGATCATACCTTTCCACATCTTTGAATTTTATTTCCAATTTACGTTCTGATTCAAGTCCTTTCCAACTCTCAACATTTTCTCCTCCACTTGGTGGAATGAAGAGAACACCAAGTTCTTTCTGAGACAATAAAGAGAAACCCTCATTTGGGTCAGAGGTGGTGGTAATATGCATAAACTTACAATTCAGCAGAAAATTTCATAGTCTACTGCAACTCTACATATACACAACTAGTAGTAGTTATAAATTCCACTTATGTTGACATAATCTATATAACATTATAGAATTGACATAGCTTATTCACTTCTAATACTAAAATAATTAGACAAAACACATGAAAATATAGTGGCAGCAGTAGCATCAAAATCTGTTCTTTTGTTCAGGACTCAAATTGGTGGCAATAAATCCATATCACAACTCAAATTCTCAATTTTTTTATAACACCAGAAAAACTGAAGCAACACTATATTTCCAATCATTCTTAGGATTGAACATACACTTAGTTGCCCAAATTTGGAAGCATAAACAAGTTATGCGTTTCACGAATTATAAGTCCAGATGTAAGTAACAGTTGAGTTAAATCTCTAATGATTTCTCGAAACACATTGAATCACAATACCTTACAAAACTCATCTGCTTACTCTATGGGAACTATATGAATATGTAGTCCCTTGGGCCCATAAAATGTCAAACAAGTTTTTGGGAGAACTTGAAATTATGAGGACTGATGAAATTATTTAAAAAAGGAAAGGGAGTAAATTGCAAATTAAATAGTTGTATGACAAGATGCAAAAGTTGTAAGTGTATAATCAAAACCTTCAATACATCAATTCTAACAAGACCTCTCAAGAAAACTGAAAATGCATTCAAGCCATTCTCCATGGAAGCTACTTGCTCTACAATGTCCGCAGATACAAGAGACCTTTAGCAATAACAAAAAGGATGAATATTTCTGTTTAGGCTACTGGACATCAAGTTAACAACAGTGGTATTTACTCCGAAAGGAAAACTCCACTATTTCAAACTTCAATGATTCATTACCCATTAAAAGAAAATACAAAGCAAAAACTGAAATTTTTATACACAGTCAATAATAGGTATAATCCATAGGAGGTGCCAGCATGAATTTTCTCGCAGAATAATTCAGGTTCAACTAAAAAACAGAGTGGACAAAATGTAATTCATGCTCCCAATTGCTGCAGTAAAGATTCAACCACTAACACAATGATAACATTTTGATAAGTGTTTTTGCTTATAGTGCCTTACTTGGAGTGCAAGTGTAGGAGAATGAAGCATTGCTTGATGATCGAAAATGAACTAACAAACTAAAAATGCCGCTGCAACAGTTGCCCCAACAGATCCTCCTATCCGAATCACAGAAACTAAATAAATAAACATCTAAAATCATGAAATTTAATAATCTCGCTTTCGAATTCTTTACTTGAGAAATAAGTTAAAACAGAAAAACGAACCTCACTCAATAAATTAAATCAATGAAAAATAGTTGTGTTATCCAATAGTTCAAGAAGTTGTTGCCTCACCCTAAAAGAAGATGGAACGAGAAATCCCAAATGCGGTGACACCAACGATGATTGCGGCGACGACGATGTCACCTTCTTCCAAGGACATTACAAGGTGAACGATGGCAACACACGGAGACTCGTCTAAGATGAAGAAATTGCCGCGGTGGTGGTTAAAATGGTGGCCACTTGAGGTCCAGGAAGCTTCTCACGGTGGTTGTTGCCACTTGTTCTACGTTTGGATTTTTGAAGAAAGTGAAGAAGGGAACATCGCGGGGCGGTCGGCGAAGGCTTCGATGGTGATCAGAGTCGTCGGCGATGGGCTTGGCCATGTAGAATCAAAAGCTTTTTGATCAGAAGTTGAACAACGTGTTTGAGATCGAGAGAAGAGAAATATTAAACCTAAACCTAGGCTGAAATGAAAATATGCAGACATAGTATTTTTAATTAAAAAATTACATAAATTTTACGTACGAAACTTTTCTCGTAGGTAACTTTTTTAAAAATAATTTATATATATATTTTTATTATATTTACTTTTCTACAATAGATAATTTTTCGTATGATTCTTTTAACTTTATCTATGATCAATTTTCGTTAGATAATAGCCAATTTTCTTATAGTGATTAAACTTGAGTTTAATTGTTCCCTAGGCTGCTAGGGTTTCCTTGCTCTTTCACCTTCATGCCAATGTTCAATTCCATGCACAACCATTCAACCAATTCATGTTTCTTGATGACTAATATAATTTTATGATTATATTATCACTCAACATGATCAAGCATATTGTCAAAATAATAATAAATTAAATAACACATAAAATGACATACTTAGGACTTGAACACAAATCCTATCACACATCAACCACTTGAGCTAGTCACTAAAGGCTCCCACTACCCGCATTTATTAATTATTTATTTATTTGATTAATTAAATTTCACGGATCTTACAGGGTCCCTGCCTCATATCAACTGCTTATGATCAAACAAGTACTTCAGACTCTTGTGATTGCTGAAAACTTGGAATTGTGAGCCATACAAGTAGTGCGTTAGGATTTTAAGGGCAAACAACACTACAGTTAACTCCAGGTCATGAGTTTGGTAATTCTCTCATGCACCTTTAGTTGTCGCGACGCATAAGCTACCAGTCATTTTTCCTGCATCAGCACACAACCCAATCCCTGATATAAAGCGTCACAATATACTTCAGAGGTCTTAGTCGTGTCTGGAATAGCTAACACTGGAGTAGTACTCAACCTTCTCTTCATGTCCTTAAAACATACCTCACACTAATTTGTCCAAGAGAAAGGCTGATCCTTCCTGGTGAGTTGCTTCAACGGACTAACCATCTTGGAGAACCCCTCCACAAACCTCTGGTAGTAACTTGCCAGACCTAGAAAACTTCTCACCTCTGTCACTATTTTTGGTCGTTCCCACTTCACCATTGTTTCAATCTTCGCTGGATCCACCGCGATTCCTTGGGCTGATATCATATGACCCAGGAATTGCACCTCTTCTAGCCAAAATTCACATTTAGACAACTTACCATACAATTGATGCTACCTGAGTATAGCCAATACTACCCTCAGATGCTTCGCAAGTTCTTCCCGACGCCCTATTTTATTAGTTTTAAACTACTAAAATTGGGATGTTACAAAATTAGTATTGAGAAAGATGCACAACACTAGTGAAAGTGGTCAATATCAGGAAATGTTTGGGACAATATTTTAGTTTTATATTTTTCTTTTCAATAAGATTTATGAATGTAAAACTATGATTTTTTTATTGAGAATTTCAATAAAAAAAAGAATAAATGTTTTATTTAAATATAAAATTCATGTTAATTATAAATCTTAGAAAAAAAAAATTGGGGTGTTATAAAATATATAATTTTTGTATTCAATTTCAAACCAGAAACTATGCCCACGCAACAATTTCAATCAAACTAAATTTAAACTTACAATTAACCTATTTTAAAAAATATATATAATTCAACATATTAAAGCATAAATATAAATATATATATATATATATATATATATATATATATATATATATATATATTTCAAATAATAAAATAAACAATCACATAAAAGATTTAAAACCAATAGCAATGACAGGTAACCAAAAGTTCCAAAATGATTGTGTCAATGGCGGTGCTACAACGTACTAGTATACTCTACTCTGATACATTCCGCTAGTCACTGATTTTACGCTGATGACAGTACCTTTTCTTCATTAGACTCTAACCCGTTTTTAATTAAGAATGAATGTTTCTCATCGTCCCCAAGTCTTTATTTCATGATAGATGATGTGTATTAGGTGGACAGGGAAATAAAAGATAGCTTTTGGAAAATTTGCATTGGTGTAGGAGCAATAATATAGTTAGCAAGTCTTTTAATTTTATATGATTCTATATTTACAAACTGTATTTATAAAGTTATATATATATATATATATATATATATATATATATATATATATATATATATATATATATATATATATATATATATATATTCTCCGTTAGCACCTGAAATAAGAGTCATTAAATTTTTTATACTAGTCATTAAATTAGATATTGAATTCTTTTGTGGCTAAATTTGTTTAAAAAACTAAAATATAATTCTTACGGCAACCAAAATATCGGTAGTTATTTAGCAACTTTTTATTCAATCTCTGATTAATTTGCAACTAAAATTTTCGTCATTACTTTTATTTCAGTCGCTAAATATTTTGTGATCAATTTTTGCCCGTTTAGCAAACCTAAATGGATGGTCAGTGAAACAACTTTTTTTAGTGTTTGACATTAGTATAATGGATAAGAATATCTTATGCATCTAGAAAAAATATATATACATAAAGTTAACGTGTTTAAACTTCCAATTAAAAAGATTAACCTTATTAACAAATTTTAATCAAGCGTTTAAAAAATTAAAATATAAACCTATTTGAATTTATGACGAGTAAATAAAGATCAAATGTACCAAATATATCTCTAAGCATCATTGCCTTTCAATTTAACACCTTCTCCTTATTATATGTCTTTTTGCGCATTTTTAGAGTTATTCTTGAAAAATATTTTTATGAGCTGTTTTTTTCAACTTCTCAAAAGAAAAAAAAAATCTATTTTGAACATTTCTTCTTTTATATTTCTGTAACATCTTGGTTTTATTTTTTACTTTTATTCTAAACTGAATTTCTATATTTTGATATTGTAAACTATAACCTTCACATTATAGCTACCACTATTTTCTTATCGATTTTGCAAGAAGGATAATGATCCTCTTATCACCTTTGTTTTTCTCTGGTCCGTCCACACATGCTAATGTAGCATCACGTTTCTTATATGTTTTTTGTGTTGTGTATGCATAAGTTGGTGGTGGTGCTTGATTGGACATTAATGAAGAATAACTTAATTTTATTAAGTACCATGAAGTTTTTCATCGCTGTTGTCAAACTTAAATGAATGGGTGTTGGGATGACAATATCTTTATGAACTTTTTTCAACATTTTTTAAGAATATAAGATTTTATTTTTAACATCTAATTTTTTTTTTTATATATTTCTGTAACATCTTGGTTTTATCTTTTGATTTTTATTTTAAACTGAATTTCGACATTTTGTTAAATCTATAACCTTCACATTAGCCACCACTATTTTCTTATCAATTTTTCTAGAAGGATAACGATCTCTTATCACCTTTAGGTTATTGTAGCATCACGTTTCTTCTATGCTTATTGTGTTTTCTCACCATTTTCCACTCAATATTTTATTCTTGGCATATGTAAGGCAAATGTTTTTTCTTTACGTTTAGCTAAATATATTTTTTCATATAATGGTGAATAAAGTTTATATATTCTTTTTCAATTTCTAATTTCATGTAGAGTGAAATTATTCTTTTTCAAAGATATGAATAGATGATTGAACATTTTATATTTTTGAAAGCTTTGAAAAACATTGATTTTTTATTTATTTATATAATGTCATAATTATGTGATGGACTCAAAAATACATATTCTAAATTTAAAACCTCATGTATATGTGATGTATAAGTGTGTGTCTCATATCTGATACATGAGAGGCACAAAAACACAGTATTTAAGAAGCGTGTTTGCACTTCATTACGTACATGGTATGCATACTCCCCAACAAACCATGTCCAACGGTGGCTTATCACTTCCAACTTCTGTTAGTGGTGAAAAACCTCCCTTCACTCGATCCACTGCAAATTTTCATCCCTCTGTTTGGGGCGATCACTTTCTTTCCTTTGTTCCTTCTTCCGTTGTATTTACTTTTTCAATCTCTTTAGCTAAGATGTTACATTTGCATGATTTAACATTTAATCTGTGTAGATAAAACATTTCATATGACGACCTCTTCATTACTACTTCCTGCAGGAAAGTGATAGCAGTATTGAACAAGCTAAACTACTAAAAGAGGACGTGAGGAAGAGGCTTGTCTCACCGATTGATGATAACAATTTCTCTTTTAAATTAAACTTCATTGATTCAGTCCAACG
>Ga0214544_1012524_pt1 | contig 10972 bp, 6 predicted proteins | sample CNSS3metaG_FD_160074 | JGI IMG/M metagenome (GOLD analysis project Ga0214544, IMG submission 160074) | Root nodule microbial communities from cowpea collected in UCLA plant growth center, Los Angeles, California, USA - CNSS3 | ecosystem: Host-associated > Plants > Roots > Nodule | place: USA...
AAATTTTTGAAAATTATTTTTTTATATATATTTATTTATTTATTAAAATTATATTTATATATTATTTATATTAAATTTATGTTATGAAAAATTATAATAAAAGATAAAATAAAAAGTTTAATGAAGATATTGATTTATAAAAGATATTAGGGTCTTTTTCTTCTGGCTATAAGAACTTTTCATCATGTAAAGTATCATGAAAGTGTGTGAGGAAAAATAAATACAAAAGAGATAAACAGAGGTTGGGGAATATATAGATTGAGATTGAAGTATACATTCTCGGATGATCTCTTACATATCAAGGTTAGTATCTTATTATAATTTATATATGTTAAATTTATTATTCTTTTTAGGATGTTTCTTTCAAATTAAGTTTATCCCAAATTAGTATAAACCCTAATTATGATTTTAGGATTTTTTTTATGAAATTTGTATGAACCTTAATTATAAATTTTCCCAAAATTATTATAACCCTTAATTATGAAATTTAGGGATTTTATGTTTTCTGTTGCCTATGGTAAATTTTTTAAAAGTTTTGAATTTACACAGTGTTGCTTATTTAATTAAATTTGTATGGATTTTATTATGTTTTGCATTGTGATAATTGTGACTTGTGAATATAATTTTTTTGTGTGGGTAGTGATAAATTTATATTAGAAAGATTATGATAAAGAGTAAAAAAATTGATTGTTTTTTGGAGAGAGAAAGGTTTGTGATAAAGATGGAAAAAAATGCATCCACATTAACTAAACTTAAGAAATTTCATGAACATCAAAAATTTAAGACAATGAAAAACAAATCTCTAAAAAGTTGATAGAGTTACATATAATGAATTTAAAAGTTTATTAGAAAGTGATCCTGGAAAAACATCCTTGAATTTGACAATACCCAACAAATCAAATTGATGAGATACGAATGGCTTATTAAGATGGTATTCATGATTTGGTATGATGATATAATAACGAAGGATAATGATATTTTTTTGAATTCTACTATAATGTATGCTTGTTTTAAGCACATGAAATAAAAAAAAGTTTTTTTTCTAATTAAAAAAAATTATATCTAACAAATTTAATTTGGCACTCCTATAATTTTTGTCCAAATTCCGTCACTGAAAGTATATTATCCTATATTTTATGAAAGTATTAGGGAGGACATTTTAAATAACTTTCATAAAGTTTAGGGACCAAATACTTTATAAATTAATATAAGGATACAATTTTTTTTTTATAACAGTTTAGAGAAAAAAAAACATATTTGACACATATATTCGGTAGTAGACTTACTGGTCCAAATTTTTTTTATAATTATATAATTTTAAATATATTTTTAAGAGTTTGATATTTTTAATATATTTTATATATTTAATATTTTATATATATATATATATATATATATATATATATATATATATATATATATATAAAAGTTCTTTTATTGGTCCACATTTATTTTTTAATTTGACTTTTTGAATATTTTTTAAATAAAAATAATTAATTTCTTAATATTATTTTTTAAGTGATAATTTATTTAATTTAACCATCTATTTATTTAATTATTTTTTTTAAATTTGATTACTATAAATGAAAATTAATTAGAGTAAAATAATAAAAATTATTTATATTTAATTTTATAATTATAATAATTACAATAATTACAATAATTATAATTTTATTATTTTTTATTATCATAAAAAATAAATATAATTACTAATTTATATTAAAGATTTGGATTAATTTTTTGGTTTTTATTTTAATTCAAAAATATCAAGTTGGTCCTATAATTTTTTTTAGTTTCAATTTGATCCCGATTTTTGAAAAAATGATGCAATTTGGTCTTTTTTTTTGTTAAATTTCTTAAATTGGATCAAGTTTTTTTCATAAAAATTAAAGTTGTGAATAATGATGTATGTAATTGACGTAATTCTAATGTCAATTTTGATAAAAAAATCATTGTTTTGCTTCAAAAAATTTAACGAGAATGATCAAATTGCATCAATTTTTAAAAAATCGGGACTAATTTGAGACTAAAAAAATTAGAAGACAAATATGATATTTTTGCACAAAAAAATAGACCAAAATGGTAATTCAACCAAAATTTTGACATTCCAAGCCTCTTCATGTATTTATCATTTATAATTATTTAGTGTTATTAATAAGTTTTTAGTATAAAGGACTATTTTCATTACATGAGAAAATTTAATTAATATCATTTGAAAAAGTTTAAATAAACGTTTAGATTTAAAATATTTTAAGTATAATTATATTGAAAAATAAATATATAATGTTATGGTAAAAGCCAAAAGTGTTCCTACAAGATAGACTTTATATATATATATATATATATATATATATATATATATATATATATATATATATATATTTTGTGTTATATATTATATTTTTTAAAAATAATATATCGGTATATCAAATACGTATTATATCCATTACACATATCGTATTCCTGCATCATAAATCTGATTTGTTTCTGATAGACAAAATATTTAAACTTAAAATATATTTAAAGTTAAATATCCAAAATTATAAGTCAAACTAAATCAAACATATAATAATTTTAATTTTAATAACAATAATTAAAAATTCATCAAAATATAACTAAGTAGCATTAGAATATAATTTTTTTCTTTATTTTATTTGAAAGGTTAGAACATACAGAATATTTGAACTCAAAATATGTTTGAGTTTAAATATCCAAAATTATAAGTCAAACTAAATCAAGCACGTAACAATATTAATTTCTACAATTATAACTACAAATTGGCCAAAATATAGTTAACAAGTATTAGAATATAAACTATAGTAAAAACAATTATACAAAAAGAGTAAATTATTTAACAATTAAATTAATATACAATAAAAAAAATATTGTAAGTCAAAAAATCTTGTTTGGACTAATCATAATATTATAATTAGGGAATAACAAAATAATAAATAAATATCTTCTTAAATATTTATATTAAGAATGTCTTTTCTTATCAATTACTAACACATAACTTATTTAAACCATATTTGTTATAAATTTTGGTTTCATAATATAACATGAATTCATACGTTTATTACACAAATTTTATATTCAAACTATTTAAACTCAATTTGACCATGTAAAGCTCAAAATATAATTCAACGAGGTTAAAGTACCACTCCAAACACAGTCCAAATCAATAGACTAAATCTCATAATTCTACCAAGTTTTAATTAAATTAAAATTTAAGAATGATTTCTTATTCTAACATACAAATTTTTTCGGTAAGATATTATTGGAAATACAAGTGTAAGTCTAAGTCCCACATTGAATAAAGATGAGAAAGTTTAATACATACAAAAATGAAGACCCATAAACTCATTGTCTTAAGGTTTTGGGTTAAGAGTAGTGCCAATCTTTTATGTGTGGGTTGGACTCATGTCTCATTGGTACTGTATCTCCTCGCGATTCATACTTGAGAGGGATATTGTTAGAAGTGTGAGTCTAAATTTCACATTAAATAAATAAAAAAAATTAAGCACTATATAAAAATCTAGAATAACATGATCAAACAAAATTAAATCATACAATAATTAAATTAGTTGAGAGAATAACTTTACTCAAGATCATTAAAAGGTTTTCTGAGAGTAAAAAAGGAACATTATCTAAACTTGATTTCATTGTTGGATGTACATTTTAATTAATATTTTATTTGATTATTATTGTTATTTACAAGATAAAAAAAATATCTTGCTTATTCTCATGAGTACGACATTTGCAAAAGAAATTATACGAAAAGTTTTGCTTCCATCAAAACGTTTATGATTTTTATTTTACTTTTTTTTAATCTAATGTTCAATTCTAAACCAAATATTAATAATTTTAAACCCACCATGATATTATCAGAAATAAAAATAAAAATAAAAATTTAGTTAAAAAAAACTTATATTCTATTCGGACTAAAATATTAACAATTAAGAATATGAGAAGCATAAAACTAAGTTTATACAACTATAGATAATAAAAATTATACTTTATACAAAGTCGAATATCAAGTACGTGTATCTTTTAAAATTTCGTTTTAGTTAATAATAATCATGTATTGATACAATTTATGTCCATCGCATGATTGATATAAAAAAAAGAAACCTCTTAGTTTATATTAAACTTTGCTAATGATGAATTATCAACTAAACCACATATATCCATTATTATTTTTTTCTACAACCACAAAATTATCACTTGATATTTTTCGTATATGTACCACTCGAATAATAAATGAAAGATAAGTTTCCAATAGTTTAATAATAGGCGATGACAAATAGTTTATGCTTTAATTAGCTCCAACCTAATTTGCAAGCCATTATCATACTAATTAATGATAAAATAATAATCTTTTAAGACTTTCAACCAACATTTCATCAATCTACCATCAACCAACACATTATTAATCAAAACCACAAATATTCTAAATCCTGCATAAAAGACATAATTACTTTCAAATACCCAAATTATTCTTGAAAAAAGTGAGATATTTTAACACATATAACAATTGAAAAAGAAAGTTAAAAATAAGTTTTATGTTGCCACTTTCACTTCTAAACTTAAAAGGGGATATTAGGTTGAAGTACATGAGATGGAGATTGAGATGAGATGATATTATTGTTATAACTAATTAAATATTATCTGAAAGAAAGATTGTTGATCCACTTCGACCGAAAATTAAGAATAATCCAAAAATAAGTAAGATAGTCAAACCAACACCAATATATCATATAGAAAACCTTATTATCATGAACGAACACATGTTGAGAACCCGACACCAAAAGATTTAGCTCTCAACTATCGATGAATATGTATGTTGAACATAAAGTAAGATTAGGTGGAAGAAATGATTAATGAGACATAAAGCATACCAAGCAAAATTAAGTGATTGGGCCCTTGTTAATCCGTGAACAGTACAAAGCCCACAAGGTAACCCTATAAATAAAAGAGAGGAGTAGGCTAGATGACACTGTAAATGTAAAAATATGAAATTTTCTTTCAAAACAATTGCTAAGTTATGTGTCATCTCGGCATCACTCAATCTTGGGGGGCTAGTGAACCACCCCGACCAACAATCGAGAATAATATGAAAACAAGCAAGGCAGCCAAACCAACACCAATATATTCGATAGAAGACCTCACTATCGAGGACGAACATACGCCGAGAGCTCGACACCAAAAAGATGACAACTCTTGGTAGTCAACAAACCTATATTAGCCAAATGAAAAGTAAGATTAGGTGGAAGAAATTATTAGTGACACATAAACAATACTAAGTACAATTAAGGCATGATTGGGCCCATTCTAATCCATGAACAATACAAAATCTATGATGTAACCTTATAAATAGAAGTGAGGGGTAAGATAAGATGTTTAGATTCCTTCATAACTTTAATTGTTTGTCTAAGAACATGATACAATCCTAACTTGAGTATCATAGTGTTTACTACATGTACTCGCCCTTTTATGCTGAAAATCGAATAAAGGAAAGACTGAACCAAAATTACCAACAAAAAAAGAGCAATCAAGATCCAAGGAGAAGAGCTGAAATAGTGGTTTTAAGATTATTTCAATAGCGTAAGAACAATCTTAAGATAACATGTTGGCATTTTTGTTTGACTCATGACATGTTTATTTTAGAGTTGTTAATGATTTTTATTATATTAAATTGTTTGAATTTTGAAGTGGATTGTTTATATATATATATATATATATATTAACAATTTGGTTTGGTTTTAAATATTTGTTTTCATTGAATTTGAGTTAATTAAATTTATTAACTGATATTTGGAAAACGAAACAAATTAGCCCAACATATTTTGTCCAACCAAAACTAGGATGGTACGGGCTTATCTGCCATACCAAAATGGGTAAAAATTCTAACTTGTCACGTTATAAACAAATTGATAGGTGAGCTTGTCAATTCTTTCTTTGTTTTTATTATTATTATTATTATTATTATTATTATTATTATTATTATTATGATTTTAATTTTGTATTTTTAATATTTGTTATATATATATATATATATATATTTAAACTACATTTAATCTTATATATTTTTTAAGTTTTTAATTGATTAAATGTCTCTAATAAGACAATTTAAAATTATTATTACTTTTATATGTTTAATTACTTTATTAAAATTAATACTAGAAACTTAATTTGTGAATGTTAATAATTTAAGTTACAAAAATATTATATATTTACATCCTTTAAAAAAATATAATACAAAAAGTTAAAATAAAAGTAATACAATAAAAAGTAGAACTAAGGAAAATAAGTTAATTACCTTCAACAACAAATTCATGCCAATTAGAAGTGTAGATAATTGTTCTACATTCTCAAATAAAAGGTTATTCCAATATTTATTAAGGATTCGAGAACAAATACTAAATGTAGATTCATATGCATGTAATTAGTGGAATGCTTAACAAATCTCTAACAATTATGGGTTATTCTTACACTATTCTAACACATCCATTTGCTTTAAAAAAATCAAAATCTAGAATTGGTTCATCCAGGTGAGTGTCAAATTATGTCCTTTAAAATTTATTATTTAATTAAAGCTTGTGCACTTTCAATTAGTAAAATGCATAATGAACAAGTGCAATAAAAATGAATTGAAGTAAATTAAAAATAAACCACTTGCGTAAAAAAAAGTACATAAAACTCTATTTTGGAACATGCATAATGAACAAGTGTTTTATAATTATATTTTATGTAAATAAAGTACCAGAGATATGTCATTGTACATAAAACTCTAATTTGGAACATGTTACACTCAACAACCAGTTAAAATAATTGTGGTAATAAATAACATATTAATTTATTGAAAAACGTCAAAGAGAAAAAATTTAAGTCATAGTTTATTTAATTTTGAATTAAAGAGAGAGACGAATAAGACTTTCGAACGCTTTTAATTCAAATTTTCTTTAGATAAGAGTCTAAAGTTTCCGCCCCACTCACTTTTCAGAACTGAGTTGAATGATACATATTTCTTCTTAAATAATTTTGAGATCGTTGACGAACGAATGGTTTTTATTTTGAATATTCGATTAACTTGTTCTTCAAAATAAATACTAAATAAATTATAAAATTTTAATTTAAAGTGCTCTTAAAAATATTTATCTATATTTATTCTTATTATTATATAAATAAATTCTATTAATTAATTATTGAAATATTTTATAATTTTTCTATCAGAATAATGTCTTCCATAACAAGTAATAAAAAAATTAATGTATATTATATTTTAATATTTCACATCGTGTACTTGTTTTTTATTTGTTACACGTCAATAATAGAAAGGATGATCAACATCTTATAAGTAAAACAAAATATTTAGTTTAAAAAAAATCATTAGATTCTAAAAATAAGATAATGGGATATTAAAAACTTATCCAAGTACTTTATTTTTTTCATTCAACTATTCAAATATGCAACACACAGTGTCACATCGGTAAAATACCCGCCAAAACAGGGGCAGTAAGGTAATTGAGATTTGGAACAAGAAAAAAACAGTGATGCTGTGTAGTCTTGGTCCTATGTCCTTGCACACAAAGATTGCATACACAGATTCTTTCTTTCTCTTCTCACTGAACTCACACAACCACTTTGTCTGTCTCTTTCTCACTCACACACTCACAGTGCTGTGTATGCTTTTGAGTAATGCTTGGATCTGAAGCCACACAAATCCAATACTCTCTTAAGCCAGAAAAGACAATTGGGTAAGCATTTTTTTTTCTCTTATGTGCTTCTTTAATTACCAACAGTGTGCTTCTTGTTCACTTCTTCTTGTCCTGATCTTCTACCCCCAGAAGATCCTTTTTCTTCCTACTCTTACTTTGTCAATGCAAGGTGTAAGATTGCTGCTTCTGGATTCTGCATTGTGCTTCTCAATATTTGGTTCAAAATTTTTATTTTTTTCTTGTTGGGGTTGACATTGACTGTGATGGTTTTCCTTTCTTCTGGTGATGTCATTGAGGTTGCCACTGTGTTGATTGTGATCCTTCTGGCTCTTGTTCAATTTTCATTCGGAGGAAGTGGTTTCTGTGTTTTGTTTTTAATTGTTGGAGAATGCTTCTGAAATGCGTGAAAATTTTGTAGATTTAGAAGAGGGTGTGTTTGTTTTTTCTTGGTAGTTTCTGGGTTTTTTACGTTTACAGTTCATAGAGGAGCGGTGGCTTTTTTTTTCGCGGGTGCATTCGGTTAAAGATAAACTCATTTTGTTCAATTGTAGTGATCCTGTTAGGTATGTTTAGTTTAGTAGGTATAAGATTATGCTTTTGTGCTGAGTGGATTCAAGATTTGATGGTCAGAGAGTTTCTAAGCAGATACAATTCATTCAACCCGACAATTATTTTTTCTATAGCAAACAACTTAGCATGAGGATTTGTGCTTCTTTTCTTGTAAGTTTTTATGGAGAATTTGTCTAAACATAGCATCAGGACATTTCTGGTGTTTCATTCTTTCATGAGAATCTTCTCTGTACTCATAATTGTGAGTTTTCCATTTTCTGCTTTTTGTGTCTGTGGAATTGGATGAATCAATGGGTACTGGCTTGTTTCTTGTGTCTAGATAGATATGTTTTTCTCTGTATTTGGGAAGAAGATAGGAATTTTGTATGATTATTTTCCCCTTTTGTGCAGGCTAGGTTGTGCGTGAACTTCAATGGCGGCTACTGATGGTCAAAATCCTCTTCTTGATGAAATCACCTGCGGTTCATTGTTACATAAGCTTCAGGTAACTTATGCTTTTCATATATCTTACTGCAGGCGTGCATGGTCTACAAGACAGTGAGGTTATCTTGATTTACTGCAGGAAATATGGGATGAGGTCGGTGAGAGTGATGAGGAGCGAGACAAGATGCTCCTTCAGATAGAGGAAGAGTGCTTGGATGTATACAAAAGAAAGGTTGAGATGGCTGCCAAGTCAAGGGCACGGTTACTTCAATCCTTGTCTGATGCTAAACTTGAACTGTCTAGTCTTTTATTGGCTCTTGGTGAAAACAGTTTCACTGGAATGGTTAGTGACTAATTATATGCAACAAACAATAACTACTGATATAACTTAGTGATGCATTTAAGTACTGAACTGCTAATCTAGTTTCCTGTGCAATTTTTTTGTTTCTTTGCAGCCTGACAAGACTTCAGGTACTATTAAGGAACAACTTGCAGCCATAGCACCAACACTTGAACAGCTTTGGCAACAAAAAGAGGAAAGAGTAAAGGAGTTTTCAGATGTACAGTTACAGATCGAACAAATATGTGGTGAGATAACTGGGGACTTTAACCCTGATCAGACTGGATCAGGATCATTTACTGTTGATGAGTCTGACCTTTCCTTGAAGAAGTTGGATGAATATCAATCTCAACACCAAGAACTTCAAAGGGAAAAGGTAACTTTGCTATATCATCACATAATCTATCGGTTGGTAAAAGGTTGAAACTTTTGTTTGATTTGCTAAACGATACATTGAGGATTTTTGTTTTTTTTTACTTTGTATTGCCTTGCAGAGCGAGAGGCTGCACAAGGTTCTTGAATATGTGAGTACAGTGCATGATCTATGTGCTGTCCTTGGCATGGACTTCTTTAGTATTGTGACTGAAGTTCATCCAAGCTTAAATGATGCTGTTGGTGTTCATTCCAAAAGCATAAGCAATGGCACACTAGCTAAACTGGCTAAGACAGTCTCTGCCCTGAAAGAAGATAAAAAGCAGCGGCTACACAAGGTAATGCATTTAGAATTATGTTATTCAGTTGTTTTGTTTCCTTCATTCATGCATTTAGAACTATGGCTACAGTGAATATCTGCTTCGAAGGTTAATAGTTATAGCAAACCAGTGTTTTTATTCATGTTTGCATGGCATTACCATAAATTCTCACTTTGGCTCCTCAGCAATGATGATATCATCTTGAAACATGGTGTATTTCATTTTTCTTGACTTCTGATCTTCTATGTGTGTGTGTACATACATTTGACTTTAACCAATTCGTCCTTTGCAGCTTCAAGAATTAGCTTCTCAGTTGATTGATCTGTGGAATCTAATGGATACCCCTACAGAGGAAAGGAGACTATTTGACCATGTTACTTGTAATATCTCAGCTTCTGTAGATGAAGTCACTGTTCCCGGTGCTCTTGCTCTGGATTTGATTGAGCAGGTAAAAATGATTTTCTGATGCTTACAAACTCATGTTCCAAAATGATGCTAACTGATTTTCTCTTGTTCTGTATGGTGAAGGCTGAAGTGGAAGTTGAAAGGCTTGATCAGCTGAAAGCCAGCAAGATGAAAGAAATTGCTTTCAAGAAGCAAGACGAGCTTGAAGAGATATATGCCCGTGCTCATGTAGAAATAAACCCTGAAGCTGCTCGAGGGAATATTTTGTCATTGATTGACTCTGGAAACATTGAACCATCTGAATTACTGACTGACATGGATAAACAGATAGCTGCAGCAAAAGAAGAAGCTTTAAGCAGAAAAGAAATATTGGACAAGGTTGAGAAATGGATGTCTGCGTGTGAAGAAGAGAGCTGGCTTGAAGACTACAATAGGGTACTTATAATCAACCATCTTCATTCTATGATCGAAGTTTGCATCTTTGTTGGGAAAGTTGAAGTAGATAAATAATACCCTTTTAACCTGGATTGTTAATTTTCCCTGACATTACATTGTAAAACAGGATGAAAACAGGTATAATGCAAGTAGAGGTGCACACATAAACCTCAAACGTGCTGAGAAAGCTCGAATACTGGTCGGCAAAATTCCAGGTATGTGTTGAATGAAAATAAACTATCAAGTTTTACGCTTGAGATGTATATATCTCGGCGTAAGGAGGGTGTGTTGAAAGTCTCACATTGACTAAAGATATGATCAATTTAGAATATATATATATATATATATATATATATATATATATATATATATATATATATATATATATA
>Ga0214544_1012527_pt1 | contig 10971 bp, 8 predicted proteins | sample CNSS3metaG_FD_160074 | JGI IMG/M metagenome (GOLD analysis project Ga0214544, IMG submission 160074) | Root nodule microbial communities from cowpea collected in UCLA plant growth center, Los Angeles, California, USA - CNSS3 | ecosystem: Host-associated > Plants > Roots > Nodule | place: USA...
ATAAATGAAGAGCATTACACATTACACAACACTGTAAATAATAAAGAACCACACTGAAAAGGATAATGAGAAATGACTTTCATGTCCCTGTTCCTCTCTCTCTCTTTCACCCAGAATTATACGCACGTTGCTTCAAGATGGAAGAAGTAGACTTCGTGGATCGTTTTCTCGTCTGACCTCAAAGTACAAATTGATGAAAGATAAAGACGTTAGAGCATCTTCCGATTCCGATCCAAATTCGTCCGGCGGCCACTATTAGGAATAACTATCGCATTTTCGAGGTATTGTCCACTTTGGAGTGTTTGAACTCCGTCACAGTTTTGTCTTTAAAAGGCGCCTCAGAAATAGAAGGAGATAGGAGTATTTAAACTTCTGTTTGACCTCGACTCCTAAGCAATGTGAGACTTATTGAGTGTACTGGAACATAGCAAAAGTGTGAATTTTCTTGAAAGTTAAAGCTATATTTTTGTGGACAAAGTATACTATTTATATATTGGTTATTTATAGGGTTAAATAAGGTTTTGGTCCGAATTAATCCATTTTTAAAATTTTGATTCAAACAAGTTAAATGTGTGAATTTAATCATTTTAATAAAAAAATGTTAAGTTTATTGAACGTTTCAAACATGTTTCATGATAATATTTAAATTGTTTATCCCGCTGAACACATTTCTGTTTCAATATTAACCGATAAATGTGTTTAAAATGTCAAATAAACTTAATAAATTTTGATTTAAATGACTAAATCTATACATTTATAAAGTTGAGAGATTAAATTGCACCAAAATTTAAAAAATTAACTATACATAGTTAATCTTTATTATTATTATTATTATTATATATTATATATATATATATATATATATATAAGCACTTGGGTGGCCTATTAAAAAAATTACAGTGTTCTATGAAATTGATCCATAACATAAATGGATTGTACATAAACTTTGTATTAATTATGGAATCTTATTTGTCAAAAATTATCGAGAGTAATTTTGAATAAAAGAGATTACATTCTAATATAACATTTGTAGCTTGTGTATTAAACTATTTCATAAAATACTTTTAAGCAGTGAATAATAAACAATTTGATGAAGTATTAGAAGGTTTAATTTATTTTCTAACTAATTATTTATTTGCATTTAGATTGTGTTATCCCTTATAAAAGGGTGAGTTGTTAGTTGGAAAGTGACACTAATTTGATTATATTAATTTTGTTTTATATATTATTTTCGGTTTAATAATAAGATAAAATGCCTTTGTCTGTAAATAAATTTACTTTCTTTGTATAGCTTTGTCACTTTTCTTTCTACTTTGCATAACTAAAAAAAATTATGCAGCCTACTCAAAAGTTTCTCTTTTTGCAAATTTTTTTCAAATTTTCACACTTGCGGGTTAAATATATTTTTGATTCCTTAACTTTTAGAGAAAATTAGAATTAATTTTTATTCAAAACTATGGTCCAATTTAGTCCTCAAGTTTAGAATTACGTGAATTTAGTCATTTTAACCATGAGCTAAGAATTTTAACTAGAGACGGAACTATGAATTGACAGAGGGGAGCCACGGTTCCCCCAATTTTTTTTTTAATTTATTTTATATATATATATTTATATATTTTTTAAAATTATATTTATATATTATTTATATTAAATTTATATTATGGAAATTATAATAAAAGATAAAATAAAAAATTTAATGGAGAAATTGATTTATAAAAGAGATTAGGATTTTTGTTGGCTATAGAATTTGTTCACCTTACCATAAAAGTGTGAGGAGAAATAAATACAAAAAGATAGATTTGAAAATAGAGGTTGAAGAACACATAAATTGAGATTGAAGTAATTCTCGCATGATCAAGGTTAGTATCTGTTCCTGCTGAACACTAATGTACTTGAGGGACACAAGTCAACTAGGACCAATGACTAACTGAATGCACGCGTCCACCTATTAGAACCTGAGTGTCTTCTCCCAAGAGCCTGAGCATCTTCTCCCAAGTGCCTGAGTGTCTTCTCCCAAGTGCCTGAGTATCTTCTCCCAAGTGCCTGAGTGTCTTCTCCCGATGAAGGATTCTACTGGCGGGGGGCCTGCAAAGTCACTCCGACGCTCAAGTCAGTGTCAGAGCAATAAATGACTACTATAGTAAAAAATAGCATGACCTCTTTACCTCGTGAACAGTGCCTTTTATACTACTTTAATGGGCCAAACCCTATGGGCCTAGGGTTTCCGCTGCCTGGTAGGTTTAAGTTTCACTAATTGCGTTTAATTACTCTTAATAGCTTATCATTCCTAATTTCTCCAGTACTTACCGTAGTTCACTTGGTAGAGGTGTCTTCTCCCCTAAATGTCGAGGTTATTACGGCTCCTTCATTATTCGTGTGTTATAGAATCTCCTGCGCCGAAGTATATCCGGACCTTATATTGGTATACTGCGCATGCTGGGGCATATTCGTCACTTCAAGACTTCAAGATGCCCACTTAGAAGTATCCCTTCCTCCCAATATGTACACTAGTCCCCTAAGGGTTGGGACTAATATGTCGAGAACTCTTCACACTATTATGATTTGAGCATAGGCTACTTCGGCTATAAGAGCTTAAATGGTAGCGGAGAAATATTTTTGTATGCGTATGCCAGTGGTTTCTCGTGCCAATGCGCTTTGGGGAGTGGAAAAGGCCGCATTATTTTAATGGGCCTGGGCCTTGTCATGATGTGATGTTGCCTCGGGAATTGCGACAAGCGCTGTCTGCTGGTCGTTGGATCATTTTGATCAAACGGATGTTGTGCACGCTGCACTGTGCTCATTGTTCTGCTATAAATAGGGTAATTACGTTTTTGGCACCCTCGTTGATCTCTTTTTACGGCTTGAGACGTCTCGTTTGTTTGTGAAGCTTGGCAGGTATGTCCTCGTCCTCACTGTCTGATAAGTCGGCCTCTAGGATTCACTCAGATAGGGTAGGGACGTCCTCGGCCCAACCCTCTAGCAATAGCACCTCCTCTGACGAGGAGAGCTTATCGGACATTCCTCTGCGGTCTGGGTATGAGTGGGTTGATAGCATTGTGCTTGAGTATTTTTCGAAGTACAAATGGTCTTCCTCTATTCGCAGATTTGCCGAGGCATATGCGATTTTAGATGAGGATAGTCCTGACGAAGTCGTGTCCTTAGACCGAGTTGGTCGTGTAGATAATGCTTGCCATGGGCGAGAAGGTTACTCAGATGAGTTTTTTTATATATATGCTGTGTTGTTTACAAATTTGCATGTCCGATTACCGTTCGACGAGTTCACTGTTGGGGTGTTGAGAATTTTAAATGTGGCTCCGTTGCAGTTACATCCTAATGCGTGGGCTGCTTTACAAGCTTTTAGGTTTGTGTCGGATTTTAGGTTTGAAACCATCTCCAGCCGTGTTCTTGCACCACTATAGCACTAGGCCTAAGGAACCTGTGAGGTGGTTATCGCTGTTTGGACAACCTAGGATAGGTTTACTCGCCCCATATTCGTCCTCCTTCAAAAATTACAAGAACACTTTCTTTAGGGTTGTAATTAACCATGTTGGTCGCTCTTACTTCTTTGATGGTGACACTCCCAAATTTCCCTTTTATTGGACGCGTAATCCCCTGCACTATGATGAGTGGCCCCAGACTATGATGTCAGCCGAGAACTGCAAGGTTCTTAATTTGCTTGATTCACTTTCTCGGCGGCTTCCTACTAAGCGTATTGTGGCTATACTGAGTTCGCCTCGTCCTCGCGGGGACATGCTGGGTATGTGCGAATTTTCCATACACACACTATGTGTTAACTTGTCTTACTTTGTTTTTGTTTGCACCAGCTTTGATGGCATCGCATGAGGGTGTTGGTGCGGGTCAGAAAAGTCGTTTTCACTTACTTCGCGAAAAACTGAATGAGCGGAAGAAAGGTGGAGACAATGCTCCAGGGACAAGCTCTGCCACCCAACCTAAAGGTGCTTTAGGTGTTGGTAGTCCTCGGCCTCCTCCTGCAGCAGAGAAAAAGAAGAGAAAGACTGCTCAAAAGGATGCAGGTTCGTCGCGCCCTCCCTCCCCAAAGCGCAGCCGCGTGTCCGGGGATGCCTCTTACCAACGTTTGATGGGGGCTGAAATGCAAATATATGATGGGATGAGTATTACTATATCCCAGGAGGAGGCTAATTTGATTACGGAGTCGCCACTGCCATCCCTCATGAAAGCCTTCGCAGAGTTTCAGTCCCGGGCTTTAGTCATAGGGAGACATATGGGCCACGAGCTGATTAAAGTGGGCCAGACAGAAGATCTTGAAGCTGAAATTGCTTCGCTAAAAAAGCAACTTCGAGTGACTAATACGGAGAAAGACAAATTGGCGGGGGAGGTGGGTGATTTCCAGAAGCAGCTCCAACAGGCTATTGGTGATAGGAAGTCTTGGCGTAATCGCTGTCTTGAAGCTGAGGAGAAATTGAAGAAAAGTTCTGAAGAAGCATCGGCCTTGAAACGCTCCCTTGACGAGATGAAGACTGCTCATGCAGAGTTAGACAAGGAAGTTTGGGAGTTGCGGGAGGGTGTCGTGGAAGAGCATGAGCTTGGCTTCAGGAAGGCCTTGCGTCAAGCAGCTCTCCTTTTTGACATTCCCGCGGATGATGATCATTTTGATGTGGGGAAAGATGTATATCAGAAAGCATTGGTGCGAATTGAGGATATTCATGTTATCTCGGATCAGGCCGAAGATACCCCGCCTACTCCTACTGCCGAGGACACTGAAAGGTCGAGGGATGGAAATGCAGATGGTGCGGGTGATAAGGATTGATGGCTGACTTTTGGCATGGGTATTTTGTTTTGGGGTCGCATTGGTTATATACGTCATTTGTGATGCTCAAATAGTTGTAATATTTTTTGAGAAACTCTACCTTTCCCTTTTTTGTTGCTATATACCCCGATATTATAAAGGTAGTAATATTTTGATGTGCCCTTAGGCAATCTTTTATTGTTTCGCTTGCGTGTAATGTTTCTATGCTTGAGATCGTGTTTCTGCTTTCGTGTTATTAAGATTAACTCGGCTTGTATATTACATGCTATATAGTCGACCTTAGCTGGCTTATAGTTTCCAACAGGGACTTTCAGCAAGTAGATGAATGTCCTTTGGAAGACATGTCGACCTTGGTTGACTAAGGTTGTCAATAAGGACTTTTTGAGGGTGGAGTGTTCTCTCCCTCAAGATCTTGCGTCGACCTTAGTTGATTAGTATTATCAACAGGGACTTAGTTGTTGCTGGAATTATTAACCAATTGGAAATAGATATAACTTAATCTTTTTCATTGATATTGGGCCTCGTTAAAACCTTTCCGGCCAAAACCCTCCTCAGGAAAAAAGACCGGAATAGGAAAGAGTACCCTTGATTACATCGTTAGCTGTAGTAAAATTTCAAGTGTGTTACATTCCACGTCCTGGGAACTGGTGTCCCACATAGATGCTGCAACTTGTATGCTCCTTTACCCTCATTTGTGGTGACTCTAAACGGGCCTTCCCAATTTGCTGAGAATTTCCCCTCTACCTTCCTTGCGTTACTGTTCATCCGCCATACTAAGTCTCCTGGGTGGAATGTTCTGGGTTTTACCTTAGAGTTATATCTTCGCGACATTCTTACCTTAGCAGCTGCTTCTTGAATTTTAGCATGCTCTCTATGTTCTGGTAGGAGGTCTAGATTATTTGCTAGGCACTGGGCATTGGTGGCTTCTTCGTAATTCTGCCAACGAAGAGATGGCTCGCCTATTTCCACCGGTATCATGGCATCTGTTCCATATGTGAGGCTGTAAGGAGTTTCCTTGGTGGCAGATTGTGGCGTGCAGCGGTATGCCCAAAGTACTTCTAGCAATTGCTCCGGCCACAGTCCCTTTGCTTGGTCCAGCCTCTTCTTTAACTCTTGTAAGATAACTTTGTTGGCTGCTTATGCTTGATCGTTGCCTTGTGGGTGTTCCACTGAGCTAGTCACATGCTTGATGTTCAATCCCAGGTAGAAGTCTTTAAGTTCAGCATCAGTGAATTGCTTCCCATTGTCAGTAATTATGGTATGCGGAATTCCAAAGCGACAAATGACATTTCTCCAGACAAACTTTTGCACTTGTTGTGCTATGATGGTTGCCAATGAGTCAGCCTCAATCCATTTTGTAAAATAATCTATGGCGACCAACAGAAACTTGACTTGCCCCTTTCCAGGGGTGAATGGACCGATGATGTCCATTCCCCATTTAGCAAAGGGCCATGGGGAGGAGATGCTGTGCAGCTCTTCTTGCTTGACATGGGATATGTTTCCGTGCTTCTGGCATGGTATGCAGCGTTTGACAAAGCTGGTGACGTCTGCCATCATGGTGGGCCAGTAGTATCCGGCCCTTAATATTCTTGTTGTCATTGTTTTGGCACCGGAATGGTATCCGCAAATGCCCTGATGTAGTTCTTTCATAACATAGTCAGCTTGCTCTTTGTCAATACATTTCAGTAAAGGGGTAGTGAATCCCCTCTTGAATAATTCGTCTCCGACTAGGGTATATCGCGCTACTTTCCTTTCCCAATCCTTTTTTGGGTTGTCAGGTTTGCTTCCAGTTTTTAAAAAATGCACAATCGGGGTTCTCCAATCTGATGATACTTCTATGGTGTGACATTCAGGTGTGCTGGTAGATGGGGTAATTAATTCTCTTTGTAGGATGGATTTGTACTTCCCCTTACTTTTCGTGCTAGCCAGTTTGGACAAAATATCAGCTCTTATGTTACTTGCTCTGGGCACATGCTCAATCTTATATTCCTCGAAACCTTGTAGTATGTTGGTTACTTTGTGATAGTACTGGAGTAGAAGTGGGTCTTTAACCTGGAACTCTCCAGTCAGATGTCCAACTGTTAATCTTGAGTCTGTGCGGCATATGATTCTGGTTACCCCCATTTCTCTAGCAAGTGTCAATCCTGCCACCATTGCTTCATACTCCGCCTGATTATTTGAGACTCTGAATTTGAAATGAAGTGATTGTTCCAAAACTATCTCGTTGGGTCCTTCCAGTACGATTCCAGCTCCTCCTCCTCGGACGTTAGAAGATCCATCGACGTGTAGCGTCCACCAGATGGTTGTTATATTTGCTTCATGTTGTAACTCAGCAGCGAAGTCTGCTAGGCATTGGGCCTTGATGGGTCCTCTGGGCTCGTACTGAATTTCATATTCTGAGAGTTTTACTGCCCAAGCGGCCATCCTACCGGCAAGGTCTGGCTTCCTCAAAATTTTTTGGACAGGGTGATCCGTTCGAACAATAATGCGGTGATTCTGAAAGTATGGCCTCAGACGTCGTGCTGTAGTGAGTAAGGATAATGCCATCTTCTCCACTGTTTGGTATCTAGTCTCCGCGTCTTGGAGTGTTCGACTTACAAAGTATATTGGGTGTTGTGCTCGTTGTCTTTCTTGAACTATCGCAACACTCACAGCGTCTTCGGTTGCGGCTAAGTAGATTATTAAAGGGAGTGAGGTGTCGGGGCGTTGGAGGATGGGGGTGATGTTAGGGATTGCTTGATGCTGTTAAAACTCTCCTCGCATGTTTCATTCCACTGGAATCGGGTCGTTTTCTTTAATAAGTTTAGGATTGGCTTGGCTTTTTCTGCGAGCTTAGGCATGAATCTACTGAGAGCAGTTAACCTTCCCATCAGCCGCTGAACTTCCTTGAGGTTTTTTGGGCTATTCATGGCGGATATTGCGTCACACTTTTCCGGGTTTGCCTCAATCCCTCTATGTGTTAGCATAAACCCGAGAAATTTTCCACCATCCACCCCAAATACACATTTTTCCGGATTAAGCCTCATATTGTTGTTGTTTAACGTGGTGAATACTTGTGTCAGATCCTTGATGTGTTGTTCTACAGAATTGGACTTCACTACCAGATCGTCAACATATACTTCCAAATTTCTACCTATCATTCCTTTGAACATCCTGTCCATGAATCTTTGGTATGTGGCCCCTACATTTTTCAGGCCAAATGGCATAACTTCATAGTAAAAGTTTGCCTCTTCAGTAATGAAAGTTGTCTTTAACTTGTCCCTGGGATCCATTGGGATCTGGTGATATCCGGAGAAAGCATCTAAGAAATTGAGAATTTGATGGCCAGCTGCTCCATCTACCAGTCGATCAATATTTGGGAGTGGATAGGCATCCTTTGGACAAGCTTTATTCAAATCTGTATAGTCGGTGCACATACGCCATTTGCCATTGGGTTTTTTGACAATGACTACGTTTGCCAACCATGTGGTGTATCGCGCCTCCTGGATGAATCCAGCGTGCAGTAGTTTGGTTGACTCCTCCCTCGCTGCTCTTCTTTTTTCTTCCCCCAGCTTTCGTTTTCTTTGCGCCACAGGCTTTGCTTCCTTAAACGTTGATAACCTATGGCACACGATGTCAGGATGTATGCCTGGTAAGTCCAAAGTGGTCCAGGCAAAAGATATCTTATTGTGCGTCAGCACTGCTGCTAACACTTCCTTTTCTGCCTCCTGTAGGGTAGACCCTATCTGCAAATACTTTCCATCACCAAGAGGTAAGACCTCAGTTCCTCCTATCGGTTTTACGCGCTCCTCGCCCTCCATTCTGGGTTCCAACTCTTGAATGGATGAACTATCTTCTGACGTGACCTTCTCAACATTGTTCGACGAATGCAACTTTCTCGGATTTGGAAGTCGCAGGCTAGCAATGTAGCACTCGCGCGCTGTTCATTGATCGACGTAGATTGTGACTATATCGTCGGCCAGAGATGGAAATTTCATGGCTAAATGTGGGGTGGAAACAATGGCTCCTAATGCGTTCAAGGAGGGCCTCCCTAGTAACATGTTGTAAGAAGTATTGGCATCTAACACCAGATACCGGATGGATATAGTTTTGGTAAGCTGCCCTTCACCAAAGGTGGTGTATAAATCTACGTACCCTCGTGTTTGCACCCTTTCTCCTGAAAATCCTACAATCTCATCTACGAACGGAGACATTTGTTGTTCCGGTATTTGCAACTTCTTAAACGTTTCCTAGTAAAGTATGTCTACCGAGCTTCCCTGGTCGACTAATACCTTCTTCACCGCGAAATTTTCAATTTCGACAGTGATCACCATGGGATCGTCTTGCTTGGGATCGATGGCTTTGAAATCGTCGCTTGTAAAAGTGATGGGGGGCATGTTTCTCCTTATAGGAGCCGATACCGCATTGACGAATTGTACGACTCTCAAATGCTTTTTGCGAGCTGTAGTGGTGCTGCCTCCGCCAGCGAATCCTCCGGAGATTGTATTAATAGTTCCTCGCAGGGGAGGTCTGTGTCCTTGCTGACGGTCTTCTCTTTCTTCTCTTGATTCACGTCGTTCTGACGTTCTAGGGTTATCCCGCAAGTTGGGCTCTCTTCGGTTGGTGGTCTCCTTGCGACGGGCTTCATATCTTCTTGTTTCGCCTACCCTGTTCTCATTTTCGCGTACTACAAAGCGCTGGAGGTGTCCGACTTGGATGAGCTCTTCAATCTTGTCTCGCAGGGTCGTGCACTCCTCAGTTGAATGCCCGAAATTCCCGTGATATCTGCACTGTCGCGTGGTGTCAGCGTTTGGAGGTGTATTTGCCCTTCTGGGAGTACTTAAGAGGTCAGTGTGCAGGGCTTCTTCAAGTACCCTTGACCTTAAGGCATTCAAAGGCGTGTACTTAGCAAATCGCTGGGCTCTTGGATGGGCAGGTGGCCTTGCGGGGGCTTTACGCGCCCCCTCCTTATCAGCCCTTCTTTCGGTCGCGCTATCCTCGGTAGCGACTTTGTTTTTAAAATCCTTTAGCTCTTCCATGCGCATATATTTGGTTGCTCTTTGCCTTAACTCTGCCATACTAGTTGCTGGCCTCTTGCACAGGCTGTCAGCGAAGGGTCCGCTTCGCAATCCGTTAATCATCTGGTGGAGGGCTACCTCCGGGCTCAAGTTATCAATGCTAAGGGCTGTTTTCCCAAAGCGTTCCACGAACGCTCTGAGGGGCTCTCCCCTTTCTTGGCGCATGTTTATGAGGGCGAGAGATGTGAGGTTGTGCGGTCGCGATGTGGCAAATTGCGTTTCAAATTGAGTCGTTAAAGCATCGAAACAATCGATGGAGAAGGGAGCTAGGCGAGTGAACCAGCTGAGGGCTGCTCCCTTAAGTGAAGTGGGAAAGACCTTGCAAAGAATCGCGTCGTCTGTGGTGTACAGGCCAACCTATGTGAGGTACACATGTATGTGCTCATCGGGGTCTGTTGCGCCATCATACCTATCGATGACCAAGGTTTTCCATCCAATAGGCAAGGGTGTCTCCATTATCCCATCGACAAAAGGGTGCCTGCGCGCATTCTTCTGCACTGCGGAGGTATTAGCTGTTCCCATGGTTTGGGGGTTCTGCGCACTTTCTTCGATAGTTTCGGTGCGCGCTGGCTGGGATGTAGCTTGAGTTTTGCTGGGGCGCGGTTGTTCTCCTTCGCCTTCGTTGTTGCTTTCTAGCTTTCGTTTGATACTGGCATTTTCTGCTCGGAGCTCGGCGAGTTCTTGTTGTATGGCTCGCATGATTGCCATCTGACTGCTTTCCGCTGCTTGTCCTTCTTGTCCGTTGCTTGTCATGTTTCTAGTAGACACCATGTGCATCAATTTTCTTCGGCCCCACGGTTGGCGCCAAATGTTCCTGCTGAACACTAATGTACTTGAGGGACACAAGTCAACTAGGACCAATGACTAACTGAATGCACGCGTCCACCTATTAGAACCTGAGTGTCTTCTCCCAAGAGCCTGAGCATCTTCTCCCAAGTGCCTGAGTGTCTTCTCCCAAGTGCCTGAGTATCTTCTCCCAAGTGCCTGAGTGTCTTCTCCCGATGAAGGATTCTACTGGCGGGGGGCCTGCAAAGTCACTCCGACGCTCAAGTCAGTGTCAGAGCAATAAATGACTACTATAGTAAAAAATAGCATGACCTCTTTACCTCGTGAACAGTGCCTTTT
>Ga0214544_1012529_pt1 | contig 10969 bp, 3 predicted proteins | sample CNSS3metaG_FD_160074 | JGI IMG/M metagenome (GOLD analysis project Ga0214544, IMG submission 160074) | Root nodule microbial communities from cowpea collected in UCLA plant growth center, Los Angeles, California, USA - CNSS3 | ecosystem: Host-associated > Plants > Roots > Nodule | place: USA...
TATTTTATCACTATTATAATTAATAATTGTGACAAATAAAAATTTAGTCACAACTAATATATAAAAAATGACAAAATTTGTATTTGTCACTAAATTTTTGTCACTAAAATTCATTTTTGTTGTAGTGCAGGTAGCACAAATTACAATGGAGTTAACTTTATTATGAAGGACTTCTGCTCAATTTTCCATGTTAGGCAGCATGGTACTTCTTTTAAAGGCTTGTTTGGAGAAACTTCACCGTAAGCCCTTCTAGAGAGAAAAGTAAAAAGGAAAAGTCGGATTAGTTTCTCCATAAACTAAAATTAGTTTATAATGAGTTAATTTGTAGAAGTAATTTCAGATAAGCTTTTCCAAAATCTGACTTATAACTCACATATAAGATAATTTTATCTTTGAAGATGCTAAACTTTATTCTCTCTCCCGAAAGTGCTTATGAAGAAATTTCTTCTAAACAGGTCCTTAATTATTAGTTAAAAATAGACAAATAAACTACAAAACAGGAAGGGATATGTCCTGCCTTAAAGGATTCAAAAAAATCAGTATTGATGGTCGTCAGCAATTACCAGGAATTTGAGTAATTGTAGTTTCATATCATTTAATGAGTAATTGTAGTCAACAATTGTCATGAATGAGTAATCTCGAGTAACATGTTTTATTTACGAAAGAAGTTTAAAAGAACTTTATTAACGAAAGACAATTACATGTTTCTACTTTCAATATCTTTCCAACACTTATATTATTTATCTTCGTACAAGATTTCCTTATCACATAAATTTCGTAAAGAATTTTCGCCATGAATGTGTACTTGACAGTTGACCGTGACTTGAAATGATTTTTTATTTTATACTCCACTACACATTTTAACCCACCAAAAAATCCAATACTTGAATGACAAGTATCTTTGTAATGATTAGGGTTTAGATGTACAACACGAAATGAAGCAAAAATCCTCCATTCCTTTGGAATAGTGTAACCTATTTTTATTACAAGGGAAGAATTAAATTGTGATACAATATCTGATTTGCCTATAAATATAATTGGTAATTATTAGGTAGTAGTTGATACCTTTATTGTTTATATCTGTCATTGCTCTTCTAAATATTCCACCAATAATGTTTGCAACCCTCAAAGTCTCATTTACAAAATATAATGTGCATAAGATTAATGATAATATTAATAATGAAAAACTTGATAGAACCTGTTTGTGCATTAAATGTGATTAGTTTTTTATGCAGCTAAAATAGAGTTAAAATATTCTTACGCATTAAGAGAACTTCCCCTCTAGATGACTCTTTTTGGCTTTGATATGACCATGCTCTTCCTGCCAAAACAACACAGAGAACTCTCCCACCAAACCCTCTAGTTTGGTTCTACTTGTACTTCATAAAACTCACAGGATAACTAAAATACTTTGTTCCTATTACACGTTATATAATTAGTGCCTCTTCTATTTTCTTTTCTAAAATTTTGTCAAAAACTACGTTTGTAGGTTTTAGAGCGGTTAAAATTCCTTAATCTTAGTCACTCCAAGTACTTGAGAGAAACACCTAACTTTTTAGGACTACCAAGTCTTGAACAATTCATTCTAAAAGATTGTCCAAGTTTGCTTGTGATCAGATGCATATCAGATAACAATGAAACAAAAACAAGAAGAAATTGGAATAAGAGAAACTTACTGTTTTTTCAGTGACAACCCTAAACAATTTTATCACGCTAACAGGGATTCCCAAGTTCAAGAGATGCAATATTTGGATCAGCAGTTGCCAGTGCTTCTTCACAAAGTTTAATAGCCTTATGCAAGTCTTTAAGGTGGCCCCACTTGGTCTATCTAATAGTTCCTACATCATGCAGTTCAAATATTTTTAAAAGAATATACATCAAATTTTGAGTTTTGTCATTACATATAAAATTAGAGTGTGATTTCAAGTTACAATTTTGTTTATATAATTCTGTAGAATCGAAAATTAATATGAGATATAAAGGTTGAAAGACAACATACCATACTCATCAATTGGAGCATCATAATCATAATCTTTGCAAACTGTGCAAGAGTCTCATTATCTGTGCCTGCAACCAAACTTGGGAGGATAGAGGATATGAGTTCAAACAAGACCACTCTAAAACTATACACATCACTTTTGTTACTCACCTTTCTAGATATATAGTAGTCAGGATCTATGTAAGCACGAGTTCCTACTGGAAAAGTTGTAACATGAGTAACATGAATTGGAAGAGACTGTGAGAATCCAAAATCAGCAACTTTAACAGTAAAATTTTCATGCAACAAAATATTACTCCATTTCACATCACGGTGAATGATACTTGAGTCATGAAGAAATACTAATGCAGTTGTAGTTTTAATGGCAATATTCAATCTAGTTTCACATCATGGTACATAATATCACACATTCAAGATAGAGATGAAATAATCATGTCAACTTAATCCGTCACCACCAAAGGGGGTCCTTTTCTTGATTGATTTAGTTAAAACACTACTATTGCAATTTTAACTTAAGATTAACTGTTAAGGTAACATGTAAACTTTATATTCAGATTCAGATTTAAATAAGCATCAAATTTTATCTTATCTAAAGTAGAATTATCAACTAGATGAATAGTCTAAAAATATTAAAGCATACTTTCGGAAAAAATCAAAATTGTTATTTCCTAAATACAAGCAAAATGTTCAGTAAAAAAAAATCACAAAGCTAAATCCAATCAAAAAATGCATCAATAAAATCATAGACACCATGAAATGATAGGAACGAATTAGAATATTTGTACAATACTATTGAATTCGAACCACCATGAATCAAATTCTCTAACCTCTGTAGAAGGATAAAACGAAAAACATACCTTCATCGTTGCTGGTAGCGGTGAGAGAGCGAGATTGAAGGCCTGAAGTGCGTGAGCGTCCGGTGGCGGAAGACGACCCAAACAAGGGCACGCACGCAATAGGGAACTTGTGGTGAGGCACAACAAGGAGGTGCTCGCAAAGGTTTGTGCAGAGGAGGAATGGCCAGTAACGGAGGCAAATAGCGAATCTGGACAGGGGCAAGGTTAGTGGCGACGAAGGAGCTCATGAATTAGTTGTTGAACCCTAATCGTTCCCGCAGTCGATGGATGAAGCTTGCCAGCGTCTATAAGCGACAGATGAAAAGTGAAAATGGAAGAAGAATTGTGTAGGACAGAGGAAGAGAAGAAAATATATGAATAAGGGTAAAAAAAATCAGAAAAAAAGAAAGAGGGAAGGTCAAAAGAATAGGGAAAAAATAAAAGTAGTATCTACTTATTTTAACTTAACTGGGGTTTGAGAAAAAACCCACGACACTTACTTGGGGTTTAGAAAACCTTAAGCACCTATCTTATTTTCTTGAGGTTATTATAACCTCTGTTAAATAACCTCCAGTAAAATTAAATTTTTTAGTAGTGAATAAAGATGTAGAGTATAAAAATTTTTAAAACACAACTTGGTATAAGAAAAATATAATGTAAAAAAAAGTTGAGCTTTGTTACACAAAAACAAAGAAGAACGATTATTGAAGAATGACAAAAAAAAATGCTCAATCAGAAAGAAGAAAAGAACTGAGAATTGAGTAAGGTAAACAAAAAAAAAATACATACCATTGAGATTGTTGAACAAATAAAACGAAATCTTAATTACAAGTTTTGTGCTTGAGAGATATGAATATGTTCGGTCAGAAAGAAGAAAAAGAAGAAAATCGAGAGTTGGTTAAAAAATGAAACTTTGATAAGATGACAAAAAAAAATTGGTAAAATAAATACCATTGTGATTCTTGATTAGAAAAGACGGAATTATGTTGCAAGTTTTGTGCTTAAGGAACTTGCTTGTGACCTTCAAGTGCTCTTAAATCTTCGATTTTGTCCACCATTTCTTTCATATAAACAAAACCAAAGTTTAAGAAAAAAAAACATGAAACTGGTTGGTAGGAAGGAACTAAACAACTTATAATTGCGTAAAAATCAAAACTTTGATCACAAAAAAAAATATATATATATCGCTTGAGAGACTTACCTCTAACCTTCAAGAGCTTTTTTTTGTCCACCATTTTATTCATATAAACAAAACCAAAGTTAAAAAAATTAACATGAATTTGTTCAATCGAAAAGAAGAAAACACCCGAGAGTTGTGTAAAAATCAAAACTTTGATAAAAAAAAGTGGAAAAATACATATAATTGTGATTCTTGAACAGAGAAGACGAGATCATGTTGCAAGTTTTGTTCTTGAGAGACTTGTGTGTAGCCTTCAAGAGCTCTTAAGTCTTTGATCTTGTCCACCATTTCATTCATCTATACAAAAATTAATTCAAAAAAAAAAAAAAAAAATTAAAAAAAAAAAAAAAAAACAGAGAACATGAACATGTTTAGTGAGAAAGAAGGAAACAAGTAATAGTTTAATAAAAATCAAAACTTTTATCACTAAACAAAAAAATCGAGAAATACCTACCATCGTGATTCTTGGACAAAAAATTTTGTGTTTGAGAGACTTGTTTGTGGTCTTAAAGAGCTCTTAAATCTTTGATCTTGTCCAAGAGTTCGTTGATATTAGAGAAAGTTAATCGAAATAAACTTTACCCAGATAAAAGCAAAAAAAAAAAAAAAAAAAAAAAAAATTAAATAAAAAAAAATAAAAAAAAAAAAAAAAAAAAAAAAAAGAAATGAGTGTGTTCATTCATTAAAAATCAAAACTTTCATTAGAGAAAAAACCATAGAAAAATACATACCTCTTCTAGAAGAAAAAAAAAACTTCGAGAGAAGAAAAACTTGTAGAAAACAAAAGTTCAACACAAAAAGGAGAAGAACATGTGTTTGATCTTTCAAAAAGAAGAAAGTTCTTTAAAAATTAAAACTTTGTCAAGAAAACCATAAAAATTTAAGAATACATACCAATATTGAAGACAAATTTATGTTGCATGTTTTGTGGTTGGAGGGGTTTGCTTATGGCCGTCAACATGTTTTAAATCTTTTATCTTGTCCAATTGTTCATTCATGTAAACAAAACGATTGTTAAAAAAAATGAATTTGTTCGGTCAAAAAGAAGAAAGTTCTTTTAAAATGGTAACTTTGTCAAGAAAACAAAAAAATGGAAAAATACATACCATTGTAATTGTTGAAGACATCTTAAACACAGGTTAAAAAGAAGAAAGTTATTTAAAAATCGAAACTTTGTCGACAAATCCAAAAAAAAAATGGAAAAATACATACTGTAATTGTTTGTGGGCTTGAACACCTTCAATCATCAGAGTTCATGCACTTCGAAGAAAACCTTCATTCATCAAAGAAAAAAACAATACAAAAGCCTATATAGAATAAACAATACTGGAAAAGGACCGTTGGAATGAAGAAGAAGATATTCGAGTTAAGAACTTCTATAGCTAAGAGAAAGGTATGTTGGGTTTGTGGTTGACAGCGAATGAGAAGAATAGAGTAAGAAGAATTTAAATTTGTAAGTGAATGATGACAATAAGTTTAGGTTATTATGTTTTTAATTTTAATTATTGAATTATTTCATTGTAGCTCAAGAAATTGAGAATGAATAGTGTTTTTATTTGTTTTTGCTATTTGTGATTAAAAAATTCTGAATGATAATTTTTCAAATATATTATTATATTAAAAACCTGTTGATTGTTATTAGGTCTTCATTTGTATATATTAAAATTTGTCTCGTTTATCAATTGTTGGACAAATTAGAACGAAATAGACAAATTTAATGTATACAATATATTATTTAAAAAGAGTAAATTTGACACCTTAATAAAATGCTAATTAAATTATAAGATGACTTATGAAATTAAAAATTATATTTAACTTTCTAAAACTAAAATGAATTATCGATAAATTTAATAATTAATATAGATTATTTTACAAATGACCAAAGAAATTCATGTCGTTCTTTTATAAATTCTTCAACTTGCAATCTAATTTGAATTTCATGTAATTCATACCATCTTCTCCTTAAGTTTAAGGTAAAATTTTAGTAAAGTAATTCACGTAAAACTAATTAAAACATTAACCCTCTTAATCACATGCAAGAGATAAAGGCAGAAAGGAACAAAAAAACATCATCTATTAGTTTTACACAATCAAAGAACATGACTCAAAAATCAATAAGTAATTACCAAACATGTCATTTCCAAAGTTTTGAAGATTCATCAAATTATTGTATGACTAACAACTTCATAGGAAAGGCTAATCTATGAACAAAGTATTTAGAAAAAAGAAAACGAACATCACAATCACAATCACAATAAAAATGGACAAGAAAGAAAGTTTTAAAGAAAATAAATGTGTAGAAACCTTCCTCAATTATCGATCTCCAAATTCAAGTGCCTTTTCCTCTGTTTTTTTTTTTTTTTTTTTTTTTTTGTCTTTTCGGCATGGTAACCTCACAACCCTTATAATCTTCAACAACAATTCCATTTTTCCACATGCACTACTTCATACCTACAATCCATATTTCTTCTGCCAAAAGTTAAACAAATAATTAATTTGGCCAAAAATAGAAACAATAAAAAGATAATGAAAAAAAAAATGACAAATCCAAAGAAATTTAAAGTTAAAAGGCGAAGGAATAGAAAACTCCAATAATTGAAGTGACTACTAATTAAATTCTTTCAATTTATTTTATACTTTGTAAAAAACAAAATCACGTGTCAAATTATCTTATATGATTAGCAAAGCAAATAAAAAAAAAAGTATTTGTACAAGCCAAATTAAGACTAGAAATCATCAAATTCAAATTGGAGATCTTGACTTGAATTAGAGCTTATCATTTACTACAAAAATGTATTTATAGAAATACTTATATCTATCATCCATCAAACTAATATTGCAATGTTTAAACATACAAAAGAAAAAATAACTTATTATGGGAATGACACAACAATTTTAAGACATGATTGAAAGAGATAAAAATAAAGAGACTGAAAATATGTCTTATGCTAACGATTTTTAATTATTTTATTGTATCTATATACATTAGTTATTATCTTTAAGTAATATTTTTATTTATAATTACATCGTTAATCTTTCAATAAGTTTCTTTTTGTCTAATAAAAAACGATTTTACCATAATATTTTTGTAATTGTTATTAAATGGAAATATGGAAATGTGAACAATTTATAACAAGAAAATTATTAAATATAAATCAAATTTAAAAATCAAAATAATTAATCACTATATTAATTAATTGAGTAAATACAAATTTATAAACTAAAAATTATTAGTATTTAAAATAATTTTTTTTATAAATAAAAAAAATTATAACTGATTTGAGAATTAAACTTTAAGTATATGTCCTTATAACTACAAAAGTTTTAAATATTTAATATTATTGATTGTAAATTAATCTTTAATTTCAAATTAAAAATTAATTTAGTGGTTAAAACCTAGAGACCAATTTACACTTTAATTCTTTTTAATACTAATAATATTTTTAGTTTATAAAATAGTATTTAAATTAGTTAATATAATAACTAATTATTACTCGTTTCTAAAATTAGTTATTTAATGATTTCTTGTAATAATTTTACAAAGATAAATTATAAATAGTGAATGTCGAATTAAAATGTGATGTTATTTTTTTAACTAAATAATATCTTTATAATATGTAACGATAATTACGATGTATTAATATACAAAAATATATGCATATACAATCATTTATGTTTATACAAATTTTGGCTTTAAATGTGTATTTAAATTTGAAATATATTCTGATTTTTATTTGGTCTCTAGTAAAAAATATATATTTTGTTTCCAAAATCTTTTAACATATTTTCTTTGTATGTTAAGTTGTTTTTGAAATATTTATGAATTTTTTTTCGCAAAATATTTAAATTTTTTTCTTTACGCTCCTAAAATTTTGTTTTCTTTGTCATGTCTTCTCTATTAAATGGTGATATGTTGAATTTGAAAAATCACTAAGCCAGCATGAAATACAGAATAAGAAAAATAAAGGATAAGGAAAAAACAATATGGATGAATACACTTGGAGAGAAAAAACATTTTTAAATCTAATCTTTAGTTTTTTATTTTATTTTTGAGATTCCATTTACAAGAATTATTTCTATATTGAAAAATGTAAACGAATATTAAAATTTACCCTAAGAATGTTCAATATTGATCTTAATATCACAGAAAAAGCAATTCCTATTCTAAGATATATGTTCAACAACTTTTGAAAAAGAAAACTAAGGAATATAAAAATTATTTATTTAAAATAATAATAATAATAATAAAATATAAAAAAAACAATCAAATTTTTAACACAAACTTAAAATAATGTTACCTGCTGCCAAAGAGTGTCTCCTAAATTATTTAAGATCTTGAAATATGCATCACGCCAAGAACGTATTATTAAGATCGAGCCAAACACTCCCCAAAAGCTTACGACAAATCCAATTGTCATACTTATATAATATTCATGATTGAAAATCTCATCCTCTTGAAATTTAGTAATTGGTTTTTGCCATGGCTCTCCATTAGTACACAATTTCTTTAATGGTGGTCCACAAAGATCAACATTATCTTCATATTTTGATGCATCAAAACTTTGTAATTGTGTGCCAATTGGAATTTCTCCCGATAAATAATTATGTGACAAATCTAACACAGTGAGTCGGTCAATTTGAGCAAGACTTGAAGGAATAGAACCAATAAGTTGGTTTTGTGACAAATCAAGAAATTCAAGTGATGTTAACTCTCCAACATTTGAAGGAATTTTCCCTGTCAATTGGTTTCTTGATAAATTCAATGAAACCAATCCAAATAAACCCTCTATTTCTTTTGGAATTTCTCCTGATAATTGATTGTTTGAGAGATCAATGCTTTTTAAAAGTGATAATCCTATGTTTGTGAACATTTGTTCAGAACCTTTCCACATCAAGAATGCATTCAAATTGTACGAATAGTTACCTTTCGTAAAACTCGTGTTGATCAAATAATGATGACTTTGATAATATCTCAAAGAAGTCATTTGAGCCATTGAGGAAAAGTTTTGTATGCATGTAGGAATCTGTCCAGATAGGTTGTTTAGAGAGAGATCTAAGAGTTGAATTCTTTTTAGATAACAAATTTGCAATGGTAAGCTCCCATAGAAATAATTGCTTCTTAAGCTTAAAAATTGCAACTGTGATAATTTATTCCCAATCCAATTTGGGATAAATCCTGATAATCTATTTTCTGCTATGTCTACCATCACTAATTGTGTGCAATTCTTTAGGATGGAAGGGATATTGCCTGATAAGTTATTACTTCTCAATAATAATACTTGAAGTTGCAAGAGTGATCCAATTGAAGTAGGAATATTTCCAGAAAATTTGTTTTGACTCATAGTTAAATAAGTCAATGCCTTGAAATGGGTCCAACAGTCCGGAATTTGTCCAGAAAACTTATTATTTGAAAGGTCTAATTGGTACAAAGTTTCAGCTACACCACCAGAGCATAAAAACGAAAAAGAATTTGTGAATTTATTGTTTGATAGATCAAGAAATATTGAGCCTCGTAAAAATGGTGGAACATGACCTTCAAATTGATTTGATGCCAGATTAAGAGAAAAATAATGATTATCTAATGGCAAATTTGGAATTATACCTTGCAAATTATTGCATGAAATATTAATACTCATCCAATCTGACAATCCAAATTTGGTCCAAAACCATTTTGGAACAGTACCTGATATTCCACCATTTGAAATGTCAAGGTATTGAAATTTGTTTTGTTTCTCTAGCCATTTTGGAAAAAATGGGCCTAGCTTGCAAGACCTCAATTCAATATCATCCAATTGAAAAGACGGAGCCCAATTTTGACTAATTTCTAAAGTCAGTGAGTTATCTGACAACATCAATGCCTTTAACTTTGTCATATTATTAAAATGAGAGTCAGTTAGCACACCTTTCAAAGAGTTTGACATCAAGGATAATACCTCAAGTTCTGTTGGAAATCGAAGATCTTCAGAAATTGTCCCATTTAATTTGTTACCATAAAGGTACAATTCTTTTAATGATGGGAACATTGTTGCGAGGTTGCAAGGCAAAGTACCACTAATTTGATTCATGCCTAGATTTAAATGTTGCAATGATGGCGATAAGTGATGTATTATTGTTGAAAGGTTTTCACTCAGCCTGTTATTGAATAGGTTCAATGAACGCAAAACACTATCATTGTGAAGTAATTTTGGAACTCCGTCCTTTATTTGATTTCCTGATAGATCCAACGCTTCTAACTTTGAAAATATAGAGAAATCAGGCAGTATTCCGTTGAATTTATTGTAATGGAGATATAGTTCTTGCAATGAGTATCTAGAGCATCCGGACAAATGATTAAATATCATTGTCAGATCTTCACTCAACTTATTGAAAGAAAAATCCAATAACTCCAAAGTACATGTGGTCCCAAATGATTTTGGAACACCACCTTCTAAAGAGTTAAAGCTAATTGACAACTGCTCCAAATGAGATGGCAATCTAGTGCTTTCAGGTATCTTCCCACTCAACTTATTTCTAGAAAGATCCAATGTTTTTAAAGAGGAGAACATTGAAAGGTCAGGTAGGGAGCCTCTGATTTGATTAGAAGTCAAACTCAACTCTTGTAGTGAGTATCTAACACAACCACTGGAGAAATAACGAAGAATTGATGAAAGGTCTTCGGTGATATTGTTTTCAAACGTGTCTAATGAACGTAGGGTGCATATATTCATGAATGATTTCAAATCCTCACCCTTGAACAAATTATTGGAGAGGTCAAGGCGTTCAAGTGAATTCATGAACAAGCCAAAACCATTTGATGTCGAACCCTTCAAGAGGTTATCATCAAGGTCAAGCTCAACAAGGTTGGAAGTGGTGTTTGACAGCCATGGGAATAGCATTGGTTGTGTGAAGGAGTTTCCAGAAAGATAAAGGACAGAAAGGGAAGTAGAAAAATTGAATTTGGAAGGGTTGAATGAA
>Ga0214544_1012530_pt1 | contig 10967 bp, 3 predicted proteins | sample CNSS3metaG_FD_160074 | JGI IMG/M metagenome (GOLD analysis project Ga0214544, IMG submission 160074) | Root nodule microbial communities from cowpea collected in UCLA plant growth center, Los Angeles, California, USA - CNSS3 | ecosystem: Host-associated > Plants > Roots > Nodule | place: USA...
AACCTTTTATTTTTGGATCAATTACTAAAATTATTTGTTCTATTTATTAATCATTTCACAATACTAGTCTGATCTTGAGATGAGTTTATAATTTTATTGTGAACTTTTAGAACATTGACATCCAGAAATGTTTACATGTACGTGGCCATATTAATTTTAGTTTATTTCATTTAAGTTAAGGGTATGTAATTTATATAGGTTAAATATTAGAACATATTCATGATATGTAATATTATTACTCTAATATAATCATTTCTGATAAGTATAGAACTTGAATAGACAAATAATATAAAGAATGACTTTCATTTCATTCTTGGAGATTAATTTTAAATTTCTGGTTGTATAAAAAATATACAAAATTCAAATATTAACTCATTTTTAACGTAAAAATATCAAACTCTATTAAATTTATGAATTCTCGTATAAATTTTAGAAAAAGATAACGTTTAAAATAAGTTAATGCATGCATTAACATAAATTAAACTTAAGTATGTAACACGTTTAATTTATTTTATTATTAGGAATTTTCTGTACCTTGGCCGACATCCCTACCTGTGTTGAAATTATTTGGTTTCAATTCATTGGTATATTAAAAAATCAAGATTCGGAATTTTTTTAAACAGTGTTATTTGTCGATGTAAAAATAATAGAGTTATTTCAATATTCTTCCTCTTGTGTAAAATGTTGTATTTCTCAATTTCTTACTCGTGTTTTGTTAATCTTTTGGGTTACATTAAATTAATATCTTTATATCTATTTAACATGTTAAATAAAATAAAAGCGGATATAGATTGAAATAGAAGATTAGGTGATGAAGGAATCGAGAAAGGGGAAGATGGTGGGTGTGAGTTTTGGGCTACATTATGAAATATCCGATTAGGAACAAATTTCCATATTATGAATTGTAAAAAAAAATTATATTTTGAACTGAATGTTTTAAAAGGTATTTTTGGATCTGAAAAATGGTTTCCGGAATATAATTCGAAAGGTAAAGTATTCTAAAATGTATTTTTTATCTAAAAATTCCTTCTGAAACACTTATAAAATTTTTCTAAAAAGATTGTTTTGGAAAATATTTTTGCATCCAAAAATGCATTTTAAAATACTTATTTAAAAAAAAAATCTTTACATTTCAGATTGAATGTTCTGAAAAGCATTTTTCAAATCTGAAAATACTTTCAAAACATTAATCCGAAAAAATATAAAAAATAAGGAGGAGTAAAATTTGTTATTATATTTTGATGCGAGATAGTTTGAAAATTACCAATTTTATGGAGTGCAGGAAGGAAACATAGAGGTGCAGGAAGGAAGAAGCACCCTTAATATGATTTACCCAGATCAAACACTGGATTGGGCTCACATACGGAAGACAAAATTTAGCCCCCAACAAATAAAACCACAACAATCCTTATAACGGTCACACCATTTAACAAAAAATGATTTAGATAAAACAAAGACAAAAAAAAAAAAAACGAAAATAAAAACTTTGTTCATGCTCTGAAACGCATACAATGTTTGTTTTTGTTCTGATATTAAAAAAAATATTTTATTAACAATTAATTTTAATAATAAAAAATTGTTAGTTATTAGTGATAACTTTAAATATCAATTTATAAAATAAAAAAAGTTATTGATTATTAAAATAATTACTAATATAAATAAAAAATTATAATTAATCACTAATTAATTAGAAATTAATTTGTATATCAATTCTTATGGTAAAAAAATCTTGACCACTAATGACAAAATTTCTTTAACAGTTAAAACCTTAGTAGTTAAATTTTAAAAATTAATTTAAATACCAATTATAATTTTTTATTCATAATAATTACTATTTTAGTAACCAATAAATTTTTTATTTTGTAAATTAGTATATAGATTAGTTGTAGTAGTGACTAATATTTTTTTTCACTAAAATTGGTTTGTTAATGAATATTTTCTTGTAGGATGACTTTTCGTAAATTCATTTTAAAATTATTTTCATTTTACATTTTTTTTACTTATGATTTCAGTATTACGGCACTTCTAAACTTCCATTAGATGAATTAAGAGTGAGATTATCGTAAATAGTAAAACTTTTATTTTAATATTTAAAGAAACTCCATGTTTAGAACTTGAATATCACAGCAATTTGAAACTTCATTTATTTCTTCCTCCATTTCTATATAAAAAGTTTCCATTTTATTTATTTTAGACGGTTGAATCTAAAATTAAAAATATTTTTCATGCAAAAGCTAAAACTAACTTTGTGATTTTGCAACCCATAAACTAAATGATTTCTACAGATTGTAAAATCATTGAACATTTTTATAAAACAAAATCTATATTAACTTTTTTGCATTAATTAGATAAAGCAAACAGAAAAACGAGAAGGAGCAAAGATGGGTAAGAGAATGATAATATTTAATGTACAATTAATTTGGATATATATGAACTCATCATTTCATCAATAGAAATGAATGAGAATTAAGTATCCAAATGTCTATACAAGCTAATAAGAAGAAAATGTTGGAAAAAAAAAGTAAAAACTTCCTAACATATTTTGCATGAAAATGTGAGAATTTATAAGTCTTAATCTAGTTTTCTATTGCTACTCTTTAATTTGATGATGAGACAGAATGTGATATTAGAATTTGAGATTCATCCTGAGTTTGTACCACACTCTCTTACATGCACCCACAAACATCCATCCAATTATCTCCAGAAATTTGGTAAATCTTCTCATTCTATGTTTCTTCTCAGTTTCTCTCTTTTGATCTTTTGTCGTTGAAACGAGTACTAATGTAGAACTTTTCGACATTTTAACCTGGCAAAATAATAATAATAATGATTGGAGTTTGGTGAAATTAAGTGCAAAATGATAAAAAATAATTAATCTTGCTTTTTGATTTCCTCTAGTATCATGTTGTGTGTTTTTATATGATGCATTGACATTGCTATAATCAATGTAACAGATATTGCTGTTCCGTTTTAGAAGTTAGTTTATTTTAACCGCTGGATTTAGTGACCTAATTATGAAATTTTTATCTGTTTGTTTCAACATTACACACTGTATTTAGTGTATTATAGTTTTCAATTAATTTGTATTTAGTTTCTAGAATAGTGATCTATTTATTATATAGATAAGTACATAACGTGTTCATTTGTTACTCTGATATATTCACGCAGGTATATATAGTCAAAAGTTTGTCAATAACATGAAATAGTATTTAACTCGTGGATTACAAAAAATAATTGTTCATTTTACATAAATAAATAAATGAGTAAATAATAATAATGTTAAAATATATATATATATTTGGTCTCTATTTTCGTTCAGTCATTTTAATCCTAATATTGTTATTTTGTTCAAACAGGTCCTATTTTTTATCGATTTTGTTTAATTTGGTCATTTTTTGCTAACATTTTTTTAAATAATTAACGGTAATAAATAGTGACGGTCATGTGTAACTTTATGTTTTTTTTTTCTAATTTATTTAATTCATTTAATTTTAATACATTTTTTAAAAATGTCTACGTGTCAATCCAACCGTGTATCACGTGTTAGAGTCAATATTTTATATTCAATTTGGTCGTCATATTCATTATTTTTGTTCAATCTAGTTTCAATTTTGTTTAAAATTGAGTAATTTTCCCATCTCAAAACTGAGACAAAATTTAATTTTTATATAAAAGTTATAATGATGTTTTTTATTAAAATTTACATTTTTATTAAATATTTTTGATTTAAGGTTACAATTAGTTTAAAATTATAATGAAATTTTGAAGACGGGAACTAACACAATTAATCTAAAATTTTAAAATTAGTCCTCCTCCTTAAAATTTTCGTTTTAAAATTAAACTTATTGTAACCCCAAACCAAAATTTTTAATAAATGTGATTTTAATAAAATTATGATTATAACATTTATATAAAAATTAAATTTGGTTTCAATTTTGAGAGAGACGAATTACTCAATTCAAAAAAAAAAATGAGACTAAATTAAACAAAATAAAAAATATAGGGAATAAATTAAATATAAAACATTGACATTAGCATGTTGTTGGGTTCAAACGTGGACATTCTGTTCAAAAAAATAAATATAAAAATTTATAAAAAAATCAAGAAGTGACACGTGACAATCACTACTCATTAATGTTAATTATCTAAACGACATTAATAAAAAAAACTAAACAAAACAAAATTGACAAAAGTTGTGACATGATTGAACAAAAAAAAACAATATTAAAAACAAAATGTCAAAACTGAACGAAATAAAGACCAAAATATATTTTTTAACCTAACAATAAATATATAAATTAAAATTGAATTTGAATTATTACTAATATATATATATATATATATATATATATATATATATATATATATATATATGTATATGTAAGGTCCATTAAAATTGGCTCAATACATTCTGCCCTAAAGTCAGTGGGCTGCCATTGTGAGTGGGCCTAAGGCCAGGCCGGCCCAACATATAAAGTCTTTAGGTCTGCCCTAAACCTAACATTTCTTATCATTTCAGAAAAGTTGTTGTCCTTGCCTTGAGCCGCAACGGCCTTTTACTTCTGCTAGGGTTTTGCCTCCTCACCGTTTCAAAGTTCGCTCAAGCCGTTCCTCCTCCACGTAAGTGTCCTTTTTTCAGATTTTATGGTTTACATCGATCTCCCCCCACTTTTCCCACGGTTAAAGTTTAGTAATAATGCGCCCTTGTTCCTACCTTCTATTTTCAGCTCGTTAGTTCACTCGTAGAGCTGCAGTATCCGTCGTCGTGCCGTCAAGGCTTCTGTTGACCCTTTTCCAGGTACGGGAAGCTAGACCACTCGCGTGTACATGATAAAGAGTGTGGTTGTTTATCTGTGCGTGCTTAGAATATTATGGAATGTATATGGACTCGTTTTGTGTGATTGGTATGGATGTGTGCCGTATCTGGAGTTGCAGAAGTCGAACAGTGGGGGAAACCTGTAACTTTCGCCCAGGCGGGCTAGCCTCGCCTAAGCGAGATTTACAGGTCCTCGCCTAGGGGTTTCTTCTCGAATACTCGCCTAGGCGAGTGGATGGTGTTTTGAGTGAAAGTCCATCTCGCTCAGGCGAGATGGCCTCGCCTAAGCGAGCTTTCGCAAAGCTCCCAGGTTCCTCGACACAGTCTCGTCTAAGCGAGAGCCTGCTGCTTGAGCGAGGGCACGCCCCTCGCCTGAGCGAATGTCTCTGGCTTGAGCGACACCCGCTGCGGGACGCGCTGTTTATCTCTTTTTGATGGCTGTGAACTGTTTGTGGTATAATTCTGCCCTAATTAAAGTATGAGACTTGTAAAGAGCATGAACATCTTTAGATGCCGAACTGTATGTATGATTTTGGTATGTGATGGGTATGATACTTAAATGAGAGGGTTGGTACAAAAGGGACATGGTTGTGGTATTATGATACAAACCTATATTCGTGCTCCAGTAGGAGTGAGCTGGTATTGACTTCGCCGTGGTATATGAATGAGTAAGATTTATAAAGATTGATTTGAAGTTATAAGTATGATGAGCATTCCTTTGATGTTGATTATGATGTAGTTCGTGTCAGTGCGTAATTCCTTGGGGTCCCTAGGTGAGACTCTCCAGGGTCGCGCTTCAGTGGTTGGGACGTAATTCCATGACCCCTGTTAGTGGGTGTCCATGGTGGTGTCCCATCTGTATAACTAGGTAAGGATTCAAGGTAAGGACTGCATACTGACACTCTAAGGGGCAAGTTAGTCTCACTTAGAGCGGACTGACTCCTGTGGTGAGAGTAGCAAGAGGCCTAAAATCTATTAAGGGCTAACCTTGTGGTGAGGGAGATTTGGTTCATCGTAACACTTGTAACACATAGCTCGGAGATGAGCAGCTCAGGGTCGAGCAGGGGTATCCACCACAAGTGCAAGCATCCGCTGAATCCGACCAAGTTATACGTATCTGGATGAGTCGAGTCGAGTTATAGTGTATTGAATGAAGAGTCATAACATGCTTGGTTGTTATATGGATATTGGATGATGAAATATGATTGACTACATGATGATTATGTTATTGGCTCTAGCTTACCCGTTTTGTTGCATGGTTGTATTGTATGTGGTTGTTCTTCTTGCGATGATCATCAATTTGATTGATGGGAGCAGATGGGCGAGGTTCCAGAGGTCAGCAAAGAGATGGAGATTCCGTTGCATAGTCCGCGTGGACTAGTTTACATGTGTGTATGAGTTCATTTAGGGTTACGACCCATGTATCCGTTCATCCTTAGATTTATGTACTCTGGTTAACTTTTCCTCTGGTTTCTTTTGGGCATCGTGGTGTGCCACGGGTTGTACGGAGTTGAGTTTAAAACTCCCAGACCGCGCTTTTATGTTATCTTTCCCGTAACATTCCTTTAATTTTACGTACTTAATTAAATGGGGTGTTAGAATATATATATATATATATATATATATATATATATATATATATATATATATATATTAGGGTTAAATATGTTGTTGGTCTCTCAAGTTTCAGTGAATTTTGGAATTAGTCTCTCTTCGAAACTTTATACCAATTTAATCTTTCATCTATATAAATGCGAGAATTTAATCCTTCTTGTCAAATTTTGTTAAGTTTATTTGACATTTTAAATGCATTCATTATAATATTTGAATTAACATTGAAGCGAAAATATATCAAACGGTGTGTAAACAATTTAAATACTATCATGAAATGCGTTTGAAACTTCATATAAACTTAACAAAATTTGGTTAAAAGGACTAAATTCACGCATTTTTAAATATTAAGGACTAAGTTAGTCAAAAATTTTGAAAAGAGACTAATTCCAAATTTCACTTAAACTTGAGGGACCGAAAATATATTTAACCCTATATTTTATTAATAATTCAAATTCCATTTAAATTTATATATTTATTATTATTTACCCATTTATTTAACAATTATTTTTTGTAATCCATGAGGGAAAATACTATTTCATGTTATTGACAAACTTTTGACTATATATACATGTGTGTGGATATATCAGAGTAACAAATGAACACGTTATGTACTTATCTATATAATAATTAGATCATTATTCTATAAACTAAATACAAATTAATTGGAAACTATAATACACTAAATACAGTGTGTAATGTTGAAACAAACAGATAAAAATTTCATAATTAGGTCACTAAATCCAGCGGTTAAAATAAACTAACTTCTAAAACCGAACAACAATATCTGTTACATTGATTATAACAATGTCAATGCATCATATAAAAACACACAACCACATGATACTAGAGGAAATCAAAAAGCAAGATTAATTCTTTTTGATCATTTTGCACTTAATTTCACCAAACTCCAATCATTACTATTATTATTTTGCCAGGTTAAAATGTCGAAAAGTTCTACATTAGTACTCGTTTCAACGACAAAAGATCAAAAGAGAGAAACTGAGAAGAAACATAGAATGAGAAGATTTACCAAATTTCTGGAGATAATTGGATGGATGTTTGTGGGTGCATGTAAGAGAGTGTGGTACAAACTCAGGATGAATCTCAAATTCTAATATCACATTCTGTCTCATCATCAAATTAAAGAGTAGCAATAGAAAACTAGATTAAGACTTATAAATTCTCACATTTTCATGCAAAATATGTTAGGAAGTTTTTACTTTTTCTCCGACATTTTCTTCTTATTAGCTTGTTTAGACATTTGGATACTTAATTCTCATTCATTTCTATTGATGAAATGATGAGTTTATATATATCCAAATTAATTGTACATTAAATATTATCATTCTCTTACCCATCTTTGCTCCTTCTCGTTTTTCTGTTTGCTTTATCTAATTAATGCAAAAATGTTAATATAGATTTTGTCTTATAAAAATGTTCAATGATTTTACAATAAGTTGTTTAGTTTATGGGTTGCAGAATCAAAAAGTTGTTCATAGCTTTTGAATGAAAAGTATTTTTACTGTTAGATTCAATAGTTTAAAATGAGAAAAAATGAAAATTTTTAATATAGAAACAGAGGTAGAAATAAATAAAGCTTCGGTTCGAAATTGGTCTCATTTCTTTAAAGAATCAAAGTCTATACTTATCTCGTTAGGATATATGCTTTAGTTTCTTAAACTATGTCTATAGTCGTATAAATAATTTTTAAAATATCACCACATTGTTATATATTTATTTTTTTTTAAAAAACGAAACATATTAGGTGATGTCAAATCCTATATTTGCATTAGTATTAGTAGTAATATATTATTAAAATGAAATATTACAGATTTATATTTAAAGTTGACTTATTAACAAATATTGAAACACATTAATAAGTTAAATTTGATTATTTAAACAAAATGTCCAAAAAATGTTAATCATATAAAAAATTCTGCTAAAAAAATTTAGAATTATGATTAAAATCATTTATTTTTTAAAAATATAAAGAAATCAAATTGTTTACATGCTTAATAAAAATTATTTGGATTCAAAACTTAAATATACCTCTCTGTATTTAAAATACTCAAAATAACTCGAATATTTTATAAATAAATTATTATCAAAAGATCAATTGATAATTATATAAAAGATAAAATCTAACAACTTGAGTATCTTCTTTTATAACTTCAATATAATTTAACTATAACAATTCCTTAAGAAATAATTGGTGAACTATTACTCATTTTTTATCTTGAACTTGAAGGTTTGTAGGTCTATATATATAACAATAACAATGTCTCTTCACCATATAGAATATCGTTTAATTTCATATTTTTTATAGTAATTTATACTAGTATTATTATTTTTTATTGACTCGAGTGTAGAACATCATCTATAGGTTCTTCTCCTTTCGGTGCTCTGTCATACTCCATAAGAATAATTTTGTTCCCAGTTGAATTCAAAGCTCAAAGACATCTCATTAAGTTTTTGGCTAGAAAAGTTTCAATTTATGTAAAACACTACTAACTTTTTGTTTTTTAAAATAAAATTTCTCATAAGATTTTTCGTTTTATATTTAACTTTTATCATAAGTAAATTTTACAATTCATTGATAGGTAAAAGTAAATTTTAATTTCCATACACTATTGCTATAAAAAAAGTTACAGGCCAATTATTATAAATCATAATTAACATAAATTTAGAAAATTATTATTATAAAATCAAAAACACTCATTACAAATTATATGATTACACAATTATGTAAAGATCTTTGTCGTATCATTACACACACACATACACTGCTTTCTACCAGAAAAGCTGTCTCTCTAATGCACTGTCACGAATGTTTTATCCAATTTATTTAAACAAAACAATAGTTTTCATCTCTCACAAAATTTAGGAGATTTAAAAAATATATTTTTTATTCTCCCCCAAATGGTGAACACGTCATCGTTTTGGTGAAATCCAAAGACTTTGGGTTAGGTGTAATGTACAAAAGCACGAGGTTATGTAAGTCAAACCTCACTCTTGAATCGCAAAGAGCTGCATCAACTTTTGTGTCAAGTAACGAGAGTGAGATTTGTTTGCAACCACCATAATTTCCTTGCTCTAACTACCGTTCCCGCCACCAAACCTCAATAGAAGACCCACGGTTGAAGATTCATGACGCTTCACTTCACTATGCACCAATTAATTCACTACTCATTCCATCGCACCACTCTTCCTTCTCTCTCTACCACAATGCCGGAGCCTCACTCCATCACCCCGCTACCGCCGGAAGAAACGGCGTCCGCCAGCTCTCACACGCCGCAGGTCCGGTCACGCGAGGCGGAGCGCGCGCGCGGCACTTCCAGCAGAGGCAACTGGAGTATCTGCGGTGGCTCCGCCGCCTCTTTTAGAGACGAAACGTGTTCGTGCTTCGCCGTGGTCTTCAGCTTTTGGTTATTCGGTAACGGAATCTTAAATCTGAGTGTTGAGTCTGTTATCGTAGTTTTTAATGCATTCACGGTTTAATCTTTTATTCGTTTTTCTTACATTTTAACAATAAAATTTAGTTAAGAAAAAACCTTCTTGTATTAATTTAATTCTACACTTAGACAATGGTACATTACCAGTAAACTCTAAAATTTACGTATGATGAATTGATTGACTTAATGTGACGATAATCGCTCCCAATTATATGAAGTGTTAGCAAAAGCATATGTATTTTTTTTTTTTTTTTGATTTCTGAACATATTGAAAGCTACAGTGTCGATGACTATGATACTGGGGGTTTATGGGTCCATGACGATCGTGCTTGGTCCAACATCTTCGACAGTTTTCCAACCAAGTTCTCTGTTCGTGAAATCTGTGAAGGTCAGAGTCACCATTGTGTTTTTATTTATCTGTGTTTGGAATTGTAGCTGGTGAATGCATCGGTAATGTGGAATTCTTTATTTTATTTTTTTCATTTTGCATTAGGTAGAAAATTTGATGGGAAACCATGGAGCCGGGCCCATTCTTTATGGTACATATGGGTATCCCCCACTTGATATCGTTAGCACTTGGGGTGAGACTCTTAATGTGTCTCTTCCCTCTGGCGCAGAAAAGGTAAGTTAATGTACTTTTTCTTATTACCTTTCCCTTTCCATTTTAAGTTTCATCTTTTCCTTCACATGATTCTGAATTCACACTCCTTTGTTATGTCTTCCACAGGAATGGAAACTTTATCTAAACACAGGGAGTGCAATAAATATTTCGTATCACGTTAGTTCTACGAGCTCTTCTGTTTTCCTTATAGTTGCGCAGGGTATGGCTTATTAAACTTTATTCCTCATATTTCACTGTGGTTTTCACCTCTCAAATTTTGTGAGTTTAACTACATGTTAGATATGTAATATACATATCTAGTAATTTATTGTGTGATATTATCTAGTAATTTAACTAAATGGGAAAAGTAAAATTGAGAAACTCCCTTGGTTTCGCAGTCTAATTTAGTACTACAGTTTATTTAGGCCCTTCTTTCTTAATGTTTGTGTTCCGAGATATATATATATATATATATATATATATA
>Ga0214544_1012534_pt1 | contig 10962 bp, 4 predicted proteins | sample CNSS3metaG_FD_160074 | JGI IMG/M metagenome (GOLD analysis project Ga0214544, IMG submission 160074) | Root nodule microbial communities from cowpea collected in UCLA plant growth center, Los Angeles, California, USA - CNSS3 | ecosystem: Host-associated > Plants > Roots > Nodule | place: USA...
AATATATATATTTTTTAATATAATATAAAAAAAAAAAAAAAATATATATATATATATATATATATATATATATATATATATATATATATATATATATATATATATATATATATATATATATACGGATTTATAACTTAATTTTAGAACTTTGCTCGAGTGTTTCTTTCTTAAGACGGATAACTTTATTTTTACATTTATGTATGTTTGTTTACTTTTATTGGATTAATTCAGGCTAAATAGTTTACTTTTTTCCATAATATGTGAGTGTTTTTCAACTTCATTTAACTATTTTCAAAGGTTCAAAGTTAGTCAGATTTTTAAAATAATACAATATAATTAAATCGATAGAAGCGCAACTGTACATCTTCTTGGTATAACATATCATCAAGGAGATGGTTTTCCATCTGGGACACTATGATTAAGTGATTTGTATCTAATTTATGTTCACGAACCCCGTATAAAAATGTTTTCTAATTTATTCATCTAGGTCATCATTGAAAAATAAGTTTCAAAAGTAGAACTCTATCATCATTTTTTTATCGGATTCTAAAATCTCCTCGATTGAAACATCTATCATGACTAAACTAATCAATTCCATAGAAGCTTGATATTATCATTTCAAATTTGTAAGACAATTTTCCTTGCTAGTTATATAGTATGAGTTGTAGAAGTGAGAATGTGTGTACCTGTAAGATCCGCACAGGCTGCGTTGCACAAATGCTTCATAATAGCTTATAGTCCTGCCCATCAGTTTTAAAAAATGAAAAAAATAACAAGGTCGTTTTAGCAAATTCAATTCAGAAAAAATGGAAATAAACACGTAGCATTTGGTTAACTTGTAACACAAGATAAGTTCAAAATTAAACAATTTCTTTCAAATCACACAGGTTAAATCACTTATTACACTTCTTTAAACAGTATAATTTATACGAAATTCACAAATTTAGATTACTTTCCTTTCCATGAGAAATCCAAATACAATAGAAGCAACAATCAGCATCAGAAGACACGAATCATGAATTCAACTATGAGATGTTTCTTGTAGGTAATCATTGCATTGCATGACTAATTCTTTCTTTAATATATGATCCCTTACTCTAAAGCAGCTATGGGTTCAGTGTCATTTATTCAATTTTCACCATTATATATAATGAGTTTCCACCTTTATATATTTTTAATGGACTTTCAATAACCATTACGCATCGAACGGGAAGTCCATGCGCTATAACTCCTCTTTTCCAAAGTGTACTCGAAGGAAACCAAGATCATTCATAAAACGTTCGTAAGAATGCATAAATTCCAATTCTAATAATCATCAGCATTGCAACTGTAACAATTACTTCATAACAAATCTACAGTACAGATAACGAAGGAAATCAGGGTAGGTCCAATTTTAAAAAAAGTAATTCGTTCTACGGAATAAGGAAATGGATGTAAACGAAATAATCGATGCAGTTTCGAAAAAAAGATAAGGGCAAATGTTAAAAATAGTCCCCGGCGCACCTAGGGTTTACGAAAAGTAGACTATATATGCGTGTCGCGTCTGGGGACATAACCGTCACAGTCGTGTGCGTGATGGTGGCGAAGAAGAAGAAGCTCGTCTGGTGTCGTGGTTCGTGGTGTCCGTGCGTGCATAGAGAAGAAGATGAAGTAAACAAATAGAACGGAGTTAGGGAAAAGAAACTTACTGAAATGTGTGATGAGAGATCATGGGGCGTGGCTAGCGTGTTTTTGGATTGGGCTGGGCCTAGGTTTCATCCATTTGAGTTTATCACTAGACATAAACACATCTTACGAAATTTAAACCTTTATTACATTAGGAAAGACTAATCTCATATTAGACTTAATCATCTATTAATTCGCTGGAAAACGAAATCATGACAGTATAAACTTAGCCCATGTCTGTTTGGAGGAAAATAGTGAAACAGTAATAAGGACATGTCGCTTTCAAAGCGGCGATTGCTTAGCTTTCGCTTGAATGTGCCATGTTTTTTTATTTTTTTTCAGTGTAACGACGCCATTGTCCTAAAAGGGTAACACGGAAATAATAGAAAAAAATTTGGAAATTCCTTTTGATTGATTTTTTTGAACTTTAGAAATCCCAAAGGTCTTCAACAAATGAGTCCTGTACAACATTTAACTGTGCATTATTCTTTTTTTTTTTTTCACATTAAAAGTGCTTTATTCATACACCTTAAGTAGCAGTTTTCCACGTCCACCCATCTCTATGCTCAGTTGTCCCTTTGAAGGCCCACAGGGCCATTGCAGAAATTAAATATTGTCCCCAATTTTGTAATAACTTTTGCATCGGAAGAGGGTACAAATTTAACGTTTTGTGGCTAATTTGTTGCCGTATCCATCCCTTCTATACGATCAAAGCAAACTACAACAGTAAAATGGTTAAAAGGGGGAAACATGAGTGGGTTTCTCTCAACTCACACACAACACAGCACACCAGCACTTATCAACTGAGTGGCCGACGGATGTACATATTTTTTCCCTTGGAGCTCTTTGTACGATTTGCTCATCTGTACATGGTGAAATTGATGCAACTGCGCAAATTGTTCTTGTTCGTGCACTGTTCCGCATGTACACATGCAGTGTTCTTTGCTCACAAAAATCATTGCAATCGATGATACTAAATGATTTACAGAAAGCACGCAGCAGACAGAAGTTTATGAGTGGTGAGTTTACTATTATTGTCAAGCACATGTATGTTCTTGCTCACAAAAATCACAGAGACGTAGATAATAATACATCCATGGAGACCACGAAGTTGTTTTAATAATGTTTTTTTTTTCTGCGATATCGTGTCAGTTTCCTCCACCTCATGATTACTCCAGAAAAACAGAAGAAAACCTGAAGCAGCAGGCCCAGGTCAGAGTAATATTTTTCAGCATGATCACCAATCCTGAATCAGTAACAAGCAGTGCAGCATTTCATTTGATCGTTCTGCGAGAATTACATAACAGCATATGGTACGGATTAGCAACCATCATGTCGAAACTCCAGATGTAAATATATTTCCTTCGTATAAATACATAATTCATCGAGTAAAGCAATATCAATATAGTACATCGCAGTGTGCATCTATAAAAAAATATAACTCTAATCTACCGAATTCACCTGAATCAAACATACAGTATTTTTTATTTATTTATAGTTTTTCTAAATCTAAGGAAGGAAGTATTGTTTTGCCGCTATTTCCACTTCTGAAACTCCGGTTGTTCCTGTTCCTTGAACCTTTTGAGCACACCTTCGATGGCAACATCGAACGCGTCCTTCATATCCTCTAATCCATCTTTCGTGTTGGCGTAAATCAACCTCGGAATGTACTCAATCACTTTCTCCCTCATTTGCCGCACTTCCTCCCTGCTGAACTTCTCCAGCACGTTTTTCACGGTTACGGTTCCATTCTTTACTGCGTTCCGGTCTATGTAAACCGAGTAACTTCCCGGTTCATTCGGCAAGAACAACTCGTACTGCAGGTACGCGCTTCGCCGCCAGAAGAAAACCGGAATCGAACCGGCCACCATGCAGTCGAAAATGGACCTGCGTGTGAAGCTGTCCCCTCTCGGCTGTAAGCAGAATTCAGAGTCCAGAAACGTTTCGAGAATCGCCGACGTGCCGTTGGAGCACCGCGTCCCAGTGCAGTTCACGGTGCGGCACGACTCGCCCGCGTCGCGGCATTGGCTCAGCAGAATCCCGCGGAAGTCTTGGCGGAACGCGCGTCGAGGGGCGCCGGCGAAGCAGAAGAGCGCGTTGCGTTGGCGCTCCTGGACAAAGTTCTGCCAGCGCGTGACGTCGGATTTAGAGCGCGGATGGAATCCGGTGGGGTAGGGAACGCCGACGTCGAAATAGTCCCAAGGATTGCGCTCTATGAGAAGGCGCGTGACGTTTCTTATCCCAGGCTTGTAGATGCAGCTAGAACCCCAATCGTGGTCCGTAGAGCGGCGAAAATCCCATGTGATGCGCCCCATGGTAATAAAATGATCCCAACCGTTTGATCTTTTAAAATATGGTTGGTCCATGACCCAGCGCAGCATCATGTCGCAGTGGCGATCGCGTTCATCAGCTGTGGAGTTGAGCCACAGGTACTTCCCAACCGCCAGTCCAGCGTAGAACGGTATGTAGAATGCCGTAGCGGATTCCGGCTCCTTAACCCTGCACCTGTGATTTAATAATCTGTTGTGGAAGATGACTTCAGTGACGAACTGGTCGGTCCAGTGCCACGCCGGGAGGAGATCCTCAGGAACGATTCCGGCCAGCGCGGCGGCGTTCAGGCCGAATCCGTTGTTAGAGAGGGAGTTGCAGCGGGAGCCCCAGGGGTTGAGGTTGTCGCAATTCTGGAGGATTTCGTAGTTGAATGTTTGGGGGAGGTCGTAGACGAAGACCTTGCCGGAGCCGCATTGGTCTAGGGCATGGGAAGAGTGGTGGACGATGGGGGCGGGGAGAGGAGAGGGGATTGAGGAGGAGAAGATGCGGAGGTTGCAGAGGAGGAGGATCTGGATGAAGAGGACAGTGAAGAATATCCATGAACGAGGGATTTGGGGGGAGAAAAGGGGTTTGAGGAGGGAGGTGATGGAAGAAGTGAGGGTGGGTTTTGTATGAAGTGTTTTGGGTTGAGGTTCCAGTGAGGGATGAATTGATTTGGGAAGCATGAGATAGAGTGAGAGAACAGTGGAGAACGGGAATTCCGGCGAATTAAGACCGGAAAAGTGGGGTTGCGTGGAGGAGTGTGAGGGTGGAAAGTGTGGTTGGGTTTAAAAGCTTGGTTCTATTATGATGGTGATGATGATGACGAAGGTATGTAGGGATGGGGAATGGGTTTATTTCTAGAGTGACACGTGTCCCATGGATTATACAGTCTGCTAAGAGCAACCGACAGGGTTTCACGGAAAAAAGTAACACGTGCCTCTTCTCTTTGTTGTCACAGTTATTGCTTCTTCTATTTTCTATGTAATTTCTCCCGTAGGCTTTTGTACCTTATTAAATTACTGTCACTAACTTTTTTATGTTTTTAATGGAGTTCTTACTGTTTTATTATTCCATTTACGGGATGATATGGTTGCATTTATTAAGAGATCTCGCTTGTTTGTTTGTTTTTATGGGTTAAACAAAGTGATGTAACTTTTTATTTTTTTTTATAACAAATATCGTTATTAAACATTGTTATTCAATTAATAAAAAGTTTATATGATTAAATTCGAAATATAAAAGTTTTAAATATTTAACAAATAAAAATAATTTATTAAAAATTAAATTTAGAATATTAAAATTTATAAAACAAAATTAAAATTTAAAAAAAAACATATGAAATCCACTGAAGATTTATCACATTTTAATTTATTTTACATCACTCGTTGTGTTAAAAATGATTATATCAATATGAAATAAAATAATATTATTAACCTGTATTCAAGGAATATATTTATCTGATTTCAGCATATTTTAACGAATCTTTTTTTATAAATAAATAACGTCATATTCAATCCAAATATTTAAACATTAAAAAAAATCTACGATATTTAAAAATTCAAGAATTATTTAAAATAAAATAAAATTTGGTGGTGTTAAATTGAGATGCTAACATACTAAAACAAACTATCTCTTATTTAAATTATATGCTTTTTAGTAGATTATATTATTGGTAAAATTTTAATGAATAATCTTATATTCAAAAACATATCGTGGTTTGTGGAATTATTTTATTTATAAGAAGTTTAATGAATTTTGTGTCAATTTTTTTTTTATTCTTGTTATTGAATATGATTTTCCAATTCGTAAGAACTTTTTTTTCCATACTTGGCTTTTAGTGATGCTATTATTTATCTTATTAGGTTTTTGAAATATTTCTTTTTAATAATCGAAACCGATAAAAACACGAGTTTAAAGTTTCAACCAGAGTTAAATCAATTTCAATAAAATATCATCATTTTAACTATTAAGTATTTAGAATTATAATATGAGAAGCAGTTATATTAAAAGAATAAAATATTATACTTATATTTATAAAATTAAAACTTCACTTAAAGATTTACAACATATACTAAAAAATGTAATATATGAAAGCAAATAAAATGTAATACATCATATTTCAACCATGAAATATAAAATCAATTAGCAAATGCAAATCTTAACAAAAAAAACAATAGAATAATATATGTGCATTTTAGTCAATACATTGAATATGTCCACTATTTTCCTTAGTTTTACAAGTCATAACTAATTTGATCGGTTAATTATGAATTCAATTAAAATACAATTCAATTTTTACAAGTGTATTAATAATCGTTTTAATCATAGAATCTTTCAAGCTCTTGTAGGTGTATAAAATTCTTTCAAACTTTATGATTTAATAGTTTACGAATCTTTTTAAACCAACCTACAAAATCGTATATTTTTTTGAAATCATTACATTCATACAAAATATTTAAAATTTATAGCTCTTTTTTGGGTAAAGAAGTAAATCTGAATTAAATTCAAACCTTTACACTGTTGTCTCTTATTTGTAAAAGGATTTCCTTTTTATTTTTTAATCATTTTATAGGTGCTGTGTTAGAAATGGTATTTGGTGTTGCTGAGATCCTTTTTGATCAAATGATGGTGTTGAGGTATTCTTATAAACTTAGTCAAATGCTATTTTGAAAGTAATCAATGTTTTGCGTTTTATTTATTAAACAATATTTCTGTCCTTTTCAGAAACGAATATATATTAAATTTAATCAAATAACTTTTTCACTTAAATATTCACTTTTAGATAAATACATTTAAATAATGTTTTGCGTTAAAATGTTGTGTTTAGATTTATTTATTAATTTCTTTCCTCTCTGATTGAATATATATTATGCCAAACATATATGTACGAAAGCTGTCAAAGAGAGAAGACAAATACTCGTTTATACTAATCAAAACCTTTAGTTTTCAACTTGTTTTAGTTTTACACATATTTCTGTTGACTTTTTAACAGAGGACAGGTTTGCAATCATGAGTATTACGTTTTGTCGCTTTTTGAATTTTTGTTGTTTTTTTCTTCAGACACAAAGGTGGTTTTAGAGTTGGTGTCTAAGTTGGATACACAAGAGGTAATACTAATGTTACATTCTGTCGGTTTACAATAATTTAATATGGTATTTTTTTTAACATCAAACTAATTTTGTTAGATAGATAGGGAGAAATATCTTTTATATTTAATAACTTAAAAAATATTAAATTTTATGAACCAGAATGGTTTTTTATATTATATCTTTCTGATCATTTATATAAAACTTTATTAACCAAAAAATAATTCAATTTTTTAGTCTTAAAATATCTCATTTGAAAATATTCTTAAAATGCTTTTATTTTGAGTAGCTCGTACAGTATGATTATTTAAAATATACTTTTCAAATAAACGAGATTACTAGTTATAAATGAAACTACCTTTTTTTAAAAAAAATGATCAAAACAACTTTTAAATAATTTTTAAGCTAAAAAACCAAATACGAACCAATAGCCCCTTCTTTTGTATTTTAAAGCTCCATTTTGAGCTCTAAATTTAAAATAACTTTTTAAGAAAAATCCGTACCAAAGGTAACTTAAAATTATTATCCCTATAGACACTTTAAGGCATATCTTTCTCTTTTCTCCCACTTCGTTTAGTTTGTTTATTTAATATCTTTGCTCATGTATCTTTCTCCCACTCTACATTATTTAGAACAAACATATAAAGCCTTTCAAGATCTGTAAAAAGGAAGCTACAAAGAAAAAATGAATTGAATTTTTCACATAAATCAAAATCAGCGTACATATCCTAGTTTTATAGAAAAAAAAAAGATCAAAATTATATAAAAGTTAACTGTTCAAATTAATTTTAACTCATATATATGAATGTTTAATTTGTTTCATTCTTTGCTAAAGGAGTGCACGCCATTGGGCACGAGGAAGAGAAAGGTATTGATGCGGGATGAATGATGGAAAGGAGTAATAAATAATAAGAAATCCTGGACCATGTCTTTTTAATCCCCCAACCACCCTCATTTTTTTTTATCATTCAACTTTGCTTAATTAGTCAGATAGTTATATTCGTATTACCACTTTTTCATGTTTTTATTTATTTATTTACGACACTGCTGAAAAAGCCTGTTGTACATGATTTATCAAAGATTAAGCACGCACAAACAATTGTTACACCATTGGTTTTAGATTTTTTTGTATTTAATCTTAGTAACAATTTTAGGTTTGAGTGTAAACAATGCATACATATCATAGTTGCATTTCTTTAGATAATTTTATTTCATTATTAAAGATATAAATATAGTAAATAGGAGTGGAAGACGTCAAGGAAGTGTTAGTGATGGATTATTCCATAAAAGAAAATGAAGAGGAAAAATGATGGGGGATTAAAGTGTATTGTTGGGTTAGTATGGGAAAGAAAACGTAGTTTACATGTGATGATGTTTTGTGATGAAAGCGGACAAAGTGCAATAATTAAAGAAAGAAAAAAAATAGGCGGCAAACAGTAGAATATTGCATGCACCATGTTGTTTATTGTTGGAGCATGAAGAGATTCTTCTCTCCTAGTAGAGTTTTGGTAGTTTGCGTCAAGTGTCTCTCTCACACACCGTGAGGCATTATAAATGAACCATCCACCACAGTGTCCAATTGTAAACGACATCTTTCGGATAATACATGGTTGTTTGTAGATCTCGCGGTGACCATCAACATGTATTGACAGGTTCAGCGGTGACATTGCCACCGAACCGTGCGTCACATTGGGACGAGGACAACGTGGTTCATTCATGTGCTGGCTACAGCAACAAACTTCTATGATAAATCTCTTATTCGACTAAAACCCTACGATTAATTAACATCAGTAATAAGGTTATTTGTGAACCTTAATTTATCATTTATTGCTACAGAGAATTGACGAAAATTGAAGCCAGCGATATTCCAATACAAGGTTTTTCCTTAAAAGTAAAAAGTTATGTCAAAATTCGAAATCCAAGTTCAAGGTTTTGGTAGATGGTAGGTTACGGGTCTAAACAAATGGCTAATCACAGCTTGAGCTGTCAGACGCGCTTTTTTGTTTGCTTTGAATAATGAGTGAAAGAGCTTTTGAAGTTTGAATGCGTTTTGTTCTGGGTGTAAAAATGATGTTAAATATTTTATATTATATATATATATATCCAACGTTCAATTTTTTTTTAAATATTAAGCATATCGTCGGTTTAGACGATGTTATTTGAAATTTGAAAAAGAATATTAAAAGTAATGAATATATTAAGAAAGAAATGCTAAAAACGCAAAGAGGAATTTCAATGAAGAGAAAGGCAAAACGGTATGGAGAGGAAGACGAGGTTTTTCTCATAAAAAGGGATTCCGTTAAGGGATAGGTGTCGGAGACGTTGAACAAAGGCAAAGGAGATCGTGTGAAGCGGTGACGTTTTGGTTGGAAGTGAGAAAGTACACGGAAAAGAAGCACAATGCGAACTTTGAATAATCTAAAATATTTTTTTGTTTTAATAAATCCGTTTCCATTGTAGCAGCCTACCAGGTAAAAAACACACCTCAATACACCTGCAGAGCCTGCATGATAGAGATAATAAAGTATCTGCATCCAAATTATCAAACTTATAAACAAAAGTCGTAAGAAAATAGAATCCTCCTCATTTGCACTTTGCCATTGGCTGGTGTATCAAACATTTTTGTCCAAGCTATGGGATAATCTTCCACGTCATCTTGGTCAGAAGAAAAATAAAATCTTGTTTTCACAAAAAAAAAAAAAAAATTTACATTTTCACAGTCGTATAATACCGTCTGATTTTGTAAAATTTTTAATGCATATTGACATAAATAGAGTATGGTTGAAATTTATAAAACGTGATTTGAGATAAACCCAAATTATTTTACTTCATCTGTTCAATTCGTCGGACCAAAGTAGGTTTTGGGGTTAGCTTGTCTTTTAAAAAGAACTATAATTTTAATTTATTAAATGTTATTTTATTTAGAACTGTCAACACGGTCACTCCGTTCCATCTATTCACCATAGATTGCTCACTTAGTAAATCAATTCAACCCAACTCACTCATTAAACGAGTCAAACAAAAATTTAACCCGGTTCGAGTTAGTGAGTTAAACGGATTAACTCACTGGTTCACTTAATTAAAAAAAAAAAATTCAGTCAAAAAATAAATAAATTATAACTATAATTAAAATATAAATCAACTTCAATATAATCTAAAATAATGTTCAATCACAAATACAAATCAAAATTACAAAAATATTAGGTTTGTATATGTCAACTAATATATTGGCTAAAAGAAATATCCAACCCAACCCAAATATAAAAAAATTGTGTGAAAAAAATTGTGTGACCCGTTATCTGTGAGTAGTTTGATGAACCAACCTGACATATCACGGATTCAATATGAGTGAGCTGAATTCTTGGTGGATCAGGTAAAAAGTTAATCTGTCCTAAATTTATAAAAAAAAATTAATCTAATCTAACTCTTTGGTGAACGAAATTAACTCACCGATCTGACCCACTTTAACGACCATAATTTTATTAAGACATCATCTTCTTTGATTTTTCATACCAAATAAAAATATTCATAACAGTGACTGATTTTATCGTTAACCGAGGTCATGCAGATTTGGATGCATTTTGGTGGTGTCAACGAGTACATTTGAGCTTAATTTGGATGTATCGGTGGTGTGAACAAGTACATTTGAGCTTAATGTGCCTTTATACTACAAATATGAATGATGAATATTAGCTCTTTATCAGGTTTCTTGCTAGCTTGGTTGGAATGAAGGAAGACTTTCATTAAAATGATCTAATTTATCGACATTAAAATAAGTTATTAATTTAATAGAAAACAATATCTATCATAAATTTATATTTTTCCTTCGGAATTACGTTATAAGAAAAATCATGTATTCATAATATTGGGAAAGAGAGTGAGAATAGCCTACCAAAAG
>Ga0214544_1012535_pt1 | contig 10962 bp, 9 predicted proteins | sample CNSS3metaG_FD_160074 | JGI IMG/M metagenome (GOLD analysis project Ga0214544, IMG submission 160074) | Root nodule microbial communities from cowpea collected in UCLA plant growth center, Los Angeles, California, USA - CNSS3 | ecosystem: Host-associated > Plants > Roots > Nodule | place: USA...
AAGTGTCCTGAGCGAAAAGGAATTGCTGATTTTTTACAAGAAGTGACATCCAAGAAAGACCAGCAACAATATTGGTCAAGAAGAGATGAACCTTACAGATATGTTTCAGTTCCTGAATTTGTGGAAGCCTTTAATTCCTTTGACATAGGAGAGGAACTCGCTACTAAGCTTGGGGTACCCTACGATAAGAGCCGAACCCACCCTGCTGCCTTAGTGAAAGACAAGTACGGCATAACAAACTGGGAGCTATTGAAGGCGTGTTTTTCAAGAGAATGGCTGCTTATGAAGCGCAGTTCTTTCGTTTATATATTCAAGACAGTACAGATAACAATCATGTCTATTATTACATTTACTTTGTTCCTTAGAACAGAAATGTCAGTAGGAACATTTGAAGATGGACAGAAATTCTTTGGAGCATTGTTCTTTAGTCTAGTAAACGTGATGTTTAATGGGATGGCAGAACTATCTATGACAATTTCTAAGCTTTCTGTCTTCTACAAACAGAGGGATTTCAACTTCTACCCTGCATGGGCATTTGGTTTGCCTATTTGCCTTCTCAAGATCCCTCTGTCCTTTATGGAATCAGGGATATGGATTATCCTTACATATTACACAATTGGATTTGCTCCTTCTGCAAGCAGGTAATTAACACGAGTTTACCCTTTTGGCATTGGAAAGCAACTTAAATCAAATTTTCAACTTTCCTAAACTAGAATGGTAAAAATTTATTAATCCAAACTTTTCCCTTTGTTTCATCAGATTTTTCCGATCATTCTTGACGTTCTTTAGCGTTCATCAGATGGCTCTCTCTCTATTTCGGTTTATTGCCGCAGCTGGTAGAACACTAGTTGTTTCTAATACACTGGGTACCTTAGCCCTACAATTGGTATTTGTGCTTGGAGGTTTTGTTATTTCCAAAAGTAAGTCGTCGACACTTCTTAATTTTGGATGAATCTTTTAGTTTAGGTGAAGCTTTAGTAAGATCAAATGTTGTAAACTTTTTGAATTCTTCTTTTTTAGTTCAAACTATTGCAACATGTTTTCTTTTGGTGTTTGTAGATGACATTGAGCCATGGATGATATGGGGTTATTATTTATCTCCTATGATGTATGGTCAGAATGCCATAGTAATGAATGAATTCCTAGACAAAAGATGGAGTAAAGTAAGAATTCAATTTTCTCATAGCTTGGTTATATACTTGCAGACATCAAGATAAATTTGTTTCAGGCGTTAGTTAATTATATTCTATGAACTTTAAGCATTGTTAAACATCGTTTATCTTTATCTTTTACAGCCGAATACAGACTCTAGAATTGATGCACCTACAGTTGGAAAGGCGCTTCTCAAATCTAGAGGCTTCTTTACAGAAGAATATATGTTTTGGGTCTGCATTGGAGCCTTGCTTGGGTTTTCTATTATCTTCAACATCTTATTCATTTTGTCTTTAACTTATCTGAATAGTAAGTTACACCCTTTTTATTTCCAAAGTCTTTAATTTAGTAAAATTTGCACCTTTGATAAATACCTTTAATGCCAACCAAATTTTCAGCTTTTGGAGATTCAAAAGCAGTCATCTCGGATGAAGGTGACGAAAAGAAGAAGTCTTCCTCTAAACAGCAAACCCTTGAAGGTTCTCAAATCTTTCAACCAAGTGCATCTTATTGTTATTTAGAAAAATGTGTAGTTGCATGTTGTTCTCGTGCAACTCAGTGACAGACACCTTTTCTTTCGCGTTGCTAATTCTTGTGAAAATAGCAGGTACAGAAATTGCTACATCTTCGAACCAAGAACCAAGAAGAGGAATGGTTCTACCTTTCCAACCTCTTTCACTTGCCTTCAACCATATAAGCTACTACGTAGATATGCCTGCAGTAAGTCACTGAGTTCTAGAAAGTGCTTTCACTTCCGTACATGACAGATTAAATATAAAGCCTCTTTTTCAAATCTTATGTCATATTAAGTGTTCTTATAAATTTAATGCTTTTATATGTTGATCAAAATTGTCATAAATAGTTAAATTTAATTCAAGCCTGTTCATTTTACTTCATAGTAAATGTTCTGTTTTTGATCTATATTACATCAGGAAATGATGAGTCAAGGAATCCAAGGTGATCGACTTCAACTGCTACAAGATGTTAGTGGTGCTTTTAGACCAGGCATATTGACAGCACTTGTGGGTGTTAGTGGTGCTGGGAAAACAACCCTTATGGATGTATTAGCTGGAAGAAAAACAGGTGGGTACATCGAAGGAAGTATTAGCATCTCAGGCTACCCAAAGAACCAAGCAACATTTGCTCGTGTCAGTGGTTATTGTGAACAGAACGATATTCATTCTCCACATGTTACTGTATATGAATCACTAATATTTTCAGCATGGCTTCGCCTCCCTTCAGATGTAAATGCACACAAACGAAAGGTGTGTGGGGGATAAACTAAAAAATCATATTTTCTCGGCCATTATGAATAAAGTAAATTTTTAACGATAATATTTTTAATTTTGTTCGGTGACACAGATGTTTGTTGAAGAAGTTATGGAATTGGTTGAGCTTAAAGCCATCAGAAATGCAATTGTGGGTCTTCCAGGAGTAGGTGGTCTATCAACAGAACAAAGGAAAAGGCTTACCATTGCTGTGGAATTGGTTTCCAATCCTTCAATTATCTTCATGGATGAACCAACATCTGGTCTTGACGCTAGAGCTGCTGCTATTGTTATGCGAACTGTGAGAAATACTGTAGACACAGGGAGAACCGTTGTGTGCACAATTCATCAACCAAGTATAGACATTTTTGAAGCTTTTGATGAGGTAGTGTGGACTGTATAGACTATATAGAGTGTGTATGTTATTTCTTTGGAAGAATATTGCATGTAACTTTGCTTATTTTGTTACTGTAGCTTTTGTTGATGAAAAGAGGAGGACAGGTTATCTATGCCGGACCTCTTGGACGCCACTCACATAAGCTAGTAGAATATTTTGAAGTGAGTTTGAAGCATTTCAATGTGTATATTGTCTTTGAGATCGACCTTAGCTAGCTTCATACTTTTTCCAGCACTGGCTCCTCTTATTTTAATCAGAAAATGTTTCATATAATTATATCTACTGTGCATAAATTTCAGGCTATCCCAGGTATTCCAAAAATCAGGGATGGTTACAATCCTGCCACATGGATGCTTGAAATCAGCTCTACTTTAGTTGAGGCTAATATTAATGTAGATTTTGCAGAGATTTACGCTAAGTCTACCCTATACCGGTATGATTTTTCATGCTATAGTTATGTTATTTTTGTTAGTGTTTGAGTTTATTCTTTGTTCTGTCTTTGTAACTGTCTATTTTCTGTGTACTTTTCTTCAGGAGGAACGAGGAGCTTATTGTGGAGCTTAGTACTCCAACACCAGATTCCAAGGACTTGCACTTCCCAACCAAGTATTCCCAATCGTTTTTTGTTCAGTGCAAAGCTAACTTCTGGAAACAATATTGTTCTTACTGGAGATTTCCTCAGTATAACCTTGTCCGATTCCTCATGACAATACTCGAGGGGTTGATGTTCGGCGTGATTTTCTGGCATAAAGCCCATAAAACGTATGCTATCAAACTTGCCTATTAAGTCATGGTCTTTCACACCAAAATTTGCATTTCAAGTTACTATTCATTTTGATGTTTGTCTAACAAATTTTGATGGCAGGGATAAACAACAAGATTTAGGGAATCTTTTGGGAGCCATGTACGCGTCTGTGTTGTTTCTGGGAGCCATGAATGCTACATCAGTACAACCAGTTGTTGCCGTTGAAAGAACTATCTTCTACCGTGAAAGAGCAGCAGGGATGTACTCTGCATTGCCCTATGCATTTGGTCAGGTACAAAAGCAAAGAAAGAGCAACATAGAGAAACCCTTTGAGAAATTTAACAGAAGACTAATAAAGACACTTAATTGATTATGCAGGTGGCAATAGAGGCAATTTATAATGCAATTCAAACAACCATTTATTCTCTTCTGATTTTCTCAATGATTGGGTTTGAGTGGAAAGCAGCAAACTTCTTTTGGTTGTACTACTACATGTTCATGTGCTTTATGTACTACACATTGTATGGGATGATGGTTGTAGCATTGACACCGGGTCACCAAGTGGCTGCCATTTGCATGTCCTTCTTCATGAGTTTCTGGAACTTGTTCTCTGGCTTTGTCATTCCTAGGATGGTAAGCGATTATTATTCATAAGTTAATTTTCTGTTTTTTTCATAGAAAGCTAATTTTGTTTGTCCTAAATGTTACACAGCAAATTCCTATTTGGTGGAGATGGTATTATTGGGCTTCTCCTGTTTCTTGGACACTGTATGGTCTAATTACCTCACAACTAGGTTACAGAAGTGCAGAATTGGAGATACCAGGTAATGGAACCATGGAACTGAAGGAATACCTGAAACAAAACTTTGGTTATGAGTATGACTTCCTTCCGGTTGTTGCTGCTGTTCATGTCGGCTGGGTTGTCCTCTTCTTGTTCGTTTTTGCCTGTGGCATCAAATTTCTTAATTTCCAAAAAAGGTAGAATTAGCAAAGTCATAGCAGTTTTTATTATGTCCAATCAATATAAGAATTAAGATAATGAGTATGTAGATAGGTGAGAAAGTAGTTTAAAATGACAGTAGTTTTTTTACCTTTGAGAACACTGAGTATTTGTTTCACTTCTATTAATAATTTTATTAATAATTGCTTAAAATTGTCGTGGCTCTACCAACGTGTGCTTCCTTCAATTTATATGAAAAATTCATTCAGTTATTGCGATCGCATACTTATTTTTATCCCCGTTGGGTAGAAAGGAGAGAAAGGAGGGAAAATAAATAACATAGATTGTTGGTTTTTTTTCCTAACGTAGTCCAATATGCCTCATAATGATATAAATGGGTAAATTTTAAAAAAAATTTGAAATTGGGCAAATCGTGCCCTCCACACGATTTTATTACAAAAAAATCGTATCCAAAAACGATTTTTCAAATTTAAATAATCAAATTCTGAATTATTATACTTCTGTACATTTATAACATTCTATGCCTCCATTTCACACATCTACACTCTAAAAGTTTTATTATCGTCTTTCATTCAAAATTAAAATAAGAAAATAAAAGTCTTAACAAAATTGTCTCCTGGTCAACATAAAATAACGTTGATTATTGAACAAAAGGCTTTTGATTTTGTTTTCTTTTCATGGGTTGCGGTAAGTCTTGCAAAATAAATGAAGTTATTTGAATTATGTGAAAAAATAACGTGAAAGAAAAATTGGTACCATACAGCAAAGAAAGAAAAAACGTGAAAGAGAAGTGTGGGTTGTGATTGCAGAGTTCATTGTCAACTATGTCCCTTTAACACAGAAGCACCTTAAGTCTCAACTGTTACAATAAATGTTTTGGGTATTGGGCTCTCTCGTAATCGATTATAATCGATTACAGAATCTTACTTTTGTAATCGATTACATCCCTCGTAATTGATTACAATAAAATCATACGGTCCCAATATGATTTCAAGTTTAAAATCGTTTTGACATCTCACGATTTCAGAGATTGGCTAGAGAGGACACAATTTCTTCATATTTAAAATTTGCCAATTTTTGTAATTATGGAGACCAAGTTAGTAAAAAAATTTAAATTATTTGAATTAAGGAATATTTTAAAATATATATTTTCTGTATAAATTAAGGAATATTTTAAAATATATATTTTCTGTATACCTATTTTTATGCGACTAAACAATTAAAAATTTAATTTACTTTCTAATTTATCTGACTAACATACATTTTTCGATTGACATAGTTTAGATTCCTTTTTTCCCAAGTAATCACTTAGAGTTTTTTTAGCTAACATAGGTTAAGTTAATTTTTCGATTGATATTAGTCCTAATTTCTTGTTATGATATTTTTTAGTCAATGGTAATCAAGTTTTTTTTATTTATTAATAAGAAGTATTCTTGGTTGCTGAGATCATGTTTCTGTTATTATAGACCATGTTTATTTTTAATAGACGTTAGTCAAGGTGGTTTTTTTATAATGTCGATGGAGTTATATTTTTTTGGCAAACATCCACACAATTTTTTTAGTTAACGTTCGTTGTGGTTACTTTTTGATTGATTTTTGTATGAATTATTTTTCAATAAATAAGAAAAATGTTATTTTTCATCAAAGTTGGTCAACATTTTTTTTAATTGGATAGAGAAAATCTTTGATCAAACTAGACAAGGATTTATTTTTGTCAATGTTGTTAGAATTTAGAAGAGTAATGTTTAAGATAACAAACTATATAGATTTAATTACTCTAATTATTGTAAAGTTTGTTTACATGTCATATAATTCTATAACTTACAAAATACTAAATTTATATTTGTTTTTATGCAAATATTTATAACAATCAAGTTCACATTCAATTGAATACAATGATTGTTTAAATTGAGTAAGATGTCATCTACACCTTTTTTGTTTTTATCAAACTCTATTCGTTATTGAAAACGAGAAATAACCTAGTGAGAAGCCGGAGAGTTTAAACGAAAAATAACTTAGTGAAAAATTGGAGAGTTTAGGTTGTAGATAGTATAAAATAATAATGTTTATATCTAAGTTTTTCTTTTAATTTCCTTTTACATCTTGATATTTCTAATTTTGATTGTATCTGCTGAATTAAATACAGTCAATTAAAAATAATTACATAATAAATTCTTAAGATACAAAGAGAATTAAATAAGTTTTAGGTTATTAATATATAATGAAATAAGTTTTACTTATCAGTATTCATTATGTTGATATAAATGTTCAGGGATAATATGCACTAGATATCTTTTTTACTCGTAATGACGTGTCACGATGAAAAAGTATATACATAAAAGCAAGTTGTGAGACCAAATAAGTGTATACGTATAAATTAATAATTTAGAAACCAGAAAAGAATTTGGTAATTGTAGTATTTTAATCAATAACATATGTGTTTGAAGTTGGATACTTAATGAAATTTTAAAAAGTATTTCTAACATAATTCACATATTTTTATGTGAAAAAAAATAAATAGAGTCTTTAAATGAAGTTTTGATATCTAAAACTTAAAAACCTTGTTAAATTATTCCAATAATGTCTTTGTTGTGATTTATAAGAAATTTACCTAAATTTTAAAAATTAGGAATATTGTTAATTTTTTGCCGACAACTTTTTTATTTAGTGGTAATTTATTCCAATGCTCTCTCTGGATATAATTTTATTTAATCTAAAATGAATTTAATAAAGGTTAGTTATATTATTATGATTTTCTAAAAATCGTCAGAAAACGTTGATTTCGAAAATTAAATATATTAGCATTTAATATAATCTCTATTAAAACAATTTATTATTTTCATGATAAAATTTATAAGGTGTTACTATCATGTTTAAACGAAATAAATTTAAAAGTCGTTTACTTTTGATATTGTAATTATTATATATCAAACGAACAATCTCAGCAAAATAAAATCTAAATCAACAGTAATCGATATTTAATAACAAATTATCCTTGATTTGAACGTCTCACGTAATGGAAAAGGTAAAACTTTTAGTTTTTCTTACAAAAGTGAAATATTTACATGTTCAATTAATACAAACTAATTATTTTGATGTGCTTTTTAAGTTAATATTACAAAAATTAAAATCTTTCATGTCGATTTCTGATTGAATTACAGTGAAAAATGTTGTATTTGTTAATATATGTTCTATTTGTTAATTTCAAGAGTTTTTATTATAGTTTGTGGCACATATATTACGTAGAAATTAATTACATACTAATTTTATACCAAGAACATTAAAATTTGAAGAAGTTTTTCATTTAATATTAGTGATTTGTATTTTGACCAACGGAGATTACGATGTGAGTGTTAAAAAATATATTTTAAATTGTAGGATAAAAAAAAATCGTATTTTAGATTATGTATTTCGAAATACAAATTTTTTATTTTAAATTGTGTAATCCAAAAATATATTTTTAGGAAGAAAAAAAAAGGCGAAAAGTAGAGGACATAGAGGAAGAAGATGCATTAAGAAGATAAGGGTAAATAGATTATTTTACAATTCTATAGGAATGCAGTTTAAAATGTATGGAGGTGTTTGAAGAAGTTTCTCGTCCCAAATTTCCGAAGGAGAGAGATTAGGACAAATTCATTGAAAATTTCTTCTTGCACCCTACCAATTTCTCTTGTACCCTATCATTTGGGATTATATTTTTCGGAACTCACTAAATCAATTCTAGAAACATTTTTCCAAAACACAATCACCAGACACTCATCCCTTTTGTTCCAGAAAAATGTTTTCCAAATTGATTCAGTGCATTTCACAAAATAAAATCCAGAATGATGTAATGCATTAAGAAATTTGATAGATGCAAGAAATAAAGAAAAGTTGATAGGATGCAATAATTTTAGGCGCAAGTGATTTAAAATTAGTGTTTATTAAGAAGCCCAAAACTAACAAGTAAGGCCTTTTGTTCTTGCATCTCCATGCTTACTATCTACACTCCCATACTACTAACAAATTAGGGATGACAATTTGGGGCGGGCCAGACCCACACAAAAAAATGCGGGATGGTTGGAATGTTGAACCCGCTGGTCCACAATGACCCATCTTGTATAGTTCAGCAGCACGCACGGGTTAAAGGTCGGGCGGGGCAGACAGGTTGGCCCACTGTCCCACTTACAAAATTATATGTTATCAAATTTTTAGTTCTCACACCATTCATCACGTTGTTTCTTTAAGTTCCTTTTATTATTATTATTATTATTATTATTATTATGTTTATGTATACTTACTGTATATAAGATAATGATTTTAGTTCTTGAATATATAATATCTTTTTATGTATTTTTAGATACATGTTTTGTAAGGTAACATGTAACTATTGTACTTTAGCTATAATTTTCGTTGTTATTTTTCTTGTCTTTGATTAAGTAAATTAATTGGATTTATTTCGATAGAAAATGAATACCAATTATTATGAAAAAATAAAAATGTTTTTATTTTGCTCAACAACAAAAAAATATTTTCCTCATCACAAATGCGGGGTAGCCCGCGCCCGCGAATCAACTCATAAAATGAGACGGGCTAAAAAAGTAAACTCAATATTAAATTGTGGGACGGGCCAACCCAACTCGCACTTTGCATGCCTAAATTTGGGACAGACAAAAATGAGCCGGACCGCCCACTTTATCATCCCTACAATAGATTAAAATATCTTTCTCTTTGCACCACGTCACCACTATTGTTGCCTCTAACAAGAAGCAAGTCTTGTTCTAGAAATTTATTCGAGAAGGAATCGTACATATTATGAAAAACTTGTTATAGAAATATTGTTACAAGAGGTATTTCATATTTTTGAAAAACTTGTTCCAAAAAACTTATTTTGAAAGGTATCATATATATTCTGGAAAATCCATTCCAAAAATTTTGTTCCGGAAAAGTTCATTTTGAAATAAATTTTGTGTTGTGAAAATTTTATTCCAAAACTCCTATTTTAAAAATTCTGAAAACCTTATTCAAAAAAGATTTATAGAACAAAAAAAAAAACAGTTTTAGGAAGGGTAAAATAATTATTTAAAAAATTAAGATCTAAGAAGACAAAATGGCAAATAAAACCTAGAAGGGGGTTCGTTTGTCTTCCCAAAACACACGTTCATGCCTGATTTACCTGTTTCAGTTCCCAACTTCTGGAGTCCAACCTAGAAGACATCTTTCGCGGAGAGATTCTCTTTAGACAAGACAACTAATTAGAACATAGCTTACATTAATAAATGCATTATATGGATTTGATGGAAAACGTTGTCCATTGTAAATATTTACGATAATGATTGATAAGTTGCAATCCACTTGCTCATATGAACTTTGGCTTTGTTGTTTTTTAAATATTTGGTTCCAACCCAAGGAAGGAAAAGAAAAATAGTTGGCATGTGCTTCACAGTATATCGATATTGTCTTCATCGGGAACAAGTTTGGACAAAGACTTCTAAATAAAGGAATATAACAACTTACGTTGCATTCAATAAAGTATCAAAAGTTTTGCATTTGCATAATCGCTTAGCAAATCTAGCCACAGTGCATAATTTCAGGTTTCAAGATTTGAGGATTGAATACTAGGATACCACTCACATGATTCTTATTTTTCTACTATTCTCTTCACGCTACTCCAGATTTTGATTCCAAAATTATCATATTTTGTTCGTTGACTTTGGAAACGTGTGCGTGTGTGACTTGCGTTACTTTAAACTTTAATGTAAAGAGAGTTATAATTTTTAATAAACATCAAAATATAAACGAGTGCATATTTTCATATAAATTATTCATGATGATTAATCAAATGTCTTCTCATGTACACAATTTAAGGCATGGTTATATATGCACACAATCTTTAATCTTATTTAATTTATGTATGTCTCGTTATATGGATTCATACATGATTCATTTTAGCATCATGATTTCTTCCTTCTCTTCTGTTGGGTTTATATATTTCACATATGTGGGTTATAAGGTTACAGAAAGATTGTAGTTCTATACATATAACATTTATTTTACACATATAAGACATTTGAAATCAATTTTATCCCAAAATCTTAAGACAATGGTGTTATGAGTGAGTCTTTATTTTTATATAGTGTTTAACTTTATTTATTCTATCCCATGTGGAACTTTTGACTCAAACTTAAACTATTCCCAACAATCTTCCCTTAAGGTGAATTTTTTTTTTTCTTCATATGATATATTTTTCTTCAGGTGTATGATGACCCATTTTTTGTGTTATGGTTATAGGGTCAATCACCCTGAACCATTGATTCTGATACCATTGATGGGTTATATTATATGTTATAGTCATTGAAAGATTGTGATTATATATATATATATATATATATATATATATATATATATATATATATATATATATATATATATATATATATATCTATATATACAATGTTTT
>Ga0214544_1012536_pt1 | contig 10962 bp, 6 predicted proteins | sample CNSS3metaG_FD_160074 | JGI IMG/M metagenome (GOLD analysis project Ga0214544, IMG submission 160074) | Root nodule microbial communities from cowpea collected in UCLA plant growth center, Los Angeles, California, USA - CNSS3 | ecosystem: Host-associated > Plants > Roots > Nodule | place: USA...
TATATATATAGTTCATGTACAAAGATGGAGTATGACGTGAATCCAACCAACTGTAGTAGTAAAGCAATGAAAGAGCAGTGATAGTGATTGAGCGGAGCATGAGACTAGTGACCCGAACCTCTTCTGCTCGGCCCCGAGGACATGGTTTGGAATTGGTTCTCAGACAAAACCCTGTTGGTGTTGGGCTTGTCTGTGATGACTAAGGTGATGAGAAATCGAAGGACTTTGAGAGGGTGGTGAGGGGCGTTGGTAGGTGGTGGTGATGGTGGAAGGGGTCTAGAGTGTACATGGGTTGGGTAAGTGGCAGCGAGAGCGGTGAGGAACAGTAGAAGTAAAACAGAGAGCCTCATATTCTAGAGAAGGGAGAAGGGTTGGTGCAGCTTCAAGGTTTGAACCTTGAAGTGCTTTATTCGGAAACGAAAAGGGTGGAGATAAAAAGATCGGTGTGGTGTGGGATCTGGAGAAGGAGAAGTGAAGGGGGTTTACATATTAAGGGGGGAAGGAGGAAAGAAGGGAAAAATGAACGGTGAAGGGGTTTTGGGTGTGGGACCTATTGGAGGGAGTTGTTGACTGAAAGTGTTTGATGGTATGAATGAAGAAGTTGAGAGAGGGTCCAAAATTTGACTTTGGCATATGTGAGTTCGCTCCTACTGGGTTGGAAATAATGAGGGTCCAATCATTCCCAAGTTTCTGGTGCGTAGCGGAGGCATAAGTGGGAGTGGAATCAACACCCTAAGGTGATTAGCAGCGGAGTGTTTGGACTTGGTTAACATCCTCACAAATTGCACTTAAAGGAAAGGTGGGAAGATTCTGCGTTGTGAACTTTGTGTCGCTAGGAAAACAATTTATAAATTTGCGTTGTCGAGAGGAAAGTATTAAGGGGTGGGGATTGTAGCAGAATTGACCGGTGTAAGCGTGGACAGATCAGTGGAGGGAGATGGAGGGGTGTGGGAGGTGTGTGTGTTCCCTCATTTATTCTTTTCCTTCACTTTTCGCAATTGATGGACGACAGAATGGTGCATCAAAGCTCAAGATAACCAGAATCCTCAATTCGTGGTTTCCAGTTTATTTTTAAAAAATTCAAAGGGCCGCAGTCTTCACGAATCTCGGTTTCTTTACCTACAAGGAAATCGAATGGAATATGTATTTTTCCCATCCACATTATTAATATTACATAAAATCCATCACTCCCACAATTACCTAATAAATCAAATAAAAATCTTCCTCCCTTCTCTTCTCTTCTCTTCTCTTCTGTCTCACTCCTCGCTTCAATCAGTCCACAATATCACATTTTCAGAAACCTTTTTTTTCCTATCACTATACAATCCATAACCTAACTTTATATTCCTTTTCTTTAACAAATCAAATAATCTATGTATACACCATTACAAACTCTCATTTTTACCCCTAAATGGAGGTGGGGGTAAAAATGAGTTTCATAATTCCTTGTGAAAGATCATTCTTTTATCACTCATGCATTACTGAATCAAAGAATGATCAGAAATTCGACACAGATTTCACAACAATAAGGTAGTTTTATACGAAACAGTAACTCTGAATATGGACCAGCTAACATATCAAAGAATAGGGGGAATCATATCCCTATATACATAGTTGTATCATACAAAATCCAGCAACTGCTAGGCACCACTCAAAATAGAAACTTACCAAAGCTTCAAGAACAATATACTCGACAGTCTCCAAATCTAAAGAAAAGAGAGAGAAAAATAGGATGATGAGTCATCAAAACTCTGTAAGAGACTCACGACAAAACAAAAAACATAGGTAGATATTGCACTGAGTTTAAATTTAAATATGAAATTAAGGAGAAAAAAAAAGAAAGGAAAAAGAAATGTAAGATACGAAATATATCGATTTGTAAGTCAATACTTCAGCACAAGACAGCACATTCATGAATATAAAGGAAAGTCAAAACCACCAATAGTAATATTTTACGTGAGTCATCTTATAATAGTCAATGTCACAAAAACTTAAAAATTTTATGTGGGTTAGTGGTTCTACTTTTATATAATGTGGGTCGGTTCTACTATTTTTTCCTGTGATTAAAAAAGTTCTAACTATTAATAATTTCTAACAATATTTAACATGTCTACCATGTACTATTGTGATATTAATTAGTACATTTTTTTTCCTTCATTTATAATATTATAAGAAATTCGTGAATTATCTATTCGTTGATAATAAAAAAAATCGTCAATAATTTGCTTGTACCACATGTTATCGATGGATAAAAATTTGGTGATAGAGTGGTTATTGATAAATTTTACTAACTGATATTATGATTCACCAATAATTATCAATGACAAAAAATTCATCTATTAATACTTTTTTATAAATATTCGTTGATAATTACCGACAATTTTTATTCATTGATAAAATTTCTCAAAAATCACGATCGAATCTTCTTTTCTCTCCTCTACTTTCTCTTCTTTATCCTTCTTTTTCTTTTTCTTTCTCTTCTCCTCTTCACCACGCCTCCATTGCTGCATCACCTCAGACGTTTTCCTTCTCATCCTCTTCCTCTTCCTCTTTTTCTTCCTCTCTTTTTTTTTCTTTCCTTCTTCTTCTTTAGTCTCTCCTCCTCCTCCTCTCTTCCTCGTCGCGCCTTCACCGCCAGTCAACTGTCATCACCTCTGACTCTTCCTCCTCCTTTTCTTTCTCTTCCTCTTCCTCTCCTTTCTCCAACTCCTCTATAACTCCAACAACCATCGTTGTCGCAATTTTGCATCACCATCGCACTTCCACATCATTACTAATTTGTCATCATGACGCCTTCGTTGTCGTTGTCGTCATGCTTTCATTGTCTCCGTAGATTCCATCCTCCTCCTCCGACCCCCTTTTTTTCCACCTCATAATTTATGTTGAAGACACATTATTGACACGTTAATTAAAAACAACACATAAGCAAACCTAGTCATTGTTCATTTAACAATCATTAACGTTGTTATCGATTATAGTCAAATTGTTGCTATTTTTCAAAATTAGGGATCCAATTTAGTCAAATAAAAAAAATGAGACCTACTTGAAATTGTTACAAAAATGGAGACCTCTAAAATAATTTAACTTTGATCAGATTGTAACTTGTTACAATTAAAAATAAATAAAAATCTATATACTTATATATTGTAAGTTTTGTCTTGGTAGTGTCATAGAACCCACAATGAAAACATAAACAAGTATATGATCACAAGTAACAGTCCTACTACTTTTCTTTCAGTTACTGTTGCTGAAGATTAAATTGTTTGAAAACCAATTAATTTCAATCATTGTGAAGTATAAAGAAACAAGCATGGGCAAAACTTATATTGGATAATGTGCCATTTGTCAAAATTATATTGTAAATATAAAACTAGTTTATCAAATAGTTTTACTTTTGTTTTCTTAATAAATATATTTAACATGGTGTTTATCAAACTTTCTTTCATATTTTAATTAGAATACACTAAATATACAAAGGATTTATATAACTACTTGTCATATATAAAAAGTTTTTATCTTGCGGCGGGTTATGATTTAGATGTTCACACATTATAAGAATTATTCCAACAATAATCGCTTGCAAAAAGTAATCATAATTATTAATTAGCGAAATTACAATGTCATATATGGATTTGGTCTCTAATATAATGGGTTAGAGAAAAGTCACGAAGGAAAAAATATATGATAAAAAAATTTAATTTTTAAATAATGGTTTTATATAGTACATGATGTTTAATTATTTAATTATAGAAAAAAAATACATAGACTAAATATTAAAATTGAACTCTTATTTTGGTATTAATTGAATTTATATTAAAATATTTTTTATTCAAATGAAAGCTGATCTTTTTTTCACTATATATTCTCCAATTGCTTTTAAAATTCAAATCTAAAATATAAATTTTAAAATAGGTTAAATGTGAGTTACATTCATAATACTTTCAACAGTATTAGTCTTCAATCTAATGGATTTGAGATACTTGTAGGAAGAAGAAAAAAATATGAAATTGAAGCGAAGTGTGAGAACCTAAATTGTGGAGAATTGGGCATTTGCAATTGAGCAATTAGTATATAAGGATGTGTTTTATTTGCATTTAATGGATACTTGGGCATTTGCAATTGAGGCAATTGCACGTACCGAAATGCCTATTAATGAAATTTATGGTCAGGTTTGTTAGATACTTTAAATTGCATGCACTCTATATATGGATTTACTCTATTTTTGGGTTGTTAGACTGAGGATCGTATATCTCATCATTTTCACTTGTTCATTCAGTTAATTACGGGGTATTATATCTGTCTCGTTTTCGTTTTTAGTTCTTATAGTTATTAGAGTTTAACAAATTACAGACTTTTTTTCGTAAGTTACTACATTAAGCTGGTATTGACCGGGATATTTTTGTTTGTGGAAAAGTCCAATTTCATATATATCCTTTTTTAAATGATTTTCAATAAATATTATTGTGAGTTATTTTTGAAGTTGAAACACCACTACTAAAACGATACATTTTTTTTTTAAAATTTGTTATTAGAAAACACTTAGTTATGAATAATTGTTTACAAGAATTTGCTACCAATTTTTTTTGTAAAATATTTTGCACAAAACGTTTTTCGTAGAAAATTGTAAAAAATATTTACAAATTTTATAATTTTATAAAAAATAATTATCTATGAAAGAATTATCTACCAATTAAAATTCATAAAAAAAATAACAAAAAAAAGTTTTCTTTCAAATTTTTATAACAAATTTGCAAAAAGTCCTTTAAAATATTATAAATTCTAGTAGTGCACATACGTAGACTTTAACAAAAAAATTAGTTCTAAATCCTTATGTGCAATGACGGATCTTGACCCAAAGTATTGGAGGAGCTAGAGTAATATAATTTTTTATAATTTGATTAGATCATTAGTATAACACTTTAAAGAATGACTCTTCTATAAAATAATTGGATCCTTAGATTGGATAATTAGTATAATACTTTAAATGCTTTGAAAGATGTGAAGAAGAATAAAAAAAAGTATAATTTATCTTGTTTTCATCTTGACGTATAACTTCCCTTCTATTACTTATACAAAATGAATCTATTATCTTATTGTTCATTGATATATCTTTTTTTAAAATATATTAAAAAATAATTTATCATAATCTAATAAAAGATTGAGAAACATAATTATTAGAAGAAAAATATATTACAATCAATTCATAATTAAAAATCGACGGTAAAAAATACATAATACATTACTTTTTGCTTCTATAATCATAAAAATCAGTATACAAAAGGCTCATGAGATAAAAAATAATTTTAATAACTATTAAACTAATATTTCATCATCAAGTAAGGCAAGAGAGAGTTACATTTTTTTTTCTTCAAGAAACGAAGAAAATAAATGAGAAATGAGAGCAAAAATAATGGATATGTCACTAGTGCAGAATTGCATTTTTACCTGCCTTATAGGCCTCGGTTGGCAAGGAACCGAAACATATAACGGCGTAGTGGCATTTTTGCAATTCCAGACAACTTTTATGTCTCGGTTCAAGAAAAACCCAAAGCCAAAAGGGGTTATAGGCTTCGGTTCAAAAAAAACCGGTGCCAAAAGGTGCTTATATGCTTCGATTGAACAGACCCGAAGCCAAAAACGTAGCTAGAAATTTCAAAAATGCCACTAGTCATTACGTCTTTGGCCTCGGGTGGCACTGAACCGGGGCCAAATAAGGCTATATGCCTCGGTTATTAATTGAACCGAGGCCATATAGTTTAATTAGGGCACAAAAACACGAACCCCTCTACTACTTCCTCGCGCGCCGCTGCATCTTCTCCATCTCTCTCTGTGTCTCGCTAGTCACCAGACCTGATCAAACCTGAGAACCCAAATCGCGAGCCCCAATCGCGGATCCAGATCGACGAAGAAATCGTTCTCGTCGTTCGTCGCAATGGATGCGCTGGTTCAGGCGAGTTACAAGCATGGTGGCTGTGCGAATCTATGGTGGTCGGAGAATTTGGTCCGCGTGCAGGTTGCTTCGTGATGGTGGCGGCTTGCTCGAGCATGGTGCTGCTGCTGCCATGAGTGGTGCGCAAGGAAGCAGGTAACAGGTGTTGGTTTGTCAAACGTGAAGTACTTCTCAGAGGCGAGCACAGCAGGAGAACGCATAATGGAAGTGATAAAAAGGGTTCCGAAGATCAATTCAGACAACATGGGTGGGGAGATTCTGGAGTCATGGCGAAGTTGAGTTTGAGAATGTGAGCTTTGTGAGCCCCAATCGCGGATCTAGATCGTCGCCTCTGAGACGAAGAAATCGTTCTCGCCGTTCATCACAGTAGATGCGCTGGTTCAGGCGAGTTGCAAGCATGGTTGGTGGCTGCGCGAATCTGTGGTGGCCAGAGAGTTTGGTATGCGTGTAGGTTGCTTCGTGATGGTGACAGCTTTCTTGAGCATGGTGTTGCTGCTGCCATGAGTGGTGCCGCAAAAAATTTAATTAAAAAAAAATATTTTTACCATATGGCTTCGATTCTCGTGGCCCCGAGGCAGAAAAGGAACCCTATGGCTCTGGGTAACAACCGAGGCCAAAAGGGGTCCCCAATATGCCTCGGTTCCAAACCCGAGGCAAAATGAGAAAAATAATCGAGGCAAAAAGCCCTTACTGCACTGGTGTGTGTCTAACTTCATTTTTTCCCTTCAAAAAAAAAAACATATGAGAGTGAGAGATGAGTACAATTTTATGAAAAAATAAAAAGATAATGACAGAAGAAAATAAAAATATCTTAATAAATGTTTAGTTTAATTACCCTTTCAGTTACTATTTCCAAAGATGAGTCTCAAATTAGTTCTAATTTTTTAGTCACAATTTTATATTTTTAGACAAAAACAGAGATCAAAAGAATAATTAAACCTAAATATTTTTATTTTTTATTATATTTAATTTTATGTTTTTATTACTTATTAACATTAAATGTTGTATTTTATAAAAGAAATAAAAAGATATATTTTAATTTCTATCAATTTATAAAATATACAATCTATAATTTTAAAAATTTAAATTTTTTAAAAATTTCAAATATATGTATATAATTTAAAATAAAAAATAAAAAGCATTTGGGGGCCATGGCCCCTCATCTATAGCATGATAATCGGGTCTTAATCTTTTCGACCTATTAATATTTACAATTTTATTATAAATATGGACAAGGTAAGTACTTTTGTTGGAAAAATCTAAAATATAATAAATAACGAAGCAAAAGCAAAATCCATATCAAATATGTCCTAAATAAATAATATATAAGATAATAGAATGCATATAACAGAAAAGGAGGAACAAACAAACACCAAAATTTTGTAAAGTGGGAAAATCTCAATATAGAGGAAAAATCCACTAGACCTAGTCCAGTAAAATAAATAATATATAAGATAATAGAATGCATATAACAGAAAAGGAGGAACAAACAAACACCAAAATTTTGTAAAGTGGGAAAATCTCAATATAGAGGAAAAATCCACTAGACCTAGTCCAGTAAAAACTTCCACTAATAATAATTAATGGATACACCATAAGTTATTCTGGAGATTTCAAGATCAACAGAGCATTATTCTCTGTACCAACAAAGGTGATCCAAACCCCAATTGATACTTTAAATAAACAACAAAGAACCCCAATATATGAAATATGGAATAAAATATTTTCATTTTTTAAACTTAACCATTTTTTAATTAAAAAATTACCTACAAAATAAATAAAAACTATTTGCATTAAATTTATAAAAATAATTTATATTTAATTTTTAATTATAATAATAAAAATAATAATAATTTTATTATATTTATTATATAAAAAATAAACACACACACAATATTTTCACTGGAATATATATATTAGGAAATAAATTATGAATCTATACCTAAATAAACGGGGAGAACTTTCATTAATATTCTTTTGTTATTTTGTGTCTTCATTTATACGATTCACATTATCATAAAATCTTAAGATATCTTTCATATATTTTATCACTCAATTCTTACACTACATTTTTCAATATTATATCATTGTCATTATTATTTATTATTATCATCTCATTCTAATCTCACATTTTGTTCATCCCACTCCACACATTTATTATCGAATTTAAACATTTTATGGGAATAAAACACTAAAATTTATAAAATTTTAGTGAATATATGTTACTTATTAATCATTATTATTGAATTTTATTTAAATATTTTTATAAAAATCAAATGACTAAGATTAAGTTATTCATGTGAGAAATATTAACCACAGATTAATTGTATAAAATCTTAGGACTGGATATTGATTAAAATAAATTTTGAACGAGTCTGATATCGTATGAAATTTGTTCTGTATAATTTATTATTATTTCTAATGAATGTGAGATCTACCGAAAAAATTTTGTTTGTACCCCTTTCTTCTTTAATTGACCTATACTTTAGTTATATATTCTTATTAAAGAGAACAACAACTTCAATCTCAAGGGTCATTTTACTTCTTTAAACTCCTTATTTCAGATTTGCATTTTTAACTCCCAACTTAAGGTACATGTTCGTTTTGAATAATCAATATTGAATATAAATTCAAATTAATTATCGCTTTTAAATTATATTACATACTATTTGTCGACCTTCTATTACACTAAAATAAAAAATTTTATTTATTTTAAAATTGATAATTTTTTAAAAGTAATTACGGAAAATTGTGTGGTAAACAAAAATATTGGATTAAGTATATTTTTAGTTCTTAAATTTATTTTTCTATTTTAAAAAATAAATATTCGGACTAAATTGAAACAAATAGAGTGGGGACTAAATTGAAACAAATAAATATAGTACTAAATTGAAACAAATAGACACATGTGGAGACTAAATTGAAATAAAGACATGACACTTGACATATACCTTGCCACGTGGCGGTAACTTACCACATGTAATTGACACGTGTCACACTAAGGATTTAACACGTATAATTTTTTTTAATTACAAAAATTAAAAAAAAAATAAAAAAGGTTAAAAAAAACAAAGGCTGACACGTGACACACTGTTAATGTCGTTAATATTTTTTTTTTAAAAAGGACATAATTAAAATAATTTTTCAAAAGTTGAGACGAAATTGAAACCTTTTTAAAAAGGAGTACTAAATTAAAACTTCTGAATAAAAATGAGGTACTATTCCACTAATTAAGGTTATACTATATTATCAAAGGTCAGGAAGTAACAACGGTTGAAGATCAGTCTTTATTTCTTTTCCTGCGTTAGTTTTACATAAACAAAATAAGCTGGAAAAATGAAAAAACAAAAAAGTTTCGATTAGGTGACTAGAATTACATGGCAGCGTGGGCGTTTGAATGGAGAGGCTTGGAGTTTTGGCGGGGTTGCTACTAGTGTGTGTTGAAGTAGGGAAGATAGAATTTAAATAAAATGAATATATAATTAAAATTATTAAACCAATATTATAGTTTTTTCTTAATATACTAGAATTAAAATATGTCAATACTAATTATTTTGAAATAACCGTTTACTCTAAAATAAATTATAAACCATGAATTTAGTGATACATGGAGTAGTATAAATTAGGTAAAAATGAAAGCAACGAACGAAAAGTAAAGTAAAATTTTAGAAAGGAATGAATCGACTACGGACAATGAATGAGAAGTAAGGAGATGTTACAGGAAGCAGAAAAGGAAGGGAGTGACTAACATAGATATAACTTAAAGTTGGTACTTTGAAAGGGGAAACAAATCACAAATAGGTAGTGGGCACCATTAATCATCCCTGCGAATATTTTCTTCAAAGTCTTAAAGAGTGGCTAGTTTTCACCACCCACGATTCCTTTCACAGACAACAACATCTCTAATCAAACATCTACATTACTTATTTCTTTACTACATTCGGGGTTTGGTTTGGTGGGCCACGCGATTTTGCTGTTTTTTTTTTTTATTATTATTATTAAAGAGTGCTAGATTAATGAAAAAAAAAAGACTTAATAAATTTTTTTTTCCAATATTTGAAAAGTTTATTTAATGTGATTTTTTTATTTTTTTTATCTGTAATTAAGTTTATAATTGTGATTCTGTTAAATTAATATTAACACGGTTGGATGGTGATCAAATGCAGTGATTTTGAGTTTCTTAAACCCTTCGTTTGTTTCTCTACTCACTACACTTTAAGCCGCCTCCGGAGATAATTGCTCTTTTAGTCCAACATCAATTTAACGAAAATTATTCTCTTTTAAATAAAACAAGGACCGAAGTAAGGAGAAAAATTATTAAGAAATCAAACATTAGGCAAAAGGAATATATTAAGTCAAAAAATAAATAATGTTATTTCGATTTTCTTAAAAGAAATGGAGATAACTTGAGACGAAGAAAAGATTGTGATATCATAAAACAATTCAATCGAACAAAAAATGAAAACAAAATGATTCAAAAGAAGAAAAAAAACCGATAAATTGAAGAAACTTAGTTAGTTAGACGAAAATAACTCAAGCGAACAACCTAAAAGCCAAAAACAGGCTACTTTTTATCCAATTATATAGCTTTTTATTTGATTTAGAAAACTAGTTTAATTTAATAAAAACTTATATTTATTTTATGTTTTGTTATGGGATATTTTAATATTACCCACTTCAAATTATTTTTACCATATAATTTATTATTCATTCAATATATTCAAAGAAAAATTAAATATAATTTATTATTCATTCAATATATTCAAAGAAAAATTAAAGAGTGTATTGAACTGTGATTTTAAATTTAACAAAAATGTTTGTGAGTTTTAAAACAATATATATATATATATATATATATATATATATATATATATATATATATATATATATATATATATATATATATATATAAAGAGGAGACTTGTCGTTCCTTTTTTATCCATATAACTATCATCATTATTTACACTACTTAAATCATACTTATCTTCTAACACCACATAAAATATTACTCA
>Ga0214544_1012538_pt1 | contig 10961 bp, 5 predicted proteins | sample CNSS3metaG_FD_160074 | JGI IMG/M metagenome (GOLD analysis project Ga0214544, IMG submission 160074) | Root nodule microbial communities from cowpea collected in UCLA plant growth center, Los Angeles, California, USA - CNSS3 | ecosystem: Host-associated > Plants > Roots > Nodule | place: USA...
CTGATCCTGATGAGGATGGATCTGTGCTGGTTTGTATGGGTCTGCAAGTGCTGCATATTGACGCTTTTAAAAAGCATTTTTACCAGGACATTCAAGGTTATAAATCCAATTTATAACAAAGCAAGCGGAAATAATGAATCTATTTTCTGGTATGTATCAAGTAATCAAGAGAAAATATTTTTAGAAAAAACATTTTAATTAGGGTTGATGGTACTAAAAATTATTTCTTTCAAATATGTGGTGGTCTTATATTTACATCAATAGTGAGATTTGTTATTTTTGAGTTTGTGAAGAAATTTATTATTTGTTGGACTTATTATATCACCGTTATCATGTTCCTTGTTGTTATATTTAAAATAAAATCTCTCAAGTTCACTTCTCTAGTTAGATTTCTCTTTTAAATCATATTTTAAAAAATATTTATTTTGGTAATAAATTTTATAAATTCTCAAATTTTATATTAATTATATTTTTTGCTTTAGAAAAAAAACAATATTCAACTTAAAGAAAATATAATGATTATATAAAATTAAACTCTTTAATTTAATTAATAATATTTTTTCGTCTAACAAAGATTAAAACACTAACTAGTGTTTCGTAGGTTTATTATTAAAATTTATAATAAATTAACTCATTAATTTATTAATCATGGTTGACGTTTAACAACACTCCTTAGCGGCATAATATAATAATGCATCTCTTTCTTTAGAACCACTAGAAGCTTAATATTATTTTTTTCCATCTTTACAACTCTATGTTAACTACATAATCTATAGTTGTCAAATTCTAATAAGTTAACACATGATGAAAAATTATAAACAATTTCTTCCTTCTTTCATTCATAATACCCTGAGTAAGATCTTGATTTATATAAAGCTCAAGCTTGTTGCTAAAAATTGATGAATTCTTTCTTGATTAATCATTAATTTAACAATAATTTAATGATATACAATAATCATTCAAGTAACAAAACTTAAGATGTAAGATAATTTTAAGTATAAGGAAATTCTATATTTCTTCAAAAAAAAAAAAGAAATCTAATAACAATTCAAAGGTAATATTAACTATTAGTTCAATGGTCATATCTCTGTGTGTATCATTTATATGTGTATTTTAAAAATTAAGATATTTTATTCTGTATCTGATAAAGAATACTATACACACATATTGATATATTCATATCAATGATGTTTTATCCAAAATGATCCTATGATTAATAACAATTAAAGTAAAATTATATAAGACTTATTTCTCATCATTATAATATCTAATACACGGTTCAGCCAAGGATCACGACCGATATTAGACGGGTCGGGCCCATGATTGAGACGGGTCGGACGAACTCACGACTGAGACGGTCGACACGAGCCCACGACTGAGATAGTACGGCGAGGGCCCACGATTGAGATGGTCCAACTCGGTCGGGCCGATGACCGGATGATCCAGTCCCACGGTCAACACAGTCTAACCTAGGCTTACGGTCAAGATGGGTCAGCCCAGACTCACGAACAAGACAGTCCGCTCTATACCCATGATCGAGATAGGCCGACATGACTGACGATCGAGACGGATCGATCCGAGCTCACGAATGAGACAGACCAACCTAACGCCATGTTGTTTTACTATTTTAACTTTTATATATATATATATATATATATATATATATATATATATATATATATATATATATATTCGTAAGTATTTGATTAAATATCAAGAATAGAAGTGGGGACGGGATATTAGATAAATGAATTAGCTCGTTTTGACAAAGTATTTAATTAGAACATAATGATTTTAAAAAGTATAAATAAAAGATTTTTTATGCTTCCTAGGTTGTTGTCTTTGCTATAAAAAAATCCCACATGAGTTTCTGGTCAATCTGCATCATCTTTCAATACTGTTTTTTCTTTTTTTAAATAATAAGTGCTAAAGGCAAAGATTATTAATGAACTTTATAAGTAGTAGCAAGAGCCTTTATTGCATGGTACTCATAATATTGAATGAGTTTATTCCTATTTTTAGAGAATATATTTTTAGTACAAATACTATTTATTCCTAATAGTTGGTGTTTCCTTGAAGTGTTCCTGTTCCTAGATCATTGTCCAAATACTAATTTTAGCTTGTTGTTCTTCTAGCGTCCATATGTGATATTGTGCTGGTGGTGTGGTGTCAGAGGGAGTTGGTGATGATAGCTTGAGGCAATTGATGTTGACGGTATGTGTGTTATATTTGAAGATGCTTCAAGTCCTGTTCAATAACTCGATACCTATTTCGTGTTTATGCAAAATTAAGTAGTCATTTGAAGCATATAGTAGTTCAGTTCCCGTTGATTCCATCCGTTATTGTTACTAATGCGTGACTTTTTCTTAGCTCAGTTTTTTGCTATAAGAATTAGGCTGCTAGATCAATGGTTAATATTCATTGTCTGGCCTACACTAAATAAAATCAAGTTGCTTTATCATATCCATTATGTTTAAAATTATCATTCTAGTGAATAGTTGCAACCCTATATATACAGTGTATATATTGTAAGTATTTTGTGTTGTGGAAGCAATTGTCATTATTTAATTCTAATCTTCTTACCAGGCGACTCAAAAGTTTGAAAAACCTAAAGCAAATTAAAAAATAAGCTTTTAATTTAAAATTTATTATTTTGAGTTTTTTTATACAAAAGTTATTTATTAAATATTATAATTAATTTCATCTAATATTTCCCGAGATATTATTGACATTAACATTATTCTATAAATTCTACAAGTTATATATCCATTACATTTGGAGAGGAATATAAATTGTTTATATAATTAAGAATGTGATTTATCATTTTTCAAATATATAATTTCTCTTACGATATTTAATTATGAAAATAAATCAAATTTATTACTATTCAACAAATTATCATATTTTAAAAAAATTTCAAGGTTTAAGTATTTTTCTTTCAAAAATACACAATCTAGTGACTTTAATTTTTTAACACTACATAAAAAATAAAAAATATTTTCATATATTTTAAATTGTTCAAATTTACTGTGAAGTGTGGTAATTTCTTTATCTACAATATACGAAAAGTAATCAATTTTAAAGAGATTTTATAATTTTTTTCTCAATGTTTTAATCAAATTGTTTTCTTTTGTGTCTAATACGTTTTTCACAAAAACTTAGGTTCTTCTCAATCGATAGTAAATCTTTTTTTCCCTAAACTTGAATTATCTTTTTACAGAAAATTCAATTCATTTATGCACCAAAAGACCAACCCCTGATCTAATTAATAGTTGTAGAAAAATTTTAGTTCCTCGTCAAAATATACACAAAAAATTCTTGAAACTTGTAAATCGAAAAGTACCAAAAAATAAAATTAGGCAAACGAAACACATTTCTAATTTTAGTATAAATCCAAAATAGAATGAAAAGTACAACAACACAACTAGAAAGAAAGAAAAAAAACATACTAACCATAAATAAGAATGAAAATTGGTACACACAAACAATATGAGATTGAAGAAATGTAGTATATCAAGACCCTAAAAAAATGACTCTTGGAAGTAAAGAAAGTAAGGAGAGACAAGAGAAACCACAAAGAGATAAAAAGATAAAAAAAGAAAATAGAATTATAAGAGAATAAAATAATTAATCATTCTCTTCGTAAACAACATTATAATTGACTAAATAAAGGTTTTAACTCATTAATTATCATTTTTAATATCAATAAAAATTAACATACACAAATAATAATTTAATTAAATTTTATTCTCAAATATAAACTTATAATTAATGTAATAGAACTATATTAGTAATAAAATATTTTTTTGAGGTCTTTTTTATCTCAAACATAATTTTATAATTAATTTAATAGATGTATATTAGTATAAAAATATTTTTTTAGGCTTTTTTTTCTTAAAAATAATTTTATAATTAATTAATTAATTAATAGGGAAATATTAATATAAAAAAATTGTGTTTGAAGCCTTCCTGTAGACAGACTTTATTCATTTGAGCTTTGAACCGGCACGGCCCTACTTTTTAATAAAAACTCTTCAATGCATTATGGTTTAAGAAAGCAAGACATCATTTAAGCTAATTTCAACATTTAGATTATAGCCTCTTATTGATTTGTGAATATTTATAACTTACTATCTTGTTGTTCTGCGACAAATAGTTTAATGATGACTTTTTGGTCTAGGTACAGGGGCATTATTACAAGGTATTCTTCATAAGATATTCTTCATAAGACCGAGGAGCGTGCAACTGGGTGGTATAGTTTGACCAGGGAAATTCTCAAGTTAGTAGATGCATCATCACAAGAAAGTTCTAAAGATAAATCTCAGAAGATGAAACGTACTCAGCTTCTTATAAAACTTGTAATGAGAAGGTTCAAAAACTCATTTGTGTATTGTTGATGCATGTTGATGTTCAAAAACAGATAGCTACAAAGGTTCTTGAATGTTAAATTGAATTGTCAAGAGATATAAAACCAATATTTGGTCTTCATAAAACCACTTAAGCTTTTTGGACAGTTGATTCTTGACAATCATAATATTTTTGCTCAGTTTTATACGGTATTATCTTCGTGTTGTTCCCTTGTTTTTTTTTTGTTGTTCCTTTTGTTATCCATGCTTTTCAGATTGTATTTTTAAATTTGTATTGATTATTTTATGGAGTTTCCGAAACCCATGCTATTCTTCGGAGATTTTGAAACTTGTGGTCTTTTATGGAAGTTTTAAAACCTACCCATAATTAACAGAGAGTTTAAAGACATAACTTAATAGAGGTTTTAATACCTATGCTAAATACAAGAGGATAAAAAATTCTAGCTATTGATTGATGTTTCCTGGGATTCGGGCAAACATATTCTTCAATGATGGTTTAGCAAAGGAAATTGAAACTTCGAATAAATAACTTAGTGGAGGTTTTAACCTTGAGTAATGTAAAAACAAACCTTCGTTAAAACCATTTTTTCTTGTAGTGTGTAGAGACAAATTTACTCCTATTTTCAATAACCCTATGATCAAGAACAATTTAATTAAAATTATTTGAGACTTAATTCTCATCATTATAACCTCTATTATAATAATAAGTCTTTAATTTTAACAAGGGACCTTATAATATGTAGAGGTGTCAATTTGGCCAATAAACCCGTGAGCCAGCCCTAACCCACTCCTTGTTAACCCCCCTTTGAGGGGGGAGCCCAAATAAGGGGGTCAAAAAAAAGCTCCAGACCCCCAAAGCCCCCTCTCAAATGGATTAGGGTTAGGGTTAACGTGGATTTGACCCACTAAAATTCTGTAACTAATTCTTAAAATAATATTTTGAGTCTGAGTCAAAGATGGAGTAAACCATCTTGGGCCAAACCAGACCAAAGGTCGAGACAGGACGACCGAGTCAAGTCATACCACTCGACCAAAGGCTGAAACAACCCATCTTGGGCCAATGGCCAAGACGAACTGGAACAGTTTGGACACACAACCGAGAAAGGCTCAATAAGGGTGATGAAAGAGACGGGCTAGCCCAGATCGATAAACAAAACAGTCCAGCCTAAGACCACAACGGGTCAGCCTGGGACGATGATCAAGACAAGATAGCTCGGGTCCATCAGTCAAGACAGACAAGCTCAGACCCACGATCGAGAAGGGCAGGCCTAGGCCCATGACCGACGACCGAAACGATCGGTCCAGGCCAATAGTCGAAACAAGTCTGTTCGAGCCCACGACTGACATGGGCCCATGGCCGAGACGAGTAGACCTGGGCTAACGACCGAGACAGGCCAACTCGAGCCCACGTTTGTGACAGGTCACCTGGAGCCACGCCTGAGACTAGGTAGCGTAAGCCAACATCGATCGACACGCCCCAAAACAAGCCCATGGTCAAGATAGGCTGACCTAGGTCGACCCGGGCCAACGATCGAGACGGGCTGGCCTGAGCCCACGATCGTGACAGGTTACCCCGACCCCACAACTGAGAAGAGCCAGCCTGAGCCGACAATCGAAACTGGCCGACGATCGATATTTATCAGGTCATAAAGATTAGCGAGATGGATGGTCCAATGTCGATTGTCAAGACTAGAGCCGTCAATTTGACCTAGTCCATAGGGCTTGACCTTGACCCACATGGGTTACAACCAAAAATACCCACAAGGCTAAAAAGTCTCCAACTAAAGAAGTGCACAAAGCCCAAAAGCCCCCAATTAAAAAGGCCCACATGACCAAAAAGCCCTATAGGTTAGGATCAGTCCATGAGCTTCCTTTTCACACATGAAAAATATATTATTTTTTAAAAATATATCATTAAACTTTCGATTTAAATCGACCTGTCTCAACAATCAATCTTAAACGATTTTTCTTGTCAATTGATTTGATAATAAATATGAAAATAAAATAAATAATAATAAATACAACTTTATTATTTCTAACATGATAGATTTTGTAGAACATACCTCAAATCTAATAGATCTTGCATAAGACACGACCATGTGACTTTCTCCTCCATCTCCCATTGCATTTATTCTATATTTAGCTCTTTTTGCATTTATTTTCTTTTCCTTTCTTTCTGATACATATTCCATGCTTCTCATTTTTTCATTTTTTTTTTACTTTAATCTTGTGTTTCCTTTCCTTACCGTTAATTATTGATTTCCACGTTAATTTTTATACAAATTTTGATCTGAAAATAGTTCATTAATGCTTTGCATCATCAACATATTAGCAAATCTTCTAAATATTTTATTTATTAAATTATTATTTTTCAAATGTATCAAATTATAATTACTTGTCTCAAAGGGGTTTCACTCGGGAGAATAAACACCAATGAGACCTGAGTCTAACTAGGTAAAGCACTTTCAACCCAAAACCTTAAGATAATGGGTCTTTATCCTTATATAATCAAATTTTGATCTCAAAATAGTTCATTAATGCTTTGCATCATCAACATATTAGCAAATATTCTAAATATTTTATTTATTAAATTATTATTTTTCAAATGTATCAAATTATAGTTACCTGTCTCAAAGGGGGTTCACTGGGGAGAACAAACATCAATGAAACCTGAGTCTAACTAGGTAAGGCATTGGCACCACTCTCAACCCAAAACCTTAAGATAATGGGTCTTTATTATTATATAATATTCTACTTTCTCATTTCTAACCAAGGTGGGACTTAGACTCACATTTGAATTTCTAACATAAATATTTAAACTAAGTTTAACCTCAATTTCTAACTGATATAAAACTTATTAAATGACAAGACTCCTAGTCAAGGACAAGAGAAATTAAAAAAGAATCGTCGGTCCCCATAATGATATCATCAATATTTCGATTCCGACCCAAAACACAAAACAATGTTGCCACAACTTTTCATTTCATCAGTTTTTTTCTTAATTTATATTTGAACAAATTTCAATCGATTATTAAAAGAGATGCTAGAAGGAGTGTCGGCATTTGTCTTTTCAACAGAGAATGTAAGAAATAAAATTATTTCCATCAAAATCTAATTAATTAACAGTGGAAAGCACGTACAACTAATCCTTGTTCCGAAAAGAGGGGACAAGACAAAGCATTTAAGAAGAGTACAAATGAAATTAAACTTTTGAAAGGGGCCCTCAATGTGCATATAGATTGGATTCAGATCCACCGCAATTAATTTTTAAATTCCATGCAACTTCAACTTTTAATTATTAACTAATTTTATTAAATAAACAAATATTATCCGTAGACCATAGTTACAAATTTGAGATGAGTACGAGGTTGAATTTGTATGTATTTTTTTTAATAAATTTAAAAAATAAAATAAATGAATTTAAAGATAAATTTTATAAAAATTAGTGGATAATTTAAATAATACGATAAATTAAAAAAAATATTTTAATAAGTAGAATTTAAACATTATCAAAATATTCTTGATGATAAAAATAAAATAAATTATTATGAGATAAGTTAAAAATATTAAGATTTAACAATATTTTAATTATTATACATATTTATATATTTTTTAATTATTATCAATTATTATATATATTATTAATAATAATTATTTTATATACATTATTAATCATTATATTTTAACCATACTTTAATTATCATACATAATTATATATATATATATATATATATATATATATATATATATATATATTTTTTTTTATATATAATATATATATATATATTAATTATTATATATAAAATATTAATAAAAATTATTAATATATATTATTATATATAATAAGTTTATAAAAGTCAAATTGTCAAGAATTCTTTCAAATCTCAGCTTATACAAAGAGATAAGATTTAGATGATTATATGCATATCTATCTTTAAAAATATGCAAATCCTCTAAAAGGAAGATAATTTCTTTTAACAAATCCTAGTGTGTTTGACGTGTAGTGTGTTTACGTCCGATTTACGTGTAATTGTATTATCAACACATGTTTTGTTTGATTTTAAAATTGATTTTAAATTAAAAAATTTACATTCGAACAGAAACTAATATCAGCGTCCAATAATTGATTATTCTTCCAAAATCAATTTCAACTCTGGTATTCTTAATACATCATCGGCTTACGAAATTTAGTGTGGCTAAATAAGCTTAACCAGAATTATGAATTTAAGAAATTTTAAAGTTTTAATAAGGACATGTTAATTTTAAGTGTAAATCCAGCTGAAAAGAATAATGAAAGGGATTGGTAGCTTCTGGCTTTGGCTATTTCTTGTGAAGAGGATAGATGCAAGCAATTTCCAAATAGTCACACTCACTCAATCCCCTTCCTCTATACGCCAATTCCTCTTTTATAACAACGATGGGATTTCTATTGATGGCTCTTGACGCTTTTAAAAAGCATTTTTACCAGGACATTCAAGGTTATAAATCCAATTTATAACAAAGCAAGCGGAAATAATGAATCTATTTTTGGTATGTATCAAGTAATTAAGAGAAAATATTTTTAGAAAAAACTTTTTAATTAGTGGTGATGGTACTTAAAAATTATTTCTTTCAAATATTTGAAGGTTTTGTATTGAGATCACTATCAAGTGAGATTTGTTGTTTGTTAGACTTATTATATCACCTACTGTCATTGTCATGTTCGTTGTTATATTTAAAATAATATCTACAGAAAACACAATTGTGCCTCCCACTAATTCTTCACCAGTGGTTTCCTTATGTCGTTCTCAACAATTTTATGGTCCTTCTACAACTTTACGAGATTATATTTGTAATTAGGTAGTGTCTCCTGGTCCATTGTCATCCTCCTCATCTTTTCCAAATAAAGATACACGATATCCTCTCTGCAATTTTATCTCTTATGATCGTTATACACCTTAACATCGGTTCTTTATTGCTATTATTACTAATGATATTGAACCTACATGTATGAACAAGTTGTTTCTCACACTCATTGACAAGAGGCAATGCAATCTGAATCGGCTGCTTTGGAGGCCAATAATACTTGGTCTATTACAACTCTTCCTCTTGAAAAGAAGGCTATTGGTTGTCGTTGGGTGTATAAAATCAAGCACAAATTCGATGGTTCTCTTGAACGGTATAAGGCACGTCTTGTTGTAAAAGGATATATACAACTAGAAGATATAGATTATCATGACACTTCTTCACCTATTGCTAAAATGATCGTAGTCCGTTGTTTATTAGCTTTGGCTGCTCAACGTTGGTCTTTTCATCAGCTTGATGTCCATAACCCTTTTTCTTAATTAGTTTTTCTTACATTTTTTTTTATTTTTTAAAAAATTGTGATATATTTTTAATTAAGTGATTTTATCCAACAAGCATTAATGAAATGTATTTATTTTTAAATGATTTTTTTTAAATTAAACTACTATTTCACATAATAAAATAATTATTAACTCTTGAAATATGTTTTTTAATAAATTAAACTATATAAAAAATAAATACACCATACCACTAAGACAGGAAGGGTCTATCAACCGCCTCATTTGCAAGGCTAAGAAGAGCAAGAATCTATTATGCCTTTAATTCAATAAATTTTAAATTTATTAAAGTAATTAAATGTGTTTTTGATATTGAAATAAAGAAAAACAAAAATGAAATTTTTTTTTAACAATTTCTTAAATTAAACTACTATTTTATTAAGTTCTTTTATAGTAACTTTTTGGATATGTAGTTTTCAAATATTTATTAATTATTGAAATTAAATTAAATTTTTAATAAATTAAAATGTACGAGAATTAAACATAATGTAATAAATATTAAAAATATTATGGTAAATAATTGTGTTTTAAAATTTAAATAAACATTAAAAAATAAAATAAAACTGCAAAAAAATATATGAAAATACAAAACAGTAATAAAAAAACTTATAATTAAAATATTAATGGGTAATAAATTAATTTATAAAATATATTTTACAACATGTATTTAAAAATGATATAAAGATAAAAACATATTTAATCTATTATATAGTTATTGATGAAATATATAATTCGAAACTTGGTGTATAATTATATTTTTTTTTTTTGTGAAAAAAAATGCTCATAAGTATAACTTTTATGAACATAATATTTTGCGATTTTATTTTTTTTATAATGTTTTGGTATGTAATTTTCACATAATAAAAGTTATTAATTATTAAAATTAATTTTTTTTATATAATTTAGGAAATAAGAGAGTTTTTAATTTAGAAAATAAAAGAGTGTTTGTGTTACGTAAAGAAAATAATTATTTGAAAGAAAAATAAATAAAATAATCATAATAAGATTAATAAAATTTTATTTTTTTATTTAAAAAAATAAATAATATAAAAAAAATCAAAAAATTATAATTTTGTATATATATCAATAAACAAATAATATAATAATTTTGCTAATATATTTTTTTAATGTAATAATTTTGCTAATATCTTTATTATATATACAATAGATGTTGAGTTTTGCCATAAATAGAAAAAACAAAACATTAAAAGCTAATATTAAGACGAATAACAACTCCCTAATATAAACTTTG
>Ga0214544_1012545_pt1 | contig 10950 bp, 7 predicted proteins | sample CNSS3metaG_FD_160074 | JGI IMG/M metagenome (GOLD analysis project Ga0214544, IMG submission 160074) | Root nodule microbial communities from cowpea collected in UCLA plant growth center, Los Angeles, California, USA - CNSS3 | ecosystem: Host-associated > Plants > Roots > Nodule | place: USA...
AAAAACAAAATAAAAATAAAAAAAAAAAAAAAGGTATCCAACTACCAATTGGGACATAAATTAATATAATGAGTCAGATACAGCTTACACCACTGTTGGGCATTATTATTACAATGGACCATATATAACCAAGTAAGTAAAAAAAAATTAACAACGTTGTTCTTTTAGTACTATTTATTGTTTTTTATGTTTCACCCCTATTGTCAAATATGTGTTTTAATATAGATTTGTTAAATTCTCTTTGTTTATGTATAATCAATGTTAAATAGTTTTATATATAGGCTTTTTTGTTTAATTCACCTCAAGAAACAATTATTTTGTTTATTGACCTACTTATAAAGTAGCAAAGGTAGTTATACGTAGCGGTATCATGTTAGTCTCACCATCAAAGATGATGTATATCTATTGGTATTCATATCTATTTATTAGTTAATGCGACTAAGAAATTTTCCTTGTATTGTGGTCATAATATTGTGGTTTTATTTTTAAGACACATTTAAATTGATATATAAGTTATTGTTGATTTTGACTTCTTACAAGAAATAATTCATTCTAATTTCCTCAACTAATTTCTCTTTTTTGAATTTTGAAGTGTAATATACTATATTATGAAAAGTAACCGAATTTAGAAAGGGTATTTACAAACAAGATGATAATTTCCAAATTTTTGTTTAATACAATTAGACATATAAACATAAAATCATTGAATAAATTAAAACTATTTTTAAAAAAAATTAAATCACCTTCAGATCAATGCTTCATATTATATTATATTATATACATATATATTAAATTTATAATTATTATGTTAAGATAATTCATTCGCATAAAACTAAGTTGTAACTTACATTTATTTATATATTATAAAATTATCTTATACTATAAAATTATTTTATTTTTAATTAATATAGAACTTATTTCAACAACTTATCAAACACGTTTGATATCGAAATTTATTTGATATATTTATGTTTCGATGTAAATTAAATAAAATATTTAATATGTGAAAAAAATTTAACGTAACTAAATTAAAACCCATTTATTTTTAAAATTTAGAGAATAAAATATAACGAAGCCAACAGAAATTTGAAGTTAATTACATATTAGTTGGTTGCTTGTAATATAAAATGTGGGACTCGTGTTTAGGCTTGGAATCTAACACATATAGGTTATAAGAATTTGTATGGGAAAAAGTGGTGGCCAACATTGGTTTTTGGTTTCTATAAATAGCGAAGAGAAGCTAGGTGCTAAGAAGCATTGAAAACAATTTTTGTTTTGTTACCTACTTTACCACCTCTTCAATGGCTTCTTCTAGCTTTGAAAGTTCTCCCATGGCTTCCAACTACAAAAGCAACAAAAAAAGGCACAACAATGGCATGTTCCATCCACCGACCCCAGTGGTGGTGGTGGTGGTCCCTTTCCCTGCACAGGGCCACCTGAACCAGCTCCTCCACCTCTCTCGCCTCATCCTCGATCACAACATCCCTCTCCACTTCGTCGGCTCTCCCACACACAACCGCCAAGCCATGGTTCGAGCTCAGGGTTGGGATCCAAACTCCTTTTCCCACATTCACATTCACGACTTCAATGTTCCTCCCTTTCTCTCCCCTCCACCCAACCCCAATGCCCAAACCAAATTCCCCTCCCACCTTCTCCCCTCCTTCGAGGCCTCTGCAAGCCTCCGTGGACCTGTTTTCACTCTCTTGCAGTCACTCTCCCTCGTGGCCAAAAGGGTCGTCGTCATCTACGACTCTCTCATGGCTTCCGTGGTGCAAGACGCCATCCATGTCTCCAACTGCGAGACCTACACTTTCCACAGCGTCTCCGCCTTCACCATGTTCCTCTACTTTTGGGACGTAATGGGGAGGCCTCCGGTGAACAAAATGTCCCACCTGGTCCCCGAAGTTCCCTCCCTCGAAGGCTGCTTCACCACCCAGTTCCTCGATTTCATCACCTCCCAGTATGTGTTTCACAAGTTCAGCAAAGGGATCATATACAACACCACGAGGGCTCTGGAGGGACCTTACATGGAGCTGATAGAGAGGATGATCGGCAGCAAGAGCCACTGGGCTCTGGGGCCGTTCAACCCCTTGTCCATTGAGAAGAGTGAAAAAAGGAAGCACTTTTGCATTGAGTGGCTGGACCGACAAGAGGCAAGGTCAGTGATGTATGTGTCGTTTGGGACAACAACAAGCTTCTCGGAGGAACAAATCAAGGAGGTTGCAGGTGGGTTGGAGAAGAGCAAGCAAAAGTTCATCTGGGTGTTGAGGGATGCTGATAAAGGCGATGTCTTCAAGCATGGCGGTGGTGATGAACTTGTTCTCCCAAAGGGGTTTGAAGAGAGAGTGAAAGGCATTGGGTTGGTGGTGAGAGAGTGGGCGCCGCAATTGGAGATCCTTAGCCACGGTTCAACCGGGGGGTTCATGAGTCACTGTGGATGGAACTCTTGCATGGAGAGCATCTCCATGGGGGTGCCAATAGCAGCATGGCCTATGCACTCTGACCAACCTAGGAATAGAGTTTTGGTGACAGAAGTGCTGAAGGTTGGGGTGGTGGTGAAGGAATGGGACCACAGAGATGAGTTGGTGACAGCATCCGATGTTGAAAATGCCGTGAGAAAATTGATGGCAACAAAGGAGGGTAATGAGATGAGAGAAAGGGCCATGGACCTCAAAAATGACATTCTCAAATCCAGGGACGAAGGTGGAGTTTCTCGTATGGAATTCGATGATTTCATTGCTCACGTCACTCGATAGCTGTAGTTTTCATCCAAATCCAAATCCTTACATCTTCACACTCTCTCATAATTACCAAAAATATCATAATAAATATATAAGTATATAGTGGGAGTAGTTGGAAGCATTTGGAATAATAATACAATAATAATATTTTCACATAAACCAGATTTTCCCATAAACATCATTTTCCTTTAAAATATATATTGAGTGATGCAAAGATAGGATTCTCAGCTTTCTATTTCCTAACTACTACTGTTTTCTCGTGTCAAGATTTGTATAGACACCGAGATCAATTACATATCTATAAAATATCAATATCAGCAATGTTTGCTTTTAGTTTTACTATGAGTGTGTGTCTGGAAGAGCTTGATTATGGAATTATCAATGTGAGAGTTTGAAAAAAGGTTATGATTTTTAGGTTATAATAATATCTGTCTGGTATATTGTGTTTGAGATTTTGTTAAGTGTTTGAGACTTGAAATATGAACAAAAGGATGGCTTTTCAGTAGAGAAGAAACCACGTGAAATACATGAATTGTATTACAAGCATCGCTCACGTAAAACAAAACTACTGATAGAATAGTTCAAATGAAAACATATGAAAATAAATCATTATGACAGGTTTTGGTGGGAGTGTGAACAATTGACCATATAATAAAAAGTGATAATTATGAATTTATCTAATTTTGAATCATATGCATTAGCATCAGTTTACAAGAATCGAAGGGAATATAATCTGTCTGAGAAATCTATCTTAAGCCTCTTATCTTCTATCTATATTATTTTAAAAGAACAATGATATTTTGACTATTAAATTTTAACAATTTTATCTTATAACTTTTACAACATGATGTGTCATCTTCTAAGTGGTTTTAGAATATTGAGAATGAGAATATGAAAAAAAGGAAAACCATTTAGAAGATGCCACATAAGATTATAAGAGAAAGTTGTCAAAATTTAGTAGTCAAAAAATCATTTTTCTTATTTTAAAGCAGAGTAAACATGCCCTATCACGCCTACCTGTACTCATTTTTTAAATATATGTGATATTATATTAATAAGTAATAATATTATAAAATTAATAAGTTAATAAATAAAAAAATTAATTTATTAGAAATAAAGTGAAATATATAAAAAGAGATGAAAAAATAATCGTTAATAAATAAAAAAGAGAAGAAGTAGAAATAAATGATTTTATAAAAAATTTGTAAAAATAACGATTAATTTTTAAAAAAATATTAATTAAATTTTAAAAGGTAAAATTGATATTTTGAAATATGGACAGAAAAGAAAAAATCTCATTTTGTTTATAGTTATAGATTAGGCAGGCAATTATGGCTCTTTTCTTTCGTGAAGAGGTGAGATTTTTTTTTTTTTCACTAAAACCGTAGTTCTTTTTATCAAATTTATCGATTTAAGTTAATTCATATATATATATATATATATATATATATATATATATATATATATATATATATATATATATATATATTTATATAAATAGTTATTGAACTGACCAACTTACACTCGATTGATGACTTGTTTTTCTTTTACAGTTATTTCAGTAATAGTTTTAGTTTGAAATTAGCACTTGAGTTCTTAAAGAAAAAAGTGAAGCCTTCACTTAAGTGACTTTTTCGACTTAAAAAATTATTTTTTTTTCTAATGTATTTTTTAAAAAAGTTAATTTTATCCTGAGTATACTAATTCTTATATAAATTAATTTTATTGATGTAATTAATTAACAGCACCAAATTTATATATATTTTTCAATTGTGAATTTATTGTTAAAGATATTCGTTAGATATTTAATTATTTTAAGATGTATTTATTTGTTTTTTAGATGATTAATTTTTTTTTAATCTGGTGTTAATTATTTTATCATGATGAATTTTGTTCGTGTAATTTAAAAAGCTGATCAGAATGTAAAATAAGTTACGGTAAATTTTTAAAATTGCGTTTTTTTAAATAATTTAAAGTGTAGATAATATTTTAAAATAAATCAAATTGAAAATAGTGAATAAAATAATTATTAATATATAAATTCCAATTATTTATGTAATTTCTTAATTTAAAAGTAGTCAACTGTATACATTTATTGTATTGTAAATGAAATATGGAATTGAAAAAAATCATGGTACAAATGTAAATTAATTTTAGGGTTAAATATGATTAGTCAAAATTGGAAATGATTTCTCTAGGAAACTTTAAACTATTTTCATTCTTATATTCTTAAAAGAATAATAATATTTTTACGTATTTTTTTTATCCATTTTAAACCCATCACTCTAATATATAAATATATAATTGAAGAGTGATCGAAGGATTGAAGTAGTAGATTAAAAGTGGATAAAAAGAAGTGAGACAAAATATCATTATCCATTTTAAAATTGATGGTTACAATTTCTAATGTTGGACAACGTTACAAGTTTGTAAGTTTGTCTAGTAGCAAGTATTCCAGCTAGACTCTTAATGTGATGACACTATTTACACATCATACTCACTTGTGTTTAATTATATTGAATGTTGTCATCATATTAAAAGTCTAAGTGGAATATTGTTTGCCACGTGGACAAACTTTTACCGCGATCAAAAATTAAAAACTAAAACCATCAGTTTTGAAAACATGAGAATCAAAATAGTTCAAAGTTTGCCCAAAGAATCATTTTTAATTTCGACTAATAAATAGAAGATCAAAAACATATTTAACCCTTAATCTTGCATTGAAATAATATAAAATATTATAATATATGAAGTTCATTCCATGTTTTATATAAATGTGGCTTATAGTTGGCATTTTTTATTTTTCTGTTTTCACATATTAGTATTGTGAACTTGAGATAGTTGACCTTCTTGGTTGTTGTATTGAAATATTAGATCTAGGATTCAAGTTTCGTACCAATAAATTTAATTTTTATAGGTACGTCATTTAATTTTTATCATATAGCTCATTGTTTATCGACCAAGTTGTTGATTTATTTAGTCTTAATATTAAATTTAATTTGGAATTTTGTCGATTGTATCACTATGATTGTTTTTTTTTTTTTTTTTTAAAAGTTTTTATAAGGCAATTATAATAAAACTTTTCTCTCTTTAAAATTGAGTCTATCCACTCTTTAATATTCATTGTCATGTGTTAGTACCTTTTGCTTCTATTAGATTTGGATAAAAAATTTCATCATAGAAAGACATATTAGGAAAATGAGTATGATAAATAAGAAAAGATTTACTTTTTAAAATTATAATACTTCAAGAAAATAGTTAATTATAACGTATAAAATTCATTAGTCAAAGAAAAAAAATTCATTTGTAATTTAAGTTTTCTGACAGATTACCAACTGTAAAAAATTTGTTGATAAAATGTTCGTCGACAAACTTTAGCAATGGATACAAATATATGTTAGTAATTACTGATGAACTTTGGTTGCCAGAAAAATTCGTCGAGGACAGTTTCAGGATAATCATTTAAGGTTAAGTTGGAATTTAAATTCAAATATAATAATTATTTGGGGAAGGGTTAGAAAGTATAAATAGGTTTATTTTGTATTTTACAAGAACAACTAATTGTGAAACAAGAAAAATGACTAGCCTAGTTATTATTTTAAAAATACGTAAATTTAGTCTTTCTTATTAAATTTTGTTAAGTTTATTTAATATTTTAAACACATTTTATGATAATATTTAAATTAACATTGAAATAAAAATGTGTCAAACGATATAAATAATTTAAATACTATTATGATATGTGTTTAAAACATTTGCTAAACTTAACAAAATTTAATTAAAAGAATTAAATTTATACATTTATATAAATATAAATAAAAGACTAAATCAATCAAAATTTTAAAAAATAAACTAGTTTTAAATTTCAACTTATAAAAACATATTTAATTTTTTTTTCTTTGGAAATTTTAGGTACTTATGTTGGGGTCACATGGAGACGCAGGGTCATTTAATTGGAAAAGTGAGATCAATCCAAAGTGGTCTGGGATACCACTTCAAATTGAATGACATCTTAGAAAACGTGTGGGGTGGCGTGACTTTTCCTCGAAAATCACCATTACAACAACTTTTAATTTATTATTTATATATTATAGAAAAATATATTAGAAAGAAATTATTTCAGTGTTCATTCTTAATTTTGTTACAAGTGTCCTATTTGTTTGTTATTGTATCATTTTCTCACTGTCACTTTTTTAAATAAAACCTAAATTATATTATTTTAATTTTATTGATTGTTTTTATCTTTGTATTTGTCTCATTTGTTTTTCTTCCTTACTTACTCCTTTATGTGCTTCAAACACTATGTTTAACCACTATAATATTCTCTTCATACAATTTATAGTTATAAATTATCTTTCAAAGTATTATATTGTTTTAATAATTATTAAATAGATTAATTATGTTTCTTATCTTTAAATTATTTTTAATTATGTGTTGCAAATTATATTTTATAAACTAATTTATTACTATTTAATATTTTAATTATAAGTATTTTTATTACCGTTTTATATTTTAATATATTTTTTATTATTTGATGTTTTATTTATTTTATGTTGTTTATTTAAATATTAAAAACACAGTAATTACTATAATATTTTTAATATTTATTATATCAGGTTTAATCTAGTATTTACTATATCTATAATCTAGTGTTTACTATATCTATAATCTACTATATCTACTATTATATCAGGTTTAATCTGGTATTTTCACTATTAATTTTTTTAAAATAAAAACCAAATTATATTATTTTAATTTCATTGATATTTTTTATTTTTCTATTTACTTTATTTTTTTTACTAATTACTCTTATTTTTCTATTTGCTTCATTTCTCTTTCTTTTTTAACCAGTCTCTTTTGTTCACTCAAGCACTACGTTTAATTATTATAAATATTTTCTTCATAAAAATTATAATTACAAATATATAAATTATATTTTTTAAACTAATTTATTTCTATTTAAGATTTTAATTATGTAAGTCCCTTTTTCAGTGTTATAAAGTTTTGGGCCTGGCCTTTTCGGAGGTCCAAGGCCAGCCCTACAGTAGGACCCCTATACCCCCTTTTCAGCTCATTATGTGCCTTGTCCCCTTTACAGAAGCATGTTTCCCTCCCTCAAACACTCTGTTCTTCAACAAGGTTCTCTGCTAGGGCTCTCCATCCTCACGTCTCCGAGCTAGCAAAACTCCCTCTTTTTACATGTAAGCTGAGCTTTAGAGCTCCTGGTCTATTCCTTCTCCTCTTCACACTGTTTAAAACACGTGGGTCAAGTTGGGGTTAAGACTCTTAACTTCGTTTTGTCCTCTTTTCCACGTTTCAGCTCACTATCATAGTTCCTGGAGCTGTGGTACTACATAGTTACGGTCTGGTTGCTTTTGGTGCTCAAACAAAGGTAAGGGAAGCTAGATTTAACCGTTCATTTTGTTGTTGGGTGTCTTGTTGGTTTGTTCCATGTTTATGAGCTTGAGAAGCATGTTTAATCGAATGAAACTAAGTTGCATGCGTGTTTGGATGTTGGTTTGAACTGTGGCTCTGTTGCATGTACGCGAACAGTGGCGAGAACTGTCATTCTCGCCCAGGCGAGCTTGTCTCGCCTAGGCGAGAGTCTTAGAAACTCGCCTAGGTTTTGCTAGAGCAACTCGCCCAGGCGGAGGGCTCTGGTCTTGAGCGACGCGTTGTCTCGCTCAGGCGAGAGTGACTCGCCCAAGCGAGTTCTCGAGAAAAAATCGGGTTGGCTCTGCTCACAACCTCGTCCAGGCGAGGTGTTTCATTGTTGGGCGAAGGGCAATCTCGCCCAAGCGAGATGCTCGCAGAGTGCCTAGGCGAGAAGGCCTAGCCTAAGCGAGACAATTATTGTAGCTTAGGCGAGGACTTCTAGCCTGGGCGAGAATCGTGCAGATTTATATGTTACATCTCCATTCACATTGTGTGTGGCTATTTATCTCGAACATGTACGATTATGGGGTAACTGTATGAGTTATATGCACTGGAATTGGTATGTTTGGTATGAGTAATGACATGGAATTCTTACGTTATGGTTGGGTGAAATGAGAATTGAATGTGTGAGATGAAAGGGGTGGTTGGGATATGATAAACATGAAATTTGTATGTGATAGGCATAATTCCAAGAGTCTCGTGGGGAGATCTCATGGTGGTGTGTAGTGTATATATTAAGATATGGATTCAAGTAAGGATTGCATCCCGAAGCTCTGAAGGGTCAGTGAGTCTCAAGTAGAGCAAACTGACCCAAGTGGTGAGAGTAGCGGGAGGCCCTAGTTTCTGGCAGGATAATGGCCTTAGACGCTTAAAGGCTAACCTTGTGCGTGGTAGGGTGAAACCCATTGGCAATGGCTCTGCAGAGCAGTAGAGGCCACCACAAGTGCAAGCGTCCAGTGAATCCGATCTTAGTATATGTATCCGGATAATTGAGTCATAGTGTCTTGCTTGTTTGCCGTAACATGACTTATGTGTCTCTGTGTTGTATGCCTGAGAATGTTTATGTACTTGTTCTTTTACACTATGATAAGTTTCATATTACACTAGCTTACCCTTGCATTTTGTGTACGTTCCTGTTGTGTTTTCTCTTTTGCGATGATCACCATTGGTGGGAGCATATGGGAATACTTTTGGAGGTAGGCCTGATGGTGGTAGCAGTGCAGCCTAGTGGGCCCGTTGATATGGCCTTCGAAGAAGTTCCATGGTCCTAGTGCCTTGTAATTCCATGCTCTTAGAGCATTTCTTTTGCACAACTGTTAAACTTTAGATTTGGTTTTGATTATGGCATGGTTGTATGCCCAGGTTTCCCTCTAAGTACTCCTATGGATGATTGTTAAAGTACATTCCTTAACTCTGGTTTTCTTTTGTCAGCTTTGCTCCTTAATATTTTAACTATGCGATGTTTTGTTTTGTAGATTATTCTATTTAAATGGGATGTCATAAATTATAAGTCTTTTTTTCACTGTTTTATATTTTAATATTTTTTATTTGTAATTTCATGTTATTTTCTGTTGTTTATTTCAATATTAAAAATACAGTTAATTACTATTATATTTTTAATATTTATTACACCATGTTTAATTTTAAAAATTAAAATATTAAATTTTATTAATTTTTGTTGTATTTTTATTTGTTTAGTTTTTATTTTCTTTTTACTAACTACTCTCTTTATGTTCTTCAAACACAATGAACATTTTGTACATAAAATTTGTAATTATAGGACATCTTTATGTTCTCCAACTCTCTCTTTTATGATAGTAAACACTGACTTTTAAATGCTATAAACATTCTCTTATAGAGTTGAACATTATCTTTATGAAATTTATAGTTATACACCATGTTTTAAATAATTATACTTATGCCATAGTTATTTAATATATTAAATATGTTTTGTTTTTCTTATCTAAATTATTTTTAAATATATGTTATAAATTATACTTTATAAACTAATTTATCACTTATGATTGTTTAATACTTTAATTATAAGTCTTTTTTAATTTTTTTAATTTTAATATATTTTAACTATTTATAATTTTATTTTATTTCTTCTAATTTATTTTAATATTAAAGAAATATGTTATTACTACAAAACTTTTAATATTTATTGGATTATGTTTAATTTTTATAAAGTTTAATTTACGAAAAGTTTAATTTCAATAATTAACAGATATTTCACCATACATTTAAATTATTATTATTATTTTATATTTTAATGTATTGTTTTATTACTTCTAATTTATTATTATTTATTTCAATATTAAAAACACATATTATTACTTGAATATTTTTACTATTTATCATTTTTTGTATAGTTTAATTTATAAAAGAATTAATTTCAATATTAACAAATATTTGAAAACTATGTATTCAAAAAAATTACGATGAAAGAATTTAATAAGATAGTAGTTTAAGTTAAGAAATTAATTAAAAAAATAAAATTCATTTTTATTTTATTTATTATTACTTTTTTCAATGTCAAGAACACATTTAATCTATTATCTATTATAATATAAGAAAAAAATACTAAAAAAATTACTTTTTTAATCATTTTTATTTTGTTTATAAGTGTTTCAAAATCTATTATCTATTATATCTATTATATATATATATATATATATATATATATATATATATATATATATATATATATATATATATATATATATATATATATATATATATATATATTTTTTTTTTTATATATTAAAAAAAT
>Ga0214544_1012546_pt1 | contig 10949 bp, 13 predicted proteins | sample CNSS3metaG_FD_160074 | JGI IMG/M metagenome (GOLD analysis project Ga0214544, IMG submission 160074) | Root nodule microbial communities from cowpea collected in UCLA plant growth center, Los Angeles, California, USA - CNSS3 | ecosystem: Host-associated > Plants > Roots > Nodule | place: USA...
CAAACTTAATTTGTAGGTGTTGATGATTTAAATTACAATACTATTATATATTTCTACATTTAAAATATATAATCTAAAAAGTTAATCTTTTTAATTATTTTTATTTTATTTTATTTTTTTAAAACGGACCAACGGGCCAGGACGGGCCAGCCGTACTTTGGCCCGTAAAGTTGACGGGCTGGACGGGACGGGCCAAAACGAGCTGACGGGTTGAAATCTTCAACCCAGCCCGTTCCTTTTAGCACGGGCTGACGGGCTGGCCCGTTGGGCCCAGCCCGTTTTGCCACCCCTAAGTGTGGTTAGTGGTGAGGATTTGAGGAGGATAATTAGGCAGTTGGAAATAATCATATAAAAATGAGAGGCAAGTATATAATATTAAAGAGTCATGGAAGGGTTAATGAATTGGAGTATGTGAAATTAGGCATAGCAATAGATTGATGAAAGAATGTATAACTAATTGGTTAAGTCTAAGATTGCTAATGGGCTGAATGCGGTACAAGGATTGAGAAAAATTTGTTCTGTTATAAGTTGACTAAGTCATGGAGTAACTAGTGAATGGTGGAGGAATCACATAAATTAAAATGGTTGAATGGTAAACATGAGTTATAAGGAATCAAATCGTGTTGTAGTGAATGGGCAATTAGAACCAGATACTGATACGAGAGTGTGCAATATAGGTTTCAAGCAATCTGGATTTGGAGAACAAACCAATTTGAGTGCCAAAACCAGCAGAGGGTGCTTCTGGTATGGCGCCTGGCAGCACGGGTATGTCTGTCAGGCGATAAGACTAGTGTGAGGGATCCTTTCACTGTGTGGCGCCTGGCGGCAGGGTGTGATCTACCAGACGATAGACCTGCAACAGTGGGTCTACGAGAGGCTGGCGCTTGGTGGCAAAGGGTGACCCGCCAGGCGATAACGGTGAAGCAGGGGTTATGTTTGTGGGCCTGGCACCTGGCGACGGGGCTTGTACCGCTAGGCGGTCTACGCAGGTTTCGCTTGGCGACGCTTAGGCTACGCCAAGCGATAATGCTGCAGACTATGGCTTGTGTTTGTTGCTTTTAAGCAGTGATGCTCTACTTGGATCAGGAGATGTTGTGCCATGAGCGAGTAGGTTCATGGATGGTGGTGAACACGTGATGATATGAGCATATAGGTTTATATCCTGTTACTCTCGTGTGGGGATACGAGCGAGGTAGGTTTGTATGTTCCGTGCTCACACTTGAGAGATGCTGCGTGTAGGGAGGTACATAGCTGGTGGATCACGTGTGTTGGACTACGGGGGGGCAGGTCCATAGAGCAGGACTATGAGCGGGGAGGTTTGTAGAGGCAGGACCACGAGCGGGCAGGTTCCTGTGAGCATCATAAACCCTGAATCTGAGGCTAACCATTTGTGTGTTGTGAAGGTTGAAAAGCCTTGAGGATAACGTCTTGGCCAAGAACTAACTAGAATAAAATAAGATGGGTGAATTACTTTTATTTCAATAACTTATATTTTCTTTTGTGAATAAGTTCACCTTTTCTGTTTGTGATTGGTGATGATCGTGTGATTCGTTACACGGAAGCATATGATAATACAGGTGATGTTGTGGATGCATAGACGACGGATAGAGGGCTAGTTTGGGGATGTCGAGCTAGGGATTTTGTTATATTTTCAATTACGTTATCGGATTTTGAATTTTGTAATAAGATTATTTCCTTGTCTTTAATTGAATATTGGAGTATTAGATGATGTTTTAATTTTTTTCGCTCTTGGGAATAATAATATTGCGATGTTTGAATTTCAACTTTTATTTATCTATTTAATTGAGTAATTTCCCTTAGGGACGTTACAACACATATTAGGGAAATTTAGTATCCCACATGGCTAGCCAATGTAGTGATTGTCAAGAAGTCTAATGGCAAATGGAGGATGTGTGTCGATTTCACCGACTTAAACAACGCATGTCCCAAAGAACCATATCCTTTGCCTAGTATAGATGCATTGGTGGATAGTGCCTTAGGTTGTGCCCTATTAAGTTTTCTTGATGCCTATTCTGGGTACAATTAGATAAAAATGCATCTGCAGGACAAACACGGCCTTTATGGGGGAAACTTCAAATTACTGTTATAAAGTAATGTCATTTGGGTTAAAAAACACGGGAGCCACTTATCAAAGGTTGATGGATTGTATATTAGCCCCCATGATGGGGCGCAATGTGCAAGCAAATGTTGACAACATGGTAGTAACTTCAACTGAGGAGATGCGACATCGGGATGATTTGGCAGAGCTATTCACCACAATCAACAAATATCATCTCAAATTAAACCCTGAGAAATGTGTCTTTGGGGTCAAGACAGGGAAGTTTCTAGGTTTCTTACTTACTCAGAGAGGCACAGAAGCTAATCCAAATAAATGTGAGGCTATTATAAATATGTGAAGCCCGAGCAACGTCAAGGAGATACAACGATTAACGGGAAGAATGGTGGCCTTGTCCAGATTTTTGGCAAAAAGTGGTGACATAGGATCGTCATATTTTCAGTGCTTACGAAAGAATGAGGAATTCCAATGGACCAGTCAATGTGAAAAAGCTTTTCAGCAATTGAAGGAATATTTGAGCAAGCCCCTAGTATTGTGTAGACCTGAAAGGAACAGTGTTTTAGCATTATACGTTTCAATGTCTGAGCAAGCGGTCAATTCAGTCTTGGTATGGGAAACATGGGAAGAACAAAAAGTTGTGTATTTTGTGAGCAAGGTACTTCATAGAGCGGAGATACGATACCCAATGTTGGAGAAGGCGTTGTTAGTAGTGGTGGTGACAACTCGACGATTGAGACATTATTTTCATAACCATGGGATAAAAGTAATGATGGATTTACCCATTAAGCAAATATTACAAAAGACAGATATATCAAACAGGTTGGTGAAGTGGGTCGTAGAGTTATCAGAATATAATATACGATACAAGCCCAGGAGCCCGATTAAAACTCAATTTTTGTCAGATATTTTGGTAGAACTTACCGACCCAGTAAATGCTAAGCAAGACGAGGCACCACAATGAATTTTGTTTGTTGATGGGGCCTCCAATTTGAAAGGAAGTGGAGTTGGGGTAGTGTTGGAAGGACCAAAGGGAGTTTTGATTGAGCAACCGTTGAGGTTCACATTCAAGGCTAGCAATAATCAAGCAGAATACGAGGTTCTGATAGTTGGGATGTTATTAGCAAAAGAAATGAGGGCCATAAGACTACTAGTCAAAAGTGACTCGGCATTAGTGGCTGGACAGGTGAAGGGAGAGTTCCAAGCGCGAGACCCACAGTTGGCTAAGTATTTGGAAAATGTCTAAATTATTACCAAGAACTTTATTGTTTTTGAATTTATACACGTCCCCAAACAGCAAAATTATCGGGCAGATCTATTATCAAAATTGGCTAGTTGTACAAAGTCAAGGCAACATAAATCTGTGATTAGGGAAACGTTGGTGTCTCCTCGGGTGGATGTTGGAGAAAGGCATCACATCATGGAAATATAGGTGCAGGGGGAAGAGACTTGGATGGCTCCAATAAAGAAATATATTGCTGATAGACAGTTACCCAGAGACATTGGGGAGGCAAGTCCAATTAAGAAAATTTCGAGTAGATACACATTGATTGATGGCAACTTGTTTCGCTATAGGTTTTATTTTCGTTGTTGATTTGTATGGAGAAGGAAAAAGCAACATGAATCATGACTAAGCTCCATGAAGGAATATGTGGAAGCCATATTGGGGGTAGGGCGTTAATGTTGCGGATTATGAGAGCTGGATTTTTTTGGCCAACTGTGAAGAATGATTGTGTAAAGTATGTCAGAAAGTGTGAGCAATGTTAGAGGCATGCAGATTGGACTAAAGCACCACCGGAAGTATTACATTCAATCAATACACCTTGGCCTTTTCACGCATGGGGGATAGATATATTGGGCCCATTTCCACAAGCAGTTAGACAACTCAAGTTTTTTATAGTAGCGGTGGAATACTTTACAAAATGGATCGAAGCAGAGCATGTGGCTGTGATTAGTGGGAACAAAGTTAAAGAGTTTATTTGGAAGAATATAATATGTAGATTCGAAGTTCCTTGATGTATTATCTCTAACAATGGAACCCAATTTATATGTTTGCAAGTGAAGCAGTTGTGTGATGAGGTGGGAACTAGACAGGTTTTTTCTTCTGTGGAGCACCCTCAAACGAATGGCCAGACCGAGGCTGCTAATAAAGTTATACTTAGGGGAGTGACACGAAGATTGATGGTTGCAAAGGGAGATTGGCCAGATGAAATACATTGAGTATTATGGGCATATCATACCATATCTCAATCAACTACCCATGAAACCCCTTTTAGTTTAGTATATGGTACAGACACAATGATACAAACAAAGATTGCAGAAAATGTAGGAAGGCTGAGGTCATTTGATGCTACACACTCGGACGAAGGGCTTCGAGCAAATTTGGACACTATAGAGGAAATACGGGGAATTGGCTCGGATTTCAGGAGAAACGGTCAAAACAAGGATAGAAAGGAAGTATAAATCCAAAGTAATACCGAGGAGTTTTCAAGTGAAAGATTTGGTGTTAAGAAAAGCACAACTAATTCAGATGGATAACAAGTTGGCGCCTAAGTGGACGGGACCTTATCGCATTAAGGAAGTAGTAGGGGGCGGAGTATACACGCTAGAAACGCTAGATGGCAAGGAGATACCGCGAACTTGAAATGTGTCAAATCTGCGTTTTTATTTCAGTTAAAGGATTGTACTTTTTTAACAATTATTTAGTTTATATTTTGCAAAGATAGTCCAATTATACCTAATTTTTATTCTGGACCGTTATTTAATTTGAATTTATGTTTAAATGAAGAGCCTTAGTGTTTCATGCCAAGCCGAGTTGCTTGAGGATGAGCCTTAGTGTTCCATGCCAAGCCGAGTTGCTTGATGAAGAGCCTTAATGCTCCATGCCAAGTTGAGTTGCTTGATGATGAGCTTTAGTGCTCCATGCCAAGCCGAGTTGCATGATGATGAGCCTTACTGCTCCATGCCAAGCTGAGTTACTTGATGATGAGCCTTAGCGCTCAATGCCAAGCTGAGTTGCTTGATGATGAGCCTTAGTGCTCCATGCCAAGTTGAGTTGCTTGATGATAAGTCTTAGTGCTCCATGCCAGGCTGAGTTACTTGAAGATAAGCATAAATGTTAGATGTATAAACTGAATGTGTACTAATTAAGTATTTCAGATTTGTGGGTACTAAAGGCTCGGTCCATGATCGAGGAAGTTATTGATTAAGTACTTAGATTGATTTGAAGGAACTGAGAGCTCGATTCATGTTTAGATGTTATGTAGTTTTGATTTGATAGCTCAATTTAAAACCGATTAATTTATAGATTAAGTACTTAGATTGATTTGAAGGAACTGAGAGCTCGGTTCATGATTAGATGTTTTGCAATTTTGATTCGATAGCTTGATTTAAAACCGATTAATTTATTGATTAAGTACTTAGATTGATTTGAAGGAACTGATAGCTTTGTTCATGTTTAGATGTTTTGTCATTTTGATTTGATAGCTCAGTTTAAAACCGATTACTTTATTGATTAAGTACTTAGATTGATTTGAAGGAACTGAGAGCTTGGTTCATGATTAGATGTTTTGTAGTTTTGATTCGATAGCTAAGTTTAAAATCGATTAATTTATTGATTAAGTACTTAGATAGATTTGAAGGAAATGAGAGCTCGATTCATGTTTAGATGTTTTGCATTTTTTATTCGATAGCTCTTTAAAACCGATTACTTTATTGATTAAGTACTTAGATTTATTTGAAGGAATTGAGAGCTTGGTTCATGATTAGATGTTTTGCAGTTTTGATTCGATAGCTAAGTTTAAAATCGATTAATTTATTGATTAAGTGCTTAGATTGATTTGAAGGAAATGAGAGCTCAGTTCATGTTTAGATGTTTTACAGTTTTGATTCGATAGCTCGGTTTAAAACCGATTAATTTATTAATTAAGTACTTAGATTGGTTTGAAGGAACTGAGAGCTCGGTTCATGATTAGATGTTATGCAATTTTGATTCGATAACTCGATTTAAAATCGATTAATTTATTGATTAAGTACTTAGATTGATTTTAAGGAACTGAGAGCTCGGATCATGTTTAGATGTTATGCAGTTTTGATTTGATAGCTCGGTTTAAAACCGATTAATTTATTGATTAAGTACTTAAATTGATTTGAAGGAACTGAGAGCTTGGTTCATGATTAGATGTTTTGCAGTTTTGATTCGATAGCTCGGTTTAAAACCGATGAATTTATTGATTAAGTACTTAGATTGATTTGAAGGAATTGAGAGCTCAGTTCATGATTAGATGTTTTGCAATTTTGATTTGATAGCTCGGTTTAAAACCGATTAATGTATTGATTAAGTACTTAGATTGATTTGAAGAAACTAAGAGCTCGATTCATGTTTAGATGTTTTGCAGTTTTGATTCGATAGCTCGGTTTAAAATCGGTTAATTTATTGATTAAGTACTTAGATTGATTTGAAGGAACTGAAAGCTCGGTTCATGAGTAGGTGTTTTGCAAGTATTGAAAAGCTCGTTTTAAAATTGAGTAATTTGTTGATTGAGTTTTACATTTATGCATGTATTGAAAGCTCGGTCAAAGACAGAGTACTTTATTGATTAAATGTTAAGATTGACTTGTGAATACTAATGGCTCGATGTAAGCTCGAGGGATTTAATGGTTAAGAAAGAATGATTTACAGGATGTAAATGGAAGCTTTGATAATGATGAATGAATCCCTAGGAGAAGCATGTAGAGATAAGATTATCATTATACGAAGGAATGTCAGAAATAAGAGAAAGTTGTAGCAAGAAAAACAAGTAATTAGATGGCGAGCGATCAATAAAAGCATGGTAATATCATAAAGCGTAAATAGATGTTCAAGGTACAGACCAAATAAATATTGAGAAGCATAAAGAAAATATGTTAAGAATATATCAGCCTTCGGTTTCAACAAGTTGCCCATCAATAATAGACTTGGAAACATCCGCTTGTGACAAGTCAGCCTCAGGGTAGAAGATGCGAACTTGGTCGAGGGCTAGCTGAAAACCCATGTTAAGTGATGAACCGATCTGGTCCTTGAGGAACTCTAAGTTATTGAGTAGTTCTTTCTCCTTATCAAGCCAAGTTTTCTTTTCATTTTCCAGCTCCTTCACTTGAGTGGTCATCGCTAGCAATTGGTCATCTTTTTCTTTTATTTGATCATGAAAAGCCCTCAGTTCAACAACCTCGGTATTAAGACGAGCAACCTCAGCCCGAGAAGATTCCAATGATTTCTCCTTCAGCACCAACTCTTTAGTTTTTTGTTCCTCTTGAGAAGAAAGGTTGTTGAATTAGTTCATCAAAATAAGGGCGAACGCCTCGGCCTTGTGAACACCTTCAAATAGGCCCTCCTAGAGACTTTTAAAGTCTCAAGTTTGTAAGTAAGTAGCATCATGAAGCAAAAGGTTGTGCTTTCGGCTATGGTTAGAGTGAGGCAAAATAGGACTCCAAAAACTTAGTTCTGTATCATCTACTACTTGTTGTTGAAGGAGAGGAGTTTGAAGCTAGGAAGTGGAATGCTGATAAGTAGCCTTGATCACTTGCTTGCCTCGGGAAGATTTAAATTTCCTTGTTAAAGGCTCGAGATCATGCTCGGACAAGTCTTCCTGAACCTCGGTAGTAGGAGGAAGTGAGGGGCCAGCTCCAACAGTTGAAGTCTTTTGTTTTTTCAATTGGCAGGCTCGTTTCAGTACATCTTCCTATGATATCGCCATCAGACTTTCTGTAAAAATAAAAATTAAAGGGTTAGAAAAGGCAGAAGTGAAAAATCACAAGGAGATAGACAAGGGAGGTAAGTACCGATATGGAATTTTAGATCTACCACTAAGAATTCCAGCTCTAAGAGTTTTAGTGTATAGAAAATGATATCCAGCTTTTCCAACATCAAGCAGTCCCTTTTTTCATAGAGGTCCAGATCTCCTAATTGCCGAGGACTTTGTAGGTTGGGAGATTGACACCGGTATAGGGGAAAGCCCAATAGCAGGGACAGATTGTGCTCGGGAGCTACTATCTTAATAAAAACTCATTAAAAACCCTTATAGGAAGAGTTGAATAGGGTCAATAGGCCTCGACCATTGACCCCACTAAAGGAAGCCCACGTCTGTTTGGGAGGAGTTCGTAATTCGAAGAAATAAAGGAACATATTGGTCGAGGGAGTAATACCGAAATGAGTACAAAGAACCTGGAAAGCTCGAATGAAAGCCCAATTGTTGGGGTGCAATTAATAGGGAGGAACATTAAGGATTGTAAGGAGTTCTTTCTCGAAAGTGTTAAAGGGAAGCCTTAAACCTAGCTTTTCGAACAAAGTGATATACATATAGGTAAACTTTTGAGGAGGCAAGGGATACAAAGAACCATCTCTACAAACAGGTTCATCATTATCACAGATGGCTACTACTACATCAGCTTCGTTGCTCTTACATAGAGTTTAATGGCGTCTAAATGCCCTAATTCTGGTCAGGGTGGTCATGGAAGAGGTTTCTCTTCGCAGGGCAAGAGCTGCCCAGGGATACAGAGAATCGTAATGGGTCATTTGGCAGAATAAGAAGGATAAAGCAAGCAGTAGGGCAAAATAGGGAAGGAGCTCTTTTTACAATGTAACTAGAGGTCTAAGAATGGTAATAACAACGACAATGATTAAATACAATAGCAGCAATAAAAATAGGAAATCAATATAGCCAAACGAGATATGGAAATGGAAGAAAAGAATGAGGAGAAATACTTGTGAGAAAGGAAAATGGAGGCAACGGGGAGGGAGAGGAAACTGAAAGAGTGCTGGAGTAAGGGAAGGAAAAATGGTCGATTTAGGGCTACGTAATGTTGACATAAAGGGGGAAGTGGAGATAGTGGTTTGAAAAAGGTCGTTTGATGGAAGACACATGGCAGAGAGTAGGTGGGAAGTTATGATGGTATCTGGGAAATGATAAATGGCAGTGATGGATAAGACAACTTTTGAGTTCTTCATCTCGAGAAGAGGTAGCTCAGATGTTGGAGAGCTATGTACCTGGCTAGGTCTAGCAGGTCGACAAATCACCAAGGCTAAACGTCAGGATCAATAAATTAAGAAGGGAAGTTGATGTCTCCACGAAGTCGAGGTCACAGTACGAAGGTATAGAGACATCTTCACGAAGCCGAGGTCATAGTACGACAGTGTAGAGACATCTCCATGAAGTCGAGGTCACAATACAAGGGTATAGAGACATCTCCACGAAGCCGAGGTCACAATATGAAGGTAAAGAGACATCTCCACGAAGCCGAGGTCAAAGTGCAAAGGTATAAGAAATCTCCAGCAGACCGAGGTAGTCGTTTGTAGATCAACGCCACTGAAAATGATAGATGGATCAAGTTATGAGAGGGAGTCGTCTTTAGACCGACCTCTCTGTAAGAAGCTAAGACTGAGGAGATATGCAGGTGAATATAAGAGCGTAGATTCTATGAAGTTAATTATTTTGGGTGAAGAGATATTTAGAAAAGATATAATATTTATTATTTAAAGAAAATCTTCTAGTTGTTATTTAGGGGGATATTTTAGTTGTTATTTGCTAAGGATGTTATTATGCATTGTTTGAGGATGTATATCAATAATATTTGTAATTGATTTATTGTCTATAAATAAAAATGTTACTCTCATTGTCAAGAGACCGAATTATTTTGGCCTAAGTGAATCATTAACTAAGGTTAGAATATTTCTTTTTTTTTTATCTTCGGTTTAGGGTTCTCTCGCAGTCCTTGACCGGAAAAATTATTATTATTATTGTTTGTATCATTACAAGATAATATTGTAGAGTATTATTATTATTATTATTATTATTATTATTATTATTATAGATAGACATCTTCTACTTTTATTTATTCTGAGATCATATTTCAATTACTTGAATTTTTTATTTATTTTGTTATTGATGTATCTCTTTATATAGTTATAGATTATTATTGTTAACATTAACATTAGTATTAATATTCATATTCATCTATATTTTTAACCTAAATTCATTATTATTAAAAAAAATAACAAACTACATGTAAAAAAAATGTAATTTAGTTATTATAAGATTTTTTCTTTGCTCATTTAAACTTCTATAAAATTATTATTATAGGTATTATTATTTGTAATTATTAATAACATTATTATTATAAATATTATTTGTAGTGATAGTAGTACAATTATAATCAATATTAGTATTATTATTATAATAATAATAATAATAATTATTATTATTATTATTATTATTATTATTATTATTATATAATAGTATTATTATTATTATTATTATTATTATATGTTATTATTATATATTATTACTATTAGTATTATTAATATTAGGCTTAAATATACATTTGGTCCTTATTTTTGTTGATTTTATTCAATTTGGTCCCTATTTTCGTTTTATGTTCAATTAGGTCCTCATTTTCGTTAAATTGTGGTCAATTTAGTTTTTTTCACTAACGGTGTTTAAATAGTTAACGTTTCTGAACAGTACATGCCACGTGTCAGCTCCTGGTTTTTTTGATTTTTTTTAATTTTTTTTAATTTTTTTTTTAAATTTTTTAAATTTTTTTTAATTTAAAAAAAAGTGTTCACGTGTCAAGTCACAATTGTGTCACGTGTCAGTTTTTGGTAATATTATTTTTTTGTTCAATTTAGTCCCTATATTCGTTATTTTTGTTCAATTCAGTCCCTATATTCGTTATTTTTGTTTAATTTAGTCCCAAATTTTGTGAAAATAGAACCATTTAATTTTTAAAATTGACATTATTATTACTTATTTTTTAAATTTAATTATAAATTATAATATTTAATTATTAATTGAATATAATTTTTAGATTCAATTGTTAAATAAAATATAATTATTTA
>Ga0214544_1012548_pt1 | contig 10943 bp, 5 predicted proteins | sample CNSS3metaG_FD_160074 | JGI IMG/M metagenome (GOLD analysis project Ga0214544, IMG submission 160074) | Root nodule microbial communities from cowpea collected in UCLA plant growth center, Los Angeles, California, USA - CNSS3 | ecosystem: Host-associated > Plants > Roots > Nodule | place: USA...
ATGCAATGGATTGATATTGTTGGAGTTAGACTTCACCTACTTCACTCTCATGTATATTAAGCAATAAGACTCTTCTCCATTAATTACTAATGTCAACCCACAAGTTTACTCAAACTCTAATCCCTTAAGTTGAATGAGCCTAGGTTTCCTTATTTAGAGTCAATTCCTTGAATCCCTAAATAAACAAACCTGCTTTACAAATTAGGGTTTAAGACAACTAATGGGTCAAGTTCCATTCCTAGATACAAGTTCCATTAGGTATCTTGTTCCAATTCAAGGTTTTAAGAGATATTTTTCAATACCTAATGACCCAAATATCATGCAATGAATGGGTAAAACAAAGCAAGCTTTAAATGCATAAACAAAGATACTAGAAATCAATGGAAGAAGCATATATATATTCAAACCATTCGAAAATACATGAAAGTTCAGTGGCTACATCTAACCCCAACAAAAATGGGTTTAGCTCTCCATTGTCATGGAGAGCTCAAGCTTACAAAATGGAAAATGGAAGAGAAAGAGATACAAAGAGGAAGATGGAGTTGTTCCCACAAGCCCTAGCACTCCTCCAAGCTCTCCAAATCGCGTTGCTCGAGCTCCAAAATGTCCAAGATCCTTTTCCCCTCGCGAAAACAGAAGAAAAAGAGCCAACTTGCCACATCAGCGAATACTGGCGCCTAGCGGAAGGGTCTCACCGCCAGGCGGTAGCGAACAAACAGGGGGCAAAACCATCAGCTACCGCCCGGCGATGTCCAGTTACCGCCAGGCGGTTTGTAACAGGGGCGCCTGGCTGGCGCTTTGTTGGCGCTTGACTGGCAGTCTGTTCCGCCTGGCGCTTGCTTCGTGTCGCCAGGCGCTTCCTATTGACATTTTTCTTCTTCTCCTTGTTATTCGGGGTCACTCATTAGTCTGAATTTTTGGAGCAAAGCTTCCAATCTACAAAAAGGACACAAAAAATGGGGATTAGTGGTATATTTAGATCAATGTAACCCACAATGTATTTATTTACAAAAGTAAGGTAAAATTGAGGATTAAGTAGGTTAAAAACTTTGGAAGAGATGATTTTGCTAATGAAATATAGCTTGGATAATGGTAAAAATTAACATTATCAATATGTTTCACTATTTTTCAAGTTGTTTCTAGATTTCGCTATTTGAAAATCTTTCATGTTCAAATTTTAACTTATAGATTTAAAAAATTGTAACATACTTCCATATTGATCAATCTAAAATTTATTTTTCTTCCAAATTGATCAATCTAGAAGTTTCATTGTTATGTTCTTTAACTTCTAAATTATATGTTTTGGAAGGAAGATAGAATATTTATTTTCGTACAATGATTATAATTTAGAAATTTGCATGTTAACCATCTTTGACAGAAATGGATAATCAATTTTGGATTAAAATGTTAGATGAGGTAAATAAAATTTTTCAAAATGGATGAGGTAAATAAAATTTTTCATTATTTTTAAGCTTAATTACTCATTTTGTTCCCATTTTGATTGAAAAGTTCCAAGTAAATCCCCACTTTTATTTTTGTTTTAATCAAGTCTCAATTTTTTAAAAGTTGACTCGGTCATGTCCTTTTCATTAGTATCTTACAAACGACGTTAAAGACATGTTACGTGCTAGTTCATAGCTTTTTATTATTATTATTATTATTTTAATTTTAATTTTTCTTTTGCAAATTTTGTATTGCCCATGTGTCAGATATCATGGTGTGATATATGGCACTGCCAATGTCACATGATAAGACAATGTTGCATGTCAATGTCAAATATCTTGTTTTCAATTCAAACCCTATATAAGTTTGTTTTATTCAATTCACTATATTTTTTACAAATGGAGCAATGTTGTCCATCTCCACATTATAACCAAATTTATTATTTGTTAAATGTTATATGGATAGTTATATTAAAATATATTTTTTTATTAAATATTTTTGAAATTATTTTTAAACCAACTCTAACAATATTATTGGATTCCATTTAATTTAATATCTTTTAAACTTATTAAAAAATGGTTTAATAATATAGTAGTTTTAAAAAACTACTCTTTTTATAAATGAAACTTAAATTTACTTAATAAATATAATAATATTTATATAAGAAATAACAAAGTATTTTTTGACTTAAAATAAAATAAAACATAGAATAAATATTTGTCTGACTTTAAAATATTAAAATTTAAAATGAAAACAATTAAAGAAATCATTTTTTTATTATATTATTAAGAAAATAAAAATATATTAGTTAATATCTATAAATTAAATTATTATTATTATTGCTATAACAATTAATTTAATTATTTTAATTCAATATTTTAAAAAGTTAAATTTAATATAAACATTAATATAATATTTATAAAAATTATAAATTTTGTCTTAATTTAGAGAGGAACAACATTGTTTCATTTAAAAGAAAAAGTTGGAACCGAATTGAAACGACTTATATAGAAACCTAAATTGAATATAAGACAATGACACTTAACACTAATACGCGAAACTGCTTGCCACATCTATAAGATCTGACACGTGGACATAAAAAAATTTTGCAAAACAAAAATAAAATAAAAAAAAATATGAATTGACACGTAACATGTCTCTACCTTTTTGTAAGGTATTAACAAGAAGGACTTATTGAATTAATTGTTAAAAAATTAAGACTTGATTGAAAAAAAAAAGAAAAAAGTGGAAACCTACTTAAAACCTTTTAAACAAAATGGAGACAAAAAATAATACTTAAGTCTTACTTTTACTTAAAAATTGGAATGTGACCGTCGTTATTAAGTTGTAATATATTTGAGTATATGTTAGGTACGTTGGATGACCTACTTGAATGAGTACGTGAGGTAGCATTTAAGTGTGAAAGAAGACTATGTATTATTTGGTTGTGAAAGATATGGCAAACATGACAAAAAGGAGGATTTACAGCTACCTATAACTCGAAAAGAAAAGAAGAGTATACTATTTGGTTGTTTTCATCTTGAAGTCAATTCAAATAACAAAGAATATTTAAGGTAAATAAATTGTTATTTTTCTAATAATCAGACTTTTAAGAGATATGTTTATTCCTATTATAAGTTTTTATATGAATAATATTCTCAGGCATGTTTAAGTTATTGAGGTGAATATGCACCATCGAATGAGAATGTTGAATTCTAGAAAACCATTTACAATAAAAGATTATTTGTCCCTATTTTTTATAAACAATTCTAAAACACTGTTTCAAAGAAACCGGTGAACATCTTGCTTTGACGTAGGATGAGGAAGTGTTTTGGTTCGGAGACGTCTCAGAATGCCAATGGTGCCGTGAAGAGCAATAAGAATAAGAACAATGTCCGATTATATAGAAGCTAAGCTACTAAGCTACTCTTTAATTTATAACAACATATAGTTCTACATGAAATTATACTAATGTTAATGATCATAAAGTGAGTCAGAAATCCTTGAACCACTACAGTATCCTTAAACCTTGGTCAACAAGCTGTTTCCCTTGGAGAAATCTCAGGCCCGAATGGCTTCAACAACAACCTAGGGCTCTTCAAACCTCTGCTGTTGTAGGAGCAGTGCACTGAACTTTTGACACTCCTTTTGATCTACTAGTGATAAAATTAACTTCGAACTAGTTGTGCCAGTGCTGCAGAGTGCAGCATATCAGAAAATGGTGATGATGTCAACTACAACAATAAGATTAGAAGCTGAGCTACTGATCAAATTTACACTATTGTTAACTATCTAACAGTGCACCAGGAAACCTCAGGCAACAGTTTCTTTGAAGCTCTTAGCCAACCAGATAGCTGTCTCTCTTGGGGAAACCTTCTCAGGACCGAATGGCTTTAACAACACCCCAAGTTCTTCAAACCTCTGTTGCTGTAGGAGCCGAGCAGAGAACTCAAGCAAACCCTCCAATGCCTCTGCACGTTGCTGGTAAGACGAGGGGTCAAACCTGCGTTGGCAACACTCGGCAGAGAAGTGGCTTGAAACAGCATGCTCAGAACATTCATTGCCATGTGAAACTGGAGCAGCAGCACTCTTTGGAGATTGTACACTTGATGGGACACTCACTTTGTCCACAACTTGGATTGTGCACTTGTCTTTGGTGATTAAGCATTCAGCACTCTTTGGGGAACCAGAAGAACACTGAGCCGAGGTTGATGAAGTTCCATGAACAGGAAAGAGAGAATCCTGACAAGAGGCTAGAGGGAATTCAGCAATCTTGTCAATTCGTGGTGCATTGACAGAAACATCAGGAGAGTCCATGCCCCGAAGAAGACCAACATTAGCTCTATATGGGGTGGTCATGCACATGGTTTTGGTAGGGAGTGGAAGGGAAGCTCTGCGAGATGGTGGGGTAAATTTAACACCAGGAGTAGAAGATGCTGGAAGCTGAAATCATAACAAGCAAACAAATAAATTGACACGGGCTAAATTATATGACATGATTCAAATGCTAATTCAGGTTGAAAAGGGAAGAACTTGAACTTACTAGCTCACGCTTGAAACCTGTAAGGGATGTCTTTGATGGTATTGTCTGCTTTCGAGGAGTGGCATATTCCTTAGTTGTTCTCAATCTTGGCACCCTATCAACAGTGGAGGACTTGGTGTCTCTTGACTTGTTCGAATTGCATTCTTCACGGACACAACCAACAGACAACTCACAGTGTTTCTCTTTTGAACACGTAGAGAATCCTTGACCTCTTTGAGTAGAACACACAGAACCTAGTTCAGTTCCAGAGATACTAGGATTCAACGCCCTGTCATTGCTGAATGACAATCTTTTACCTCTTCCAGAAAGAGTAGAAACAGAATCTGTCTCGACAAATCGAGTCCTCCTTACATAGTTTGAATCAGACCATTGGAATGGATAAGTACTTCTTCTAGGGTTATTTAATTTCAAGTGAATTTTAAGAATGTAAGGTTGAAGATGCGGATGATTTAGTAACTCTGCCGCCTGCCAAAAAATTGCACTTAATTAGTGTTAAATAAATCCCCACCAAAATGACGTTAATTGGACACAAATAAACTAACTATAATTACTGCATCCAAAATTATGCTCAAAATGGAAACCAAAGAAATGGTTCTATAAGAAACCTCTAGCACACATGTTATGCAGAAGTGTAAATAAACATAACTGAAAGCCATGCATTTTTTTTACATTTTCCAGAAGCTAATCCTCAGGTAACTAACTTCACTAAAAAATGGTTCACAACACATACTTGAAAAGGACTATGATACAAGTACAGAGCCTAGGAGATAACCACTGAGAGATCAATCAGGAAGAATCTATTCCAGTTACATAATACAAGTTAAAAGCTAAAATCAAAATCATAACTAAAAAATTGAAAAAATAAAAACTAAAAAATTGAGACCAGAGAATCCACATCTAGTATGAACTTTTAGCTGTGATGACATCTGGCTTGTATTTACAATTCAAGGAAAATTACATGTAGAGTAAATTATGTAGGCACACCATTATTTTGCAAACTCATCTTGACAAAAGAGAAAGAAATAAGGTACAAAAGGCATACACTGGGCCGAAGCTCTGGATTCTTCCGCAGCATACTCTTAACGAGACCCCGACTGAAAGAAGAAACAAACGTATTATCACAATAAGTAACATTGATCACATTATTGAATGGGGTCATGGGGCCAATAAAATGAGCATCAAGGGTCAATCTAATCAAACTGCTAATTGAGATCATTTTATCTAATCTCTATGCTTTACATCTTTTAATATTTTTCACTAAATCCTGGGTTGAGGAAAGAGAAATCTCTACCATTATTACATGGTTTGCTTTGCTACATCTTAATTCGTGATTTTATCATTCAATTGAGTTTATTCTTTTCAGTTCTTAATGCTATTCTTGGACTGGTTAGGAATTGAAATTAAACTCAACCCCTCAAATGGAAAATTGGTTATTGCATTTGATCTTTAGGAATTTCACCATGGTGGTTGAGAAAACAGGAATAAGGCTTAATAATTGTGATATCATAAACATGTTACATGTTTGTTTGGGTTAGGAACATCTAACGAACTAAGGTTCTCGGCGGGCACAATGGGTAAATGCCAAGGAATTGAATTTGGCCTAGAGTAGTGAATTTTATCTTCAATAGATAGATCATAATCACTTACATTGAGAGCCAAGTCAAATTGCTTGAAAGAAGAATAGAGAGGAATCTAACCCTCGTCAATGGTAATCAATGTTGTTAAATTGATCATGAATTATGACCTCTGAGACCTGCCATGTTCTATGTTCTGTTTTTGGTATTCCTATCCTCTTTTCTCCTTTTTTCTCGACTATCAATTCAAATAGAGATAACTTGTGGGTTGGCACTTGGATTGGATCTAATCCTAAAGGGAATGATACTTAATATTTCATTATTCATATAACAGTCAATACACTAGCTATTGTTTCCCTGTAAACAGTTAGAGAGACTAAGGAAATATACTAGGAAATAGAAGACTTACAAAGAACCAGAATACACTGTAGGTAGTGGAGCCACTAATGACTTGTTTATTTTGTTAATCAGTGCTTGCATATCCTGCTCAAATAGAAGAAAGAAACGAAAGAAATGATTTCACGTTGTCTTCCAAAATGTACTAGTTCATACATCACCGTGAACACTGATGATGCAATATAATATTTGTATTCTCGTCAAATTTCCCTTAGGTATTGTTTGGTTTAAAGGATCGATGAAATGGAATTGAGGTGGGGTGTTTGGTAGGGGATGAAGTGAAGAAAATTAGTTTAAAAATATGGTGGGTCTACTTTTCACATATTTATACTTATCTCTCTATCTTTCTCTTTATACTTTTTTTATTTCTCTTCAACCAAACACCTTTAATTCTCACTTTATTTCTCACCTATCCCCACTCTATCAACTTATTTTCAGCCATCCTACTTCTCTTCTCTCTACGAAATAGGGCATTAACATAACAAGTTTTGCCAGTTACGTATTCTTGAAAGAAAAACAGCCAGCCAAAGAGAGAAACTTACAAGAGCTTTGAAAGCTGGTTTGTGAGCAGCCATTTCATACACACAGCATCCTACAATTATTTAAAATGCAACAAACGTCAATTGCAAATGAAAATACACTTGAAGATGAGAAAGAGTAATTAATCCTAGGTGATCTCAGGAGTAAAAGATAAATCTATCTCACCCAAAGACCAGATATCTGATTTAGAGCCATAGGGTATATCAGCAAGAAGTTCAGGGCACATATAACTTGGAGTGCCAACAACCTAAGTAAAGACCAAGAACACACTAAGATATCGGATGAGAGTAATCGACAGAATATGTTGGCTGTAAAACTAACCGAGGATGCAAGATCATCGCATGTCAACATTTTAGCTAGGCCGAAGTCACCTGCATCCAAATACTCAAAATAAGCACATATGATACTAAAACAAAGCACAAATTAGAAATGTTCACAGCTCAAACACATTCATGAAGTGAAAGTGCAGTTTGAGAACCAAATGAAGAAAGCCATTACCTAGACGAATATCTTGATCTTTTGTCAAGAATATATTTGAACACTGAAAACAACAATGATAAAAGGTCAACACAAAGTGGATCCTCAAAGATTTCAGATACTCGGCAACATAACATCTTCGACACATGAACTAAGAGAAATCATTCACCTTGACATCACGATGAAGAATATGATTTGCATGCAAGTAATCAAGTGCCATCAGCAGCTGAACCAGCCACTTACAGAGTTTCTGTACGAAAAAAGATTTATAGATATTAACTAGTTAATTCCATACACTTTCACAAAGGAATTGAAATTATTCCCAGGCTAAAAAGTAAAAGGGCTTATTATTAGGGCAACCAACCTCTTCAGGAAAATGTACGCCATTGGCCTTTTTAATAGCTTCAGTCCTGCAAAGAAATTATAGTAGGGCAACTTACTTCACAGCTAAAAGATAAAATGTGCTCATATATGTTCTGAGTTGCACATATACGTAAACTGAATGCAAATCATGACTTACATATCTCCTCCTTCACAATAGCCAATGACGATACATACAAAACAACCCTGAAAGTGCAGGCACCAATTTCAATTAGTTCACAGCTAACCCACTGATTTAAATTTATCTTACTTTTCCAACCGGAAACTTAAAAGTCTTGTTTGTTCTCGAGCAAGCTATGTTTCCAAACAACCCTGAATTTATGTTTTAGCTTCCGAATTCACTTTTTAAGTAAAGGGAGACATTAAACAAAAAAAAAAAAGTTAATTTTGACAAGCGCGAAGTGAATAGCAATGGAAAATAAAAAGGTAAGTCATTTGGTTGTATGTTGAATGCAAAACAAAGTGCCTCGGACATAAAAACATAAATTTGTGACAAGTAGAACTAAGTCAAGTTCTCCGTTACAAAATTGACAAAGAATTAAAACCCATAATTTGTGTTACAAAAAGGAGGTTCCACCCTCAAGATCATCAATACTACGTTAAAAATCCAGCATTTATGAAGAAATAAATGAATAATCATCATTAAACATTTGGAGTCCAAAATTAGTCATGTCTGTTAAACGTAAACCACATTTATTCTCTTGGAACTCTTAGTCAAGTAAGCAGAAACACTACAGAATAAGAAAAGACAAGAACATTAAAAAAGTTTTCATTTTTTTATGTTTTTTTTTCCTTTAAAGCTAACCTTTTCTACCCAGGAATCTTTATACTCCACGATAAATGGGTTTCGAACTTTAGAGATAAGCTCCATCTGCCAATTGAAAAACAAGAAATAATAAGCAGAGCATCTAAGAATCTCCAGCCATAGAAAAAACAAGACAAAATAAGCATCCCGCTACACATTATAAAAACAAAAAAATCACCAAATAGAAAGAAAAACACACTACATATTCCATAAAAAAAAAAAAAAACCAATGCAACAGTAAATAATAGAAACCATAAACCCTAGACAAACATCAACTTCAGAAGCTCCGGAAAAAAAAACATTTTCTTTTAAAAATGGTGGTGTTAGTACAACCTCCTGGTGAGCGGATCTGCGTACTCTATCCGTCTGGCGGGCAAGCCGGATCTTCTTAAGAACATACCTAATTTTACAGAGAAAATTAAAAAATAAAAAACAAATATATATAAAATAAAATGATGTTATTCATGAGAGTGAATATAAGCAAAAGGGTCACCTTTTGTTTTCGTGCCTGTGTCTGACAAGTAGAGCAGAAGCGAAGGAGCCTCTTCCAATCTGTTCTAGAACCTCATACTGCTCCATTTTCAGAGCTTCACTTCACATAGATAGAGACTATAGAAAACAGAGAAAGAGAAGAAGAAGAAGAAATGGTAAGAGTAGTAAAGAGAAAGTGAATATAAGCGTGGTGTAGTGTGAAGAGAGCGTTATTCCACCGTGGAAGGAACCTTACCTTACCCGTGCTCTTATTTTATTTATTTTACTCATATGTTTCCTGTTGAGTCATTTTCCCAGAATAGGCTTTTAGACTTTGACCCAATTCATCTTCTTTTTTCTGTTTGAATTAATTTTCTTTTCAGCTTTCCTTTTCAGTTTCTCTTACTTCAAATTCTTTTCTTTTCTTTTGCCGCTCTCCCATAACCATTTTTTTTTTTAAATAAAAGCATAGAATAATATTTACTCGGGTTGGTGGGTCAGGAATCAGAGTTTGCCATTACTCTTACAAAATCCAAACCAAACCAAACGCAACGCAACACCGTACCAGCATTGTTTGTTTCATTAACTATTCAGTAGTACCTGTCATTCTATTTGGACCTTTGACTGCTTTTCTTTTCAGAAAACAATTATCTTTCCCAAAAGGTTTTTTGCTTAATTAATGCCACATATAATCAGATAAGCAAGGTGTTTGGGACTATAAAGGCCCTTTGCTGGTTTCTATTTGTAGCATGAATTAAAATAAAACTTTAACTGGGTATTCATGTTCATTCATTCACGAATCAGCAATTTTTGTTTCAAAATTTTTAATTACCAAATATGTTGTTTAATACACGGACACCGAAACTACCTCGAATTAATTACAGAGGTTAAAGAGGATGACTCTCGTATAGAGATGGCAAATAAACCCGTCCTCGTAGGTATTGTCCGAACTCGTCCCCGTTTTGACGGAGAATCCCCGCATTGACTGGGTATGGGTATGGGTATGGGGAATCCCCGACTTTTTCAGTTGGGTATGAGTATGGGTATGGGGATGTACATATACCCGCCATAATACCCGTCCCCGCCATATCTCCATTCTCGTTTAAATTATTAAAATATTCACAATTAATCAAGTAACTCCTATATATATATTTTTTTTCTATTTTTTTTTCTTTTAATTATTTCATTTGTCATGAAACTCATTCTCATCTCCAATATATTTTTTATCTTATCATAACCTTTATGTAATTATGTTAAAATGATGTATGTTAATAAAAAAATATTATGCCTCACATTTGAATATTTATATTATTTTTTAATATTTTTATTTATTATAAATTTTCCTTTCACATGAGAATGTTTATACTCTCAATTTAAGGTAATATAAAAAAAATTCTTTACTTATTATTATTATTATTAATTTTTATTTAATTTGAAGAACTCTTTTGTTTCATTAAAATAATTTTCGTTATTTTTCAACCATTAAGTATATATGTTGATATTTGAAAGTGTTTTTAGTTCTCTAAGATATTTTTCGTCTTATCATACCTTAGTTATACATTTGATTTCCTTTGTGTGATTTTTTTCGATAGTCTCTCAAATTATTTCTAAAACACACATTTATTAATTTTTTAATATTTTTATTTATTATTTTTATTTTTATCATGTAGAATAATATTTCGATAAATTCTATCTAATTATTTTTTATTTTATAACTCATTATTAATCATAATGTAATTTTTTCACTTTAAATTCTGTTTGAAGTGGTTAAAATTATATATATATATATATATATATATATATATATATATAT
>Ga0214544_1012550_pt1 | contig 10941 bp, 10 predicted proteins | sample CNSS3metaG_FD_160074 | JGI IMG/M metagenome (GOLD analysis project Ga0214544, IMG submission 160074) | Root nodule microbial communities from cowpea collected in UCLA plant growth center, Los Angeles, California, USA - CNSS3 | ecosystem: Host-associated > Plants > Roots > Nodule | place: USA...
TCTTCATTTTCTTGGAGAAATACAACATAATCATCTGAAATGGCACTTCTCCTTTCTCTCATGGATCTCCACAAAGGTGCTGGCTCATGAAGCATAGGTTGTTGAGGATCTTGAGTTTGTTCTTCACGAACAACCAAATCATCTTGAGTATGGGGTTCATCAACAATGTTTTGTGGAGGTTCCGAACTTACTTCATCAAAAGTAATTGTTTGAATCAGTTCTGGAATTATTATCGATTCTTCCTCCAAAAAAATTTTCCTAATATGATTCTTCCTCCCAAACTCAATATCCTCAAAGAATGTAGCAGTCCCTGTCTCAAAAATTGTCTTTAATATGGGATCATAAAATTTATATCCCCTGGATCTCTCAGAATAACCAATAAAGTAATTACTTACTGTTCGGGAGTCCAATTTCTTTTCATTTGGCTTATAAGGCCTTGCCTCAGCTGGACAACCCCATACATGGAAATGCTTTAGACTAGGCTTTCGCCCAATCCAAAGCTCATAAGGTGTTTTAGTAGCTGCTTTAGTTGGTACTCTGTTTAGAATATAAGTTGCCATCTTTAGTGCCTCTCCCCAGAGTGACTCTGGTAAGGTGGAATGACAAATCATACTCCTTACCATATCCTTAAGAGTCCGGTTTCGTCTCTCAACTACACCATTCATACTGGGTGATCCCGGCATGGTGTATTGTGAGACAATTCCACACTCCTTTAGGTACCTGGCAAAAGGTCGTGGATGTTGTTCACCTGATCCATCATATCTGCCATAGTACTCACCACCACGGTCAGATCTAACAAACTTAATTCTTTTGTTGAGTTGATTTTTGTAAGACCCGAGAAAATTAAATAGTTATTTAATTAGGACGTGTCAACCACGTGGTGCTCGATTGTGGACGGCGCAGAATTGTATTCCCGGACACTGAGGGGATATAGTTGATGACGTCGGGGGAGGCGGTGAAGGAGATGAGGCAAGGATCCACTTGCTTTGTAATAGTAGCCCAAGAGAAGAAGATGAGTACCGAGGAGCAGATCAGTCGAATACCGGTGGTGGATGAATACGCCGACGTATTTCCAGATGAGATACCTGAGTTACCACCCAGCCGAGATATAGATTTCTTAATTGATCTAATCCCTGGAGCGGGTCCAGTGTCGGCAGCTCCGTACATAATGGCACCAGCTGAACTAGCAGAGTTGAAGAAACAGATAGAAGATTTGCTAGAGAAGAGATTCATCCGACCCAGCGCCTCACCATGGGGAGCCCTAGTATTACTAGTGAAGAAGAAAGATGGTAGCTCTCGGCTGTGCGTTGATTATCGGCAGCTGAATAAATTGACGATAAAGAATAAATACCCACTACCGAGGATTGATGATCTGCTGGATCAGCTGAGAGGGGCAGGTGTGTTCTCTAAAATCGACTTAAGGTCTGGCTATCATCAGATCTTAGTCAAACCAGAGGACGTTCAGAAAACAGCCTTCAGATCGAGATATGGACATTACGAATATGTCGTGATGCCATTTGGAGTGACCAATGCTCCAGCTGTCTTCATGGACTATATGAACCGCATTTTCAGGCCCTATCTGGATAAATTTGTGGTGGTATTTATAGATGACATCCTCATCTACTCTCGGAATAAGGAGGAGAATGCAGGCCATCTGAGAATTGTGCTGGAGGTGTTGAGGGAACATCAGTTGTACGGTAAACTGTCCAAATGTGAATTTTGGTTGGACGAGGTACAATTTCTTGGGCATGTGATCTCTTCCCATGGTAATAGAGTGGACCCAAGTAAGGTTGAGACGGTGTTGAAGTGGGAAAGACCTCGGACAGTAACAGAAGTCAGAAGCTTCTTGGGGTTGGCTGGGTACTACAGGTGGTTCGTAGAAGGGTTTTCAAAAATGGTGAGTCCATTAACTCAACTCACTAGAAAGAATCAACCCTTCTCCTGGACTGATAAGTTCGAAGAATGCTTCGAGGAGATGAAGAAGAGGTTGACTACAGCTCCGATTCTCATTATTCCAGATACCAGTAAAATGTTTGAGGTATACTACGATGCATCCTACCAGGGCTTGGGCTGTGTACTAATGCAGGAAAAGAGGCCGGTAGCCTATGCTTCTAGGCAGTTAAAGGTGCATGAGAAGAATTACCCTACCCACGACTTGGAGCTGGCTACTGTAGTGTTTGCCCTTAAAACATGCAGACACTATTTGTATGGCTCCCAATTTCAGGTTTTTAGTGATCATAAAAGCCTGAAATATCTATTTGATCAGAAGGAGCTAAATATGAGACAGCAGCGCTGGATGAAGTATCTCAAGGATTACGATTTTGAGTTGCTTTACCACCCTGGTAAAGCTAATGTGGTTGCGGACGCCTTGAGTCGAAAAAGGATGCATATCTCAGCCATGATGGTGAAGGAGCTGGAGTTGATTGAGAAGCTCAGGGATATGAACCTGGGTATACAGCTGAGTGAGGATTCCATCAGATGCAGTGTTCTTACACTAACTAGTGATGTGTTGGGGACTATCTGTGATCAACAGAAGGATGATGCTGAGTTACAGCAATTCGTGAGTTGGATTGGGACTGAGAAGGGGAAGGATTACAGGATCGGGACAGATGGTCTTCTAAGGTTCAGAGATAGAGTCTGCGTGCCTGGAAATTGGAGGTTGAGGAAACAGATCATGGAGGAGGGGCATAAAAGTCGTCTTAGCATACATCCAGGTATGAATAAGATGTATCAGGATCTGAAACAGTCCTTCTGGTGGAATGGGATGAAAATCGACATTGCCGACTTTGTAGCATCGTGCTTAGTATGTCAGAAGGTCAAGATTGAACATCAACGGCCAGGGGGTACACTTGAGCCGTTGGATATCCCTTAGTGGAAATGGGATAGTATTGCCATGGACTTCGTAACTCATTTGTCGAGGTCTGCAAAAGGGCATGACTCAATCTGGGTAATAGTGGACAGATTGACAAAGTGTGCTCATTTCCTAGCCATTAATCAAAAGTGGTCATTGGACAGATTGGCCGAGTTATATGCGCGGGAAATGGTCAGGTTGCACGGTGTGCCTACTAGTATAGTGTCAGACAGAGATTCGAGATTCACATCTCGCTTTTGGCAGTCTCTACAGGCAGCATTGGGGACTCAGTTGAGGATGAGTTCTGCATACCATCCACAGATTGATGGGCAGTCGGAGCGTACTATTCAGTTATTGGAAGATCTTTTGAGGGCTTATATGTTGGATCATATGGGAAGTTGGAGTGAAATGCTTCCATTAGTGGAGTTCACAAACAACAATAGCTATCACACCAGCATTGGTATGGCTCCATATGAGGCGTTGTATGGGCGGTGATGTAGGACGCCATTGTGTTGGAACCAGGATGGGGAATCATTGGTGTTGGTTCCCGAGTTTCTACAACAGACTTCTGAGAAGGTTAGAGCGATCCAGGAGAGAATGAGGGCTACTTAAAGCAGACAGAAGTCATACGCGGATAAGAGGAGGCGACCTCTAGAGTTTGAGGCTGGGGATCATGTATTCCTCAGAGTGAATCCGACGGCAGGAATTGGGAGGGCTATCAAATCAAGGAAGTTAACTCCGAGGTTTGTTGGGCCTTATCAGATTTTGAGGAGAATTGGCGCTGCAGCTTATGAGATCGCTCTGCCACCACACTTGGCAAATCTGCATAATGTGTTTCACGTTTCCTAGTTGAGGAAATACATTGCAGATCCATCGTACGTCCTGGAGTCAGATGATATTCAGATTCGGGAGGATTTGACGATGAGCACTGAACCAGTGCAAATTCTAGACTCTCAAGTGAAACAGCTGCGAGGAAAGGAAATCAGGACCGTGAAAGTGCTGTGGGATGAGACTACTCAAGAGATGACCTGGGAGATGGAGGATAGGACTGGTAAGTCTTATTTTCGAGGACGAAAATCTTTAAAGGTGGGGGTAATGTAAGACCCGGGAAAATTAAATAATTATTTAATTAGGACGGGTAATAGGAACATTTAAAGTAATTAATGTGTGGAACTATGACGTGGAAAAGTACTAGCTCAAGTGGTTGAGAGTACTTTATTGTGTGTGAGAACTTGGGTTCGAGTCCTATGTGTGCCACTTGCATGTTATTTAATTTATGCATTTTTTTGTTGTTTAAATGAAGTATTGAATGCGTGGTGGGTTGATAAATTCCTAAAATTGTAGGAGTTATCACAAAACATGAATTGGTTGAATGGTTGTGAAATTGACTTGGTGAGTGATGGGTTGTGAGTTCAAACCTTGTTGAGAACTAATTTACTCTTTTTTGCTAAATTTTTCCTTAGCAAGAACATGAAAGGGTTGGAACCCTAGTAGTCAAGAGTGGCAATCCAGAGGGCTGAAAATATTCAGTGAATAGGTAATGAATACCCTTTAAGCCATTTTTAATGTAATTTTCGTGTGGAGTGTAAAGAGCACTTAAGAGAGGAGTAAGTGAGAGAGAGTACGTGTAATTGGAGAGAGAGAGACCTGGAAACTGAGAAGGAACCTTGGCAAAAGGATTCTGGTGTGGGCGTACTGCATAGAGGAGTTGGAAGGGAGAAACAGTGTGACGGGTGCGAACAAGTGAGGAGGAGGTTTTGCTTCGAGGCACACTCACCAATTCGGGTTTGAGAGCGGGAAATCCAGGTAAGGGGAGTTGTTTTCGCGTGCTAATAATCGTACTCACCATATTGTGCCTTGTATGATCATATGTGCATGAATTCTCTGCCTGGTATGTACTGTTTTTCGCGTTTTCAGGGTTCTGCCCAGAAACCGCCTGGCGGGCATGCATGTGCCGCCAGGCGATTCATTCAGTTTGTGCATGGTTTTGCTTCCTGATTGCTTAAACCGCCTAGCAGGGATGAATATCCGCCAGGCGGCGCAACAGTGTTGTGTTTTTTTGTTGGTTTGCCTTTTGTGCAGGGGCATGGAGACTTCTGATTGTGATTTTATTCATCGATAGTATGAACTGGTTAAAATTGGGGTTTGATGGTGCTCGAGAATACCCTTTATAATTTAACTTGGATAAAGTTGGATTATTGGAATGGGTAGAATCCGAATTGAGTTATTAGGGTTCATGGTGTGTATGAATTTGAGGATATTATGTCAAAGGAAATTGGGTCAGTAAATTAGGTGTGATTTATTGTGTGATATTGTCTGTGAAGTATAGATCGAATTATGGACAACTTGGCTTATCACGTGTACCGCAACCTGGAGATTTTCTGGGTTCTGATATACCACCCGGCGACGCCTAGCTTGCCGCCAGGCGATGACGGGGGTAGTGGCGTATTGTACGTTGTTTTCGGGTGGTCGTGAGGGAAGAGGCTAAGAGGGATATTGGAAATTAAAGGAGGACACAGTAAGAAATAATATACTTAGGTAAGTGAGCATGGGAAAGGAAAGAGGTTGATGGTATGTTTATGTGATGGGTTGTTGATAGTTGTGTTAAGTAAAGGAAGAGATTTGGATAACATCAGTTAATGGAATAGGATTCGAAAGCTTAGAATTCTGCATAAATGTTGTTAGATATCTTTGATTATTGGTTATAGGTTTTAAGTGTTTGGTGACTTGTAAGCTTAAATGTAAGCCATGTGATTAGGCAATATTGTATGGAACAAGATGCATGGTAGTGTAGTGTGAGATAAGTATGGTGAGAGTAGATTTGATAATGTTCCTAAACTGCGATATTTGATAGTGAATGGAGTGCCTTGTTACTGTAGTGATGATGAACAGTGATAGAGGAGTGAAATAGAGTGTCTAAATGTCTCTAGTTTAGGTACAAGGGCTATACGTGGGAAGGTATAGGGCTGGAAAATTTATAAACCCTGAAAGACAGTTGTGCAGTAAATCCTAGTGCATTCTAGAATTGCAGAATTAACCGTTTTGGGTGCCAAAATCAGTAGCAGGGAGTTACTGGTATGGCGCTTGGTGGTCTGCTGATACCGTCAGGCGATAGGAATCACTAGGAAAGACTCCTGCACCGCGTGACGCCTGGCAACAAGGGAGTGCTCCACCAGGCGGTGTTGGGAAAAACAGTGGTGCTGGAGGAGCGCTGGAGCCTGGCGGTGGGCAGGTACGAGTTGTGTGTGTTGTTTTTAGCATACAATGATGCTTTGCTTGGATCGGGAGATGTTGTGCCATGAGCGGGTAGGTTCATGGATGGTGCTTGACATGTGATGATATGAGCGGGGAGGTTCATATCCAGTTACTCTCACATGTGGATACGAGCGAGGTAGGTTCGTATGTTCCGTGCTCACGATGAGAGATGCCACGTGCGGGGAGGTGCGGGGCTGGTGGATCACATGTGTTGGACTACGAGCGGACAGGTCCGTAGAGCAGGACTACGAGCGGGGAGGTTCGTAGAGCAGGACTACGAGCGGGGAGGTTCGTAGAGGCAGGACCACGAGCGGGCAGGTTCGTGTGAACGTCATATTCCCGAGTCCAAGGCTAACCAGTTGTGTGATTTGAAGGCTATAAAGCCTTAGGGTTAAGGTCTTGGCCAAGAACTAGTAGATTAACTAAGATGGGTGTATGATTTATCTTACTTACGATATATCTGATGTTTTAATTTTCTCAGCTCACCCTTTCTGTTTGTGTATGGCGATGATCGTGTGATTCGTTACAGGGGAGCAGATGTTGATACAGGTGGAGCTGAGGATGTTTAGGCGGCAAAGTGAGGGCTAGCTTTGGGAGTAGAGCTAGGGTTTTTCTCATATATACTTTATCATGCTTTTATTTACAAACACAAATTTTGAGAACTTGTAACACTTTATTGTTTAAGCTATGAGTTTTGGCGCGCGTTTTCATAAATTTAAATTTTCTCGCGTTGGAATTATTATCGAGACGACTTTTGATATAATTTATTTATTTTATTGTTTATTTTAAGTAATATTCCTTAGGGATGTTACATTTGGTATCAGAGCAAATGTTTTGATACTTTTGGGAAAACTGGGGAGTGAGCTGACGTTTATTGTGTGAAATTGATTTATGTGTGTTGATTGTTAAACTTGATAGAGTATATTTTAATCTTTAGCTGTTTGATTTTAACAGCTGAAATATATGGCGTGCACGGGCAATGGCAGACAGGAGGCGTAGAAACACCGCATGGGCTGATGAGATTGCTAACGCAATCCACAGGATGGTGGATGCGATGCAGCCTGTGGCAGCACCACCTAGAGCCATGATTCCTCCTGTGAGACCTGTGACCATGGAAGATTTCATGCGTCATAAGCCGGCGAAATTCACTGGGAAGGCCACCCTGGATAAGGCTGACGCGTGGTTACGAGAATGTGAGAAGATATTCGGGTGATTGAGTGCACGGAGGCTCAGAAGCTTACTTTTGCCACCTTTCTGTTGGTGACTAAGGCCGAATATTGGTGGATGGGTATGCAGCAACACATGCAAAACCGGGAGGAGGAGGTGACTTGGACCAGCTTCAAGACGAGGTTCCTGGAAAAATACTTCCCTGACAGCGCTAAACATGAGTGCGAGGCGGAGTTTCTCACCCTGCAGCAGGGAAATCTCTCTGTGCAGGCCTGTGTGGAGAGATTTGAGTACCTCTCGAGATTCTATTCTCAGATAGTGACGGAGGAGTGGCGTTGTAGGAAGTTTGAGGGCGGCCTCAAACATGAGCTGAGGCATTTCATTGTACCATTGAGGGTACGAGAGTTTCCAGTCTTGATGGAGCAAGCCAAGAGTGTTGAGCAGCTTGAGATGGGACCGCACTCAGAAGAGTAGCGTTGAGGGCAGATAACAGAAGAAGCCCTATAGTGATTAGGCAATATTGTATGGAACAAGATGCATGGTAGTGTAGTGTGAGATAAGTATGGTGAGAGTAGATTTGATAATGTTCCTAAACTGCGATATTTGATAGTGAATTGAGTGCCTTGTTACTGTAGTGATGATGAACAGTGATAGAGGAGTGAAATAGAGTGTCTAAATGTCTCTAGTTTAGGTACAAGGGCTATACGTGGGAAGGTATAGGGCTGGAAAATTTATAAACCCTGAAAGACAGTTGTGCAGTAAATCCTAGTGCATTCTGGAATTGCAGAATTAACCGTTTTGGGTGCCAAAATCAGTAGCAGGGAGTTACTGGTATGGCGCTTGGTGGTCTGCTGATACCGCCAGGCGATAGGAATCACTAGGAAAGACTCCTGCACCGCGTGACGCCTGGCAACAAGGGAGTGCTCCGCTAAGCGGTGGTTGGAAAAATAGTGGCGCTGGAAGAGTGCTGGCACCTGGCGGTGGGCAGGTACTGCCAAGCGGTCTTAGCCTGTTTCGCCAGGCGGTGCTGGCTGATGCGCCAGGCGGTTGTGCATCAGGTTACGAGTTGTGTGTGTTGTTTTTAGCTGACAATGATGATTTGCTTGGATCGGGAGATGTTGTGCCATGAGCGGGTAGGTTCATGGATGGTGTTTGACATGTGATGATATGAGCGGGGAGGTTCATATCCAGATACTCTCACATGTGGGGATACGAGCGAGGTTGGTTCGTATGTTCCGTGCTCAAGATGAGAGATGCCACGTGCGGGGAGGTGCGGGGCTGGTGGATCACATGTGTTGGACTACTGGCGGACAGGTCCATAGAGCAGGACTACGAGCGGGGAGGTTCGTAGAGGCAAGACCACGAGCGGGCAGGTTCGTGTGAACGTCATATTCCCGAGTCCAAGGCTTACCAGTTGTGTGATTTGAAGGCTATAAAGCCTTAGGGTTAAGGTCTTGTCCAAGAACTAGTAGATTAACTAAGATGGGTGTATGATTTATCTTACTTACGATATATCTGATGTTTTAATTTTCTCAGCTCACCCTTTCTATTTGTGTATGGCGATGATCGTGTGATTCGTTACACGGGAGCAGATGTTGATACAGGTGGAGCTGAGGATGTTTAGGCGGCAAAGTGAGGGCTAGCTTTGGGAGTAGAGCTAGGGTTTTTCTCATATGTACTTTATCATGCTTTTATTTACAAACACAAATTTTGAGAACTTGTAACACTTTATTGTTTAAGCTATGAGTTTTGGCGTGCGTTTTCATAAATTTAAATTTTCCCGCGTTGGGATTATTATCGAGACGACTTTTGATATAATTTATTTCTTTTATTATTTATTTTAAGTAATATTCCTTAGGGATGTTACAATTTTCAACTTCAGCTTTAAAAGATTTGAACACATCCAAAGACTGTGACTTTTCATGTATAAGAAATAAGTATGCATATCTTGAGTAATCGTCTATGAATGATATAAAGTATTGTTGACCATTCCAATAAGGTGTAGGAAATGGCCCATAAATATCCGTATGAATCAACTCTAAGACGTCTAAAGCTCTATATGCACCTAATCTCTTCGCTTTGGTCTGTTTTCCCTTAATGCATTCAACACAAACATCAAAGTTTGTGAAGTCAATGGACTCTAAGATTCCATTTGACACAAGTCGTTCAACTCTATTTTTAGAGATGTGACCTAAGCGCTTGTGCCATAATGCTTCTGATTAAGTATTGTCAATTTTACGTTTAGTACCATGAGATTCTGTATTGAGGGTTTCATTATAGGTGGTCACAGTATCAAGCAAATATAGATTATCATAAGTCAAAAGTGAACCAGTTCCAACAATATTTGAATTAAAAGACAAACTAAATTCATTGTTTTCAAATGAACAAGAGTAACCAGATTTGTCCAAATAAGAAACTGAAATTAATTTCCGTCTAAATGACGGCACAACAAAAGTGTCTTTCAAATCCAAATAAAAACCAGTACATAATAATAATCTAAAATGCCCAATAGCCTCCACCTCCACCGATTTGCCATCTCCAACATATATCCATCTTTCAGAATCAATTGGCTTCCGGTAGTTCAGGCAACTCTTCATAGAAACACTGTTGTTAGTAGTTGCACTTGAGTCTAACCACCAAGTGTTACTAGGTACTAACGCTAAATTGACCTCAAAACAGACAAAAGTAAGAAACATACCTTTTTTTGCACGCCAAACATGATATTTGTCACATTTCTTCTTTAAGTGTCCAGTCTTATTGCAAAAGAAACATTTGCTTTCCTAAGATTGTTTCTTTTGTTCTGGACCCTTAGCAGCTTCCTTCTTGGGATCCTCCGATCTCTTTCTTTTGCCCTTAGCCTTTGAGGTGCTTGCAAAATGAGCACTTTCTGTCTTGTCTTGCTTTTGTCTTTCCTCTTCTTGCACACAATATGAAATGAGCTCATTAAGAGACCATTTATCCTTTTGACAGTTATAAGATACTTTAAACTGATTAAACTGTGCAGGAAGAGAAATCAACACCAAATGAATGAGTAAGTCTTCTGAGATTTCAAGCTTTAGTGCCTTGAGTTTGAAGACAATATTAGACATGCTCATAATATATTCCCTGATATTTCCTTTGCCTTGATATTTCATGGAGATCAAGTTCTGAAGAAGAGTACTTGCCTCCGCCTTATCGCTTTTTGCAAAGCGCTTCTCAATCTCAGCAAGGAATTCTTTGGCAGTAGTAACGTCTTCAGAAACAGTGCCCCTAAACACCTCTGGGATGTCGCGCCTAATGATCATTATGCTCATGCGGTTTGAGCGATCCCACTTTTCATGATCCCTCATCTCTTCAGGAGTACTCTCCGCCGTAGGAGTAGGGGGTTCTTCAGTCCTTAACGCAAGATCCAGATCCATGCAGCCAAGAATAATTTCAATATTCTCCTTCCAGTCCTTAAAATTTGTTCCATTGATGATCGGAACATAATTCACATTGGCAGATACAGAAGCAACTGAAGCTATATATATAAAACTAGAGGAATAATTTATTATGCTCACAAAATAAAATAAATCATTATAAAAATATTCAAATAATGGTTTAACCCATCCCAAAACACCCAATGCACCATTAATATCAAGTCTTTGGACAGTAATATTAACTGCTAGAGGTATCTGGTTGTAATGATC
>Ga0214544_1012552_pt1 | contig 10940 bp, 11 predicted proteins | sample CNSS3metaG_FD_160074 | JGI IMG/M metagenome (GOLD analysis project Ga0214544, IMG submission 160074) | Root nodule microbial communities from cowpea collected in UCLA plant growth center, Los Angeles, California, USA - CNSS3 | ecosystem: Host-associated > Plants > Roots > Nodule | place: USA...
ATCTCCACTGACCCCTCTAGATATGACGGGCGTACAGTTTAACCAAGAATTCAGCAGACGAGACCACCTAAAGAGTGATGACTGGTCACGAACATCGGATGCAACCCACGCATAACCGCCCTTAGCCAGCCAGTTACTTTCCTCCAGCTCTTCAGGAGGATCTTCTCGGACCTCCCTCACCACCTCCATTGGCATCCCGCTTGTGCCAACTCCAGCACTCACACCCTCTCCACGAAGCCGGTCATCTCTACTCCTATCCGACTCAGTACTCTGACTACTACTAGACGTAGATAACGATGAGCTATCGCTACTAGACATACCTGTTTGAGTTTTTACGGAAAGATGTCGGCGGAATTTGGGAACTAGTCGGACAATACGATGCGCACAGGATCTCTGATTTCAAAACTCGCAAATGAATCAAGTAAACCCTCAGCTGCATTCAAGCCCATATTTATAGTCCACGATCCCAAACGACTAAAACTCTTCCCGCCAAAATGAAATCCCAGACCAATCGACACCATTATGAAGGATATGACACATAAAAAACGACGGCGCCAAGGTTTTAACGATGTGACCACCTGACGCCTTTTCACCTACCTTCTGACACCTCCAAGCCTTAACACTGTTCACCACACTTAAAGGCTGGGGGACTGGTGTATCACACCTAGCCGGTTTTGCTAGTTCACCAACACGTATCATCCTTGATCGAACACATATCACCCTTGACCGACAACCAATATCGGACAAGGCTGGGGGACTGGTGTACCGTACCTAGCCAAACTCAACCAAGTAAACAATATACACATCAAAACCGTCTAGCATCTAGTGCCCGGCCATCACCGGTATAAGATATCTAGGCAGGTAGCCGGTCAATACCGGCTACTTGCCTAGAAAGTTAATTAACATCGATGCCCCTCCTTCAATAGGTCCCCAGGGCCTGTTTTGGGGCCCAGGCCCACTCATGGCCCAAGCTAGGGCCCAGGTCAAAACCCAGCCCATGCAATGGTCAAACGTCATTAATGTTCTATAAATACACGTGGACCCCATCATTTAAAGGTACGCATTCATTAATTGCTGATTTGACTCTTTGAGAGCTTTGACTTACTTGAGCTTCGAAGGTTCTTCTGCAGGTAACCCTTCCTGGGTTCAAGCCGACATGTATCGAATGGGAAGAGGCCAACTAAAGAGATAGCGGACTACATGGTAAGGTGACACTCGTGCCTAACATATCTTATTTGTCCTTCCGCAGGAACAGGTGGTGTCAGATGTAGTGGGGGAAGATGAAGGATTAGAAGTGATGACATGATTGAAAGTAGTATAATCATTGGAGTAATTTTGGTGGAACAAGAAAAGAAAAAGAAGTGTTGTCAGTAGTAGATAAAGAAGTATGCTGATAAGGAAAATGAGATTCATAAAAGATAACGTTGCGTGAGACATCAATTTTATGATTGTATAGATTAAGAAATATATATCCTTTAGTATCCGACTTCAATCCTAAAAACACACCCGAGCAGACGCGAATCAAATTTAGTGTTGTGTGCAACAAGGGTATGAAGACAACCGAAAACACGTAAAGAAGAAAGGCCATAAAGAAAACCATACAAGCGTCCATATGGGGAATCATTGTGTAAAATAGGGGTGGGTAAATAGTTAATAAGGAAGACAACATCTTGGACAACAAAGCACCAAAAAATGGGAGGAAGAGAAGCATGAAAAAGTAGAACATGTGTGGTGTTTATGGATAGGAGACTTATCATGCAATAGTATGACCCATGTATAATGAGAATAATCATCCACAATGGTTAAAAAATATTTGAAACCATTCAAAGAAATTGTAGAAGCCCAAACACATGTAAACTATGAGAAATACTAAGGGGGAGGGGAGTTTCTTTTGTTTGGCTTTGTGGCAAGCATCACACACGAAATTAGTTACATTACAGATGTAGGAATATTTCTTATGTAGTAAAGATAATCTATCATGTGAAGGATGTACTAAGCGTGGATGCCAAAACGAGGGAGTGACTGTAGAACAGAAAGAAGAATTGAGAAGAAAATCATGTGAGCGAGAACATAGAGACCACCATGGAGGTTGACTAAACCAATCCTCTCTCTGGTGTTCGTATCTGTATAAAACAACCAGAAGAGGTAAAAGTGAGGGTATCATGAAGGGAAGAAATTAATCTGGAAAAAGAAATGAGAGTGAAAGAAAAGGTTGGAACATATATGACATTAGGCAGTTGAAATTTATCAGAGAAAATCACAGTTCCAGTATATTGTGTTTTGACAGAAGTGTTATTAGGAAGGCTAATGCTAATAGGTGTGATGGCTTTGAAAGAGGAGAAATAGATACACATATTATCTGTGGTGAGAGTCAATTATCCAAATGTGATTGGGATGAGGAAGCAGAAGGTTTGAGTGAATATTACCAGTATTTGTTTGGTGAGAGGAAGCAACACCAACTTTGTTTGCATGAGCAGTAGGAGTAAAGGTATTAGTGTTCTTGAACAATTCGACTAATATTTGGTATTGTTGTTGCGTAAGACGAATGCTGTCTTTGTCAATCCGATCTGATGCAATACGAGTGGCATCTTGAGTGGAGACATGATTGATGTTAGGCTGGCAACTATTAGAGGGCTTAGAGCCACGAGGGCAACCATGCTTTTTTAGCTAACCTCAATGGTATGGCTAGACTTGTTACAAAAAGTGCACAATTTTTCATGTGGTAGAATGTTTGTTGTTTCTGGTGTCTTGATTGGGGAAACCGTGCTTACAAATAGCATATGGCTTTGGTGTGGCCAGATTTATGACAAAAGGTGCATGTGGTGGTGGAAGAGGCAATAAGATCATGGGAATTAGTGGTGTGTTATGGCTGAAGACGGTGTAGGGGTGTGTTATGGTTGCCTCTAACCGTATCAACACAAACAAACAATTCTACCAAAAAAAATTAGAATCTGATGTAAGAACCTCCTCCTTCTATTATTCCCCAAAACGGAAAAGGAAAATAACAGTAGAGAAAAAAAGAGAAGGAAAAGACAAACAAAGATAAAGGTCCACAACCGAGAAGAAAAATAACCACCCCTTAATACAATTCCTCATTCCCACATAAATACCCCTTCACTCCCTCAATTGTGCAGGTATCTTCATGAATCTGTTACTGTGCCTAACAAACTTCGGTACCACCTGTCCCTTTTCATCATGGACTGCCAGTTGTCCCTTGGTTCCACTACTAACCTCTCTTATGGGTATTACATTACCTTCACCATCAAGAGAGACCTTGTTCGTAAGGTCATCAAAGTGCTGCAAGAGCAAAGGAATGATGGGATCTGATAGTTTACTATGACATGGTTTGAGAACTAAAACATAAAAGACCAGATGAATTTTAGCCTGGGGTGGTAGTTCTAACATATAAGCCACAAAACCGATCTTGGATAGAACATTGAAAGGCCTAAAATAACACATGCCCAACTTATGATTGCGTTGTAAACGAATTGAATGTTGGTGATAAGGTTGAAGTTTCACAAAAACATAATCACCCACGGAAAATTGTAAATCAATACAATGTTTATCGGCATATAGTTTCATGCGAGTTTGTGCCTTGTGGAGGTTTGCTTTGAGAGTGGTGAGAAGCTGATCACGTTGCTACAATTGTTGTTGAAGGTCCGAAGGTGTGTCCTCATTGATAGATGTTGGGATAATGGAAAGAGGATCATTACCATACAACACCTTAAAAGAAGTCATACCCATGGAAGTGTGAAAAGAAGAATTATACCAAAATTCTGCCCAAGGAAAAAATTGAACCCACTGATGAGGTTGATCAGAGCTGAAACAATGCAGATACATCTCAAGGCATTTGTTAACTGCCTCCGATTGGCCATCCGTTTGAGGATGGTATGCCGGACTCATTTTCAATGAAGTTCCATGAAGCTTAAAGAGGTGCTGCCAAAAGGAACTAATGAACACCTTGTCCCGATCAGAAACGATGGAACGGGGAAATCCATGCAACTTAACCACATTAGCTACAAACACTTTAGCAACTTTTATAACAGTAAACGAAGTTTGCAAGAGAGCAAAATGACCATACTTGGACAAACAATCAACAACCACAAAGATCACAGAATATCCGCGAGATACGGGTAACCCAATTATAACCCACACCTTGTTTGGAATTGGAAAAGGACTTAACAACCTAGCTGGCGAAGTCTGGACATGTTTGGCACGTTGACACACCTGACCAGCACGAACCCATGCTCGAACATCACAGTGCACTCCTTGCCAAGCAAAGGAAGGTGCAATGCGAGTATATGTCCGCAAAAACCCTGCATGACCCCGAATTCTAGAGGAGTAAAATTCTTGAAGGATCAATGAAATAACATGGGGGTATCATTAGGTATTCGCACCCTATGATGTATAAATAATAAGCCATCACGGAAAGAATGATGAGGGTAATCTTGTGGATCTGCCTTGAACAAAGCTTCTCATTGTTGGAAGGTCGGGGAGGTCAATAAAGCGGCACGAATATCATCCATTAGAGATAGCCATGTGAAAAGAACGAGATAAGGCGTCAGTTGCTTCACTTGTTGGGCTTGCTTTGTACTCGATGGCATAAGAAAAACCCAAGAGTTTTGGAAGCCACACTTCTTGTTCTGGAGTTTGAATAGTTTGATCTTGTAAATGCTTCAAGCTACGTTGATCTGTGTGAATCACAAAGTGGTGGCCAATTAAATAATGGCAGAATTTTGCCACCGCCTCAATGATGGCATAAACCTCACGAACATAAGCAGATTGTTGTTAGAGATGACTTGATAATTTCTTGGAGAAATATGCAATAGGGTGACCATCTTGAGCTAAAACAATACCAATCCTAACGGCAGCGCATCTGTTTCTAGAATAAAAGGTTTAGAAAAGTCTGGAAGAGCTAACACCGGTGTTGACACTAAGGTTGTTTTCAAATGCTTAAAAGCAGCTTGCACGGTAGGGGACCACTAGAACCCAATCTTCTGAAGAAGATTAGTCAATGGCCCAGCAATCGCAGCATAGTGTCTAATAAAACGACGGTAGTATCCAGTGAGTCCGAGGAAAGCACGCATTGCGTAACTAAAGAGGGAATGGGCCAGTCACGCACCGCTTGAAGCTTTGTGGCTTCCATTTCCACTCCTCTCCCAGAAACTACATGTCCTAAATTATCCACTTGCAATTGATGAGATGCCTCTAGCCAAGGGACCTACAACAAGAGCAATGGCTAGGAGGATACAAGAAGAATGGGCCTCCAATGCACATACAAGGCCCAAGATGAACTTCACATGGGCCAAGGAAGATGTGAAGACCAAGCCTAGGACTCTTTGTTTGTAAATATTAGAATAGGGTTTATTTTTTGGGCCTTGTATTTTGGGCTTCGTAGAATAGGGTTTTGTTTGGGCCATGTATTGGCCTTGGAGGGTTTCTGGGCCTTGAAGTGAATTGGACCAAAAGGAGAGTTGGGCTTGAAATTAGTCCAACAAGAAGGAGGGCGCATTTCAAGAGGATCTAGATCCTTCTTGCTCAAAGCTTGGACATCAAGCTTCTCTTATGCGCCTAGAAGCAAGCTCCTTGTGACTTGCTTAGGTGGCAAGTCACACTTGCCTCATGCTCTCTTTTTGGCTCCAAATACCACATTTTAGATCCTTTTTCCCTCCATTTTTCTAGACCACTTAACTCTCCTTTTCTATTATAAATAGAAATCTAGGACCCTTGTATTTTCATTCATGAATATAGTAGAGAAACTCTGTTGAGATGACTCTAGACTCCTCTCTTTTTGTGAATCAACTTAGGCTAGAGTTCTCCTTCTTGGTTTCCTCTGGCCCCCTTCCTTGAGTGTTGGCCCAACCTCACTTGAGAGCTTCTCCAAACACCATTGTCGCACCACTCATCCTCTCATCTTCTAGCTTCCCCACCTTCATCCTTCTCCATGGAAGCATCATCAATTCCACATGGTTTCTTCTTAGCTTCCTTACTCTTGAAGATGGACTCAATTGCAATTAACCAAAAGAGCATTTTGATAGCTTCACATAAAACTTATCATTGTGAAGACTTGAAGGACCAAGGATAAATGCTCCAAGTGTCGAGGCCAATCTGGGCTATACACCAGAATATCGTCGAAAAATACCAAGACAAACTTGCGAAGGAAAGGCCGAAATAGATAATTCATGACTACTTGGAAAGTAGCTGGAGCATTCAAGAGACCAAATGGCATAACGACCCACTCATAATAGCCATTATGAGTACGAAAGACACTCTTAACACGACCCTCTAGAGGAACAAGGATCTGATGATAGCCCGCTCGAAGATCCAATTTGGAGAAGTAAAGAGAACCTCACAATTCATCTAATAGCTCATCCACAGTGGGTGTCAGGAATGAATCTTTGATAGTAACGACATTTAAGGCATGATAATCAGTACAGAACTGCCAAGATCAATTATGCTTTTTGATCAATAGGATTGGAGTTGAGAAAGGAGAGTTGTTGGGCTGAATAAGGCCCTACTGTAACATTTCAGCAACCATACGTTCAATTTCAGATTTCTAAACAAACGGATAGTGATAGGGTTTAACTAAAACTACTGAAACACCCTTGCGTAGAGGAATAGCATGATCGTGGCGTCGAGACGGCGGAAGACCCGTGGGAACCTAAAATACTGAGATGTACTGATAAAGGACTTGTAGTAGGTTCGAGGGAATGTCAGAGGAAAAATAGAGCATTATATTATTTTCCAGCTCAAGGGAAGAACATGAAAGCATGTAGGCTTTCTATATCTGATCAATTGAGCAAAGTCATCGGAAGTGGTTGTATTGAGGGACTTGAGGGATGATGAATTGTCCCCTTGTAAGGTAACAAAATCAGAACGCATGGTAAATTTAATTTATGTCGTGCTATAATCAGCAATATGTGGACCCAACATCGCCAACCACGATGCACCCATCACAACCTCAGAGCCATTCACCTCTAAAACATAAGCTGGAAACATAATAACATGACCCTTAATAGAAATAGAGAGACAAGGGATGTAGCCTTCGGTTTGTAGACAGTACCCATCTCCTACCATCACCCTAAGACGAGGGGAAGGTTAAACGGGAAGACAAAGAAGGTGAGCGAGCCGAGTTTGTATGAAGCTGTCTAAACTTCCCCCATCCAAGAGAATGCGAACCGATTTTCCTTCGATAAACCCATGAAAATATATAGTAGCACGACTAAAGGATCCACAAAAATCATGGAGGGACAGATGAGGGAGTGCCAATTGAGAAGGGTCATCCTGAACAGGAACCTCCGTAAGGGTTGATTCGACCAAGGGCGTAGCGGATGGATCTTCTTCCAATTCAAATAACATCAATTGTTTGTTCGGACATTTGTGATTCCAAGTATATTTTGTGTCACAGGTAAAGCAAAGACCTTTCTCACGCCTCAATTGTTGCTCAACGGGAGAAATGCGACGAACGGGTGCGCAACTTTAATCAACGGCATGGGAAGAATTGGTGGTAAAGCATTGGGCGTGGAAGAATTGCTTTTCTGAGGAGTAGAGGTGCTAGAAGTAGGGTTTGCCTTGAAAGTGGAACCGAGAGGCCCAAAGTCGCCTTTTCATCAAATAATTATGCCAATGATACTGCCTTCAACACAGTACATGGAGATTGGGCCAGAACATCTCGGCAAATAGGATCCTTGAGCCCACTATTAAAACAATCTAATAATGCAGCTTCCGTTAAACCCTGACTACAATTAGCTTAAAGCAAGAACTCATTATAATATTCCACAACAGAAGATGTTTGTGACACCTTAAATAGTCGTGCACAAGGGCTATCAAAAGGTGATGGCCCAAATTGTAATTCAATCGTAGTGACTAAAGCAGACCAAGAAGGAAGTTGATTAGCACGTTGTAGAAGCTGAAACCATGGAATAACGACACCTTCAAAGTTCACGGAGGCAATTGTGAGACGATCAACATCCGGGGTGTGGTAATAAGCAAAATATTGTTTTGCCCTAAATATCCAATCTAACGGATTTGAGCTGTTGAATCGAGGAAAATCTAATTTCACGTGACGCATATGTAAAGGGGGAACGCCACCAGAGGGAGAGGCAACCCCGGATGATGAGTCCAACGCTCCAACTGGTGGCCCAGATGTTAATTTCTCTAATGAATGAGTAATGGAATCTAAGGAAAGTTGCAAGGCAGATAAGTGGGATTCAACCTTGGTCAAGCGAGAGCCCATGGCAACATTGCTCTAGTTATGTGCTTCAATAGCATCGAAGGCCTTCCGCATCTCTATTTGCAAGTCCTTGAGACGAGTGTTCTCCGCCATTGGAGCTCAATGAAAGCACCAATTGTTATGGCTGCCTCTAACCGTATCAACACAGACAAACAATTCTACAAAAAAAAAACTAGAATTTGATGTTAGAACCTCCTCCTTGTATTATTCCCCAAAACGGAAAAGGAAAATAACAACATAGAAAAAAGAGAAGAAAAAGACAAACAAAGGTAAAGGTTCACACCCGAGAGAAGAAAAATAACCACCCCTGATACAATTCCTCACTCCCACATAAATACCCTTTCACTCCCTCCATCGTGCAGGTATCTTCACGAACTGCTTATTGCGCCTAACAAACTTTGGTGCCACCTGTCCCTCTTCATCATGGACTGCCAGTTGTCCTTTGGTTCCACTACTAACCTCTCTTATGGGTACTACAGGGTGTCGCGATTGTTAATAGGAGGATGGTCAGTGGTAAGGTGGCGTTCCTACTGTAAAACATAGGAAAATATCTTGGTGACAACAGGCATGTGATCCAAAAGAAGAATGGGAGACTTGATAAGTTGATCGTTAAGACCACAAAGGAATTGCATAGATAGCAAAAGGATTGCAAGAACACGTGGGTTGAGAAGTGCACATAGGCAATGACAGACCTATTAGATGACAGGGGGAGCCACGGCTCCCCCAAAATTTTTGAAATTTATTTTATATATATATATGTATATATATATATTTATTTATTTATTTTTTAAAATTATATTTATATATTATTTATATTAAATTTATATTATAAAAATAAAAAGTTCAATGGAGACATTAATTTATAAAAGAGATTAGAGTTTTTTTTTAGTTATAAGAACTTTCCATAATGTAAATTATCATGAAAATGTGTGAGAAGAAATAAATACAAAAGAGATAGATTAGAAAACAGAGATTGGGGAACACATAGATTGAGATTGAAGTATACATTCTTTGATGATCTCTCACATATCAAAGTTAGTATCTTATTATAATTTATATATGTTAAATTTATAAATTTTTTTAGGATGTTTCTCCTAAATTAAGTTTATTCCAAATGAGTATATACCCTAATTTTGATTTTAGGGATGGTTTTATGAAATTTGTATGAACCTTAATTATAATTTTTCCCAAATTATTATAACCCTTAATTATGAAATTTAGGGATTTTATGTTTTCTGCTACCTATGATAAATTTTTTTAAAGTTTTGAATTTATATAGTGTTGCTTATTTAATTAAAGTTGTATGAATTTTGTTATGTTTTGCATTGTGATAATTGTGATTTGTGAATACAAATGTTCTTTTTCTAAATAGGTGAGATGTGATAAATTTATATTAGAAAGATTATGATAAAGAGAGTAAAAGAATTGATTCTTTTTTGGAAAGAGGAAGGTTTGTGATGAAGATGAAAAAAAAAAGCATCTACATTAACTAAACTTAAGAAATTTTATGAGAACCAAGAATTCAAGACAATAAAAAACAAATCTCTAAATTTCCTAGGCTTACATATAATGAATTTAAAAATTCATTAGAACACTATCCGAATAAATGTCCTCAAATTTGACAATACCCACCAAATCAAATTAATGTGATACGAAGGGTTTATCAAAATGGTATTCATTGTTTATATCATGTATAATATAATAGCATGATATAATAACGAATGATAGCCATATTTTTTTTGAATTCTACTATTATGCGTGCTTATTTTAAGTCGAAGAAATGAAGAGAAAAAATGAAAAAAAAATTCTAACTAAAAAAAATTATGTAACAAATTTAATTTGGCACCCTTAAATTTTTTATACAAGTTCCGGCATTGCACACAGGATTAGGCCAAAAATTCTCTAATTCATCCCTAAAGTCCTGAGTTTGGTGAAATAATCATAAGCGCAAAGATCACCTTGATTAAGAGTATTGGCTTCCATTTGAAAATCCGATATGCAGGAACGATCACCTTGGGAGAAACGATTTTTTAAGTCAAACCAAATATGAGAGGCCTGGTCCATCCAAAGAATGCTTTACTGAATGGAAATGGATGCAGAGCGAACCAGCCAAGAGACGACTATATTATTGCAGCGAAACCAAGAACCAAAAGCAGAATTATTCTTGGCTGGTTGAACAGCGGTGCTGAGAAAAAACTCGATCTTGTTTTTGGCACTAAGAGCAGTGAGCATACTACGGCGGCTCCAAGAGTGGTAGTTGGAAGCATCAAGAACGGGAGAAACCAATGCAGTTGCTGGATTTTCATTAGGGTGCAGATACAGAAAGCTGTGGGGTGACTGGTCTTGCTTGTCTTGAAAAGAGGCTGCCATGATGAACAAGATAAAATGAAAGGGGAAAAAGAATAGAAAGAAAGGCACATTAAGAAAGATTGATAGAAAGAGGATCTTTGGGTTCGTTATACCATAACAGACTTAATGCTCGGGGAAACAAAGAGAAGAAAAGCTCTATATTATACGAAAGGCAAAGGAGAATACAAAGACGTTGTGGAGAAAAGAACTTGATTACAGAAGGAGAATGGAAATGATGAGTACGTATTTTTGCCCTCATTTAATGTTTAATTCTGGGTATTTAATTGAATTTATGTGCCTAAAGAGTGATTTAATTGATAATTTTGATAATTAGGTTGTTTGAGCTTGTGTGATAAAA
>Ga0214544_1012555_pt1 | contig 10935 bp, 6 predicted proteins | sample CNSS3metaG_FD_160074 | JGI IMG/M metagenome (GOLD analysis project Ga0214544, IMG submission 160074) | Root nodule microbial communities from cowpea collected in UCLA plant growth center, Los Angeles, California, USA - CNSS3 | ecosystem: Host-associated > Plants > Roots > Nodule | place: USA...
CCTTCATGCATAATCTCATATTTTAGAGATTTCTTTAGCCCATGTGAATAATGTAAAAAGCCCATGATTGACTTGATCATCTTGTGAGAGGCCCATGTGAATCTTTCTCATCATGCTTCTAGTGATTCGGCCTTGATGTGGGCTTGGGCTTGTTGATGCACTTGAGCTTGGGCTTGTTGGGGTCACATCACTCCCCCTATAGGAAGGAACTTCTTTTGAAGCTCTAAAGGCTTCACCAAGGTCCTATGAGTGTGAGTGAGTACTTTAAAGAATTAGAGTCTCAAATGCGTAGGATTGAAATAAAAGAAACTAACAAAGAGAAAATAAAAAGATTTGTGAGTGGTCTTAGGAGAGACATACAAGACCAAGTAGAGTTGTATGAGTACTCCACTCTTGAAAATGTTTACACACTTGCCCTTGGGATTGAAATTCAATTGAAAAGAAAAAGAAAGGCAAAGAAGAGTTACTCACCCAACCACTACTTTAGCCACTCATGGAAGGGAAATGATAAAAAGAAACATGATAAATTCCCTTCTAACTCTCATCAAGAACCACTAAGTAAAAGTAAGTCACCAAGTGATCACATTCACCATTCCACTTCTCCAATATCAAGTTCCATTAAATGTTTTAAATGTTTGGGTTATAATCACATTGCTTTAAATTGCCCAACCAAGAGGACCATGATCTTAAAGAAGAGTAATGATGTTGAATGTGAACACTCATCTCCCCATTCTCTTTCAAAAGAATCTTCTTCCTCTAGTAAAACTAAAATTTTTGAGAAATACCCTATGTTATTAAGGCGCATGATAGGTCATACATATCTTACTAGGTAGGCCATGGCAATTTGATAAACAAACTTTACATGATAGTCATACCAACCAATACATTTTCTTCATAAATGTGAAAAAGACCACTTTACAACCTCTATCGCCTCAAGAAGTTAATAAGGATAGAAATATAATAAGAAAAGATAAAGAAGAAAAAGAAAAGGGGAAATCTTTCACTAAGGTGTTACTTGCCTACAAAAAAATTCTTCCAAAGCAAGATGTGCATCACCCTTCATTCCCTTCCCAAGCCAAAAAGGAAGGCCGAAAGCACAAGCAAGAGAGGAAGAGTAGTCTAGAAAATAAAGATGGCCTAACCAAGGCTAGGGGTAATACCCTTAGAAAGGATGGAACAAGATCTCATAAAAGGGAGGCACAAATCTTCCCCCAAATCAAGTCAAGCTCCACCTACAAAGGCTTAAAGAATTTGTGGTCAAATTCTCTCCAAGGAGGGGAGGATGATGAATGATTGACCCCAACCAAGGATGAAGGCACATGCTTAAAAAGACTAAGCATGTTTAGAAAGGAAGTTCACTAATCCTCCATCCCTTTCATTTGTGTTTGTTATTTTTGATTCCCTAAGTTGACTTAGTTGAATCAACTTTAGTTGACTTGTTGACCTTTGACTAGGTTTGACTTGTTGACTATAGTTGACTTGACTTAAGCCAACATGCTAATCTATGTTTATTTGCTTTGTAGGTTAATTAAGAGTAAGAAAGCAATGCTATGTGGCGCATGGTGATTGAGAAGCATAAATGATGTGGAGGAGAGAGTAAAGCAAAGGCATAAAGCATAAAGTAAAAGGCATAAAACAAGTGTACCTATGTACCTTTGGTCTCCTTTATTTTTAGCACACTTTGGCCACTTTTTGGAGACATATGATACACATTCATTGTCTCCTTTTGTGTTGGAACGAAATTAGCCTTGCACACACCATAGTTTCTAGAAGCTGGGGTTAGGTTTTTGTAGAGACATCCTGTAACATCCCTGGCCCGCCAGACCATGTCAGGTTACTGCAGCCCAATGCACCCCAACCCCTCACCCTTCTCCGTCCATTCATACTGGGTGGGTTGTTGCCAGTGGGAATCGAACCCCCAACCTGACCTTTAACACCTCTGGCACACCAGCAGATGCTACCAGTTGCGCTGCAGCACAACTGGTAGCATCTGCTGGTGTGCCAGAGGTGTTAAAGGTCAGGTTGGGGGTTCGATTCCCACTGGCAACAACCCACCCAGTATGAATGGACGGAGAAGGGTGAGGGGTTGGGGTTCATTGGGCTGCAGTAACCTGACATGGTCTGGCGGGCCAGGGATGTTACACATCCTTAGGTATCTTTTATTTTCTTATAGGCCCCTAAACTCTTCTATATAAGGGGTGCTCCTACACATGTAAAAGAGTTGAATACTTTGAATTTAAACACTCTTGTTTTCAACCTCTTTTTTTGTGAGATATCCCTCCTCCCAAGGATAGGAAAGTAGCGGCACCATACACTCATCTCTAGAGCTTGGTTTGGCTTTGCCCCCTCTATGAGTGTCGTGTTCCACTTCCATCACCACTACTATCTTCTCTTCCATTTTATTTGATCTTCTTCTTTCAATGCATTTTCGTTTTTGGTTATGTTCTTGCTATTTTCGTTTCTAAGCACCTTAAACTATCTCTTCTCCTATTGAACTCTTGGAAAGGAACCTTCACATCTAGATAGCTTGCTATCTTAATGTCTAATGGGGATTCCCTTGGGTTTCCTTAAACAACTCTTCACCATATTCATAATCTTAAAAAGAAACAAGATAATCCTTCATAATTAATTAGGAAATATATATTCAAGGTGGTTTATTATTAATTTTATTTAGAAGGATTTATTTTATTATGATAAGAGATAAAATGGTTATTATTTATTTAAAAGATTTATTTTATTTAAAAGGTTTTCCAAGAGATAAAATTTGGTAAATAAATTTTTCAATTAAAAAGATATTATAAGATATTGTGAGACATTATGAGGCATCCTTAGATATTCAGATATTCTTAGATAATGTTAGATATTATGAGGTATTATTAGATATTACAAGATATTATGAGATATCCTTAGATATTGTTATATACTATGATTTATTTTTGGATATTGTTATATTATTATTAGATATTATGATCCTTAGATATTGTTAGATATTATGAAATATTCTTTGATATTGTTATATAATATTAGATATTGTTAAATTTTATATATCCTTAGATATTGTTGGATATTATGAGGTATTTTTATATCTTTCTATGTAATATTGTTAGATATTAATAAGTTACAATATTATATTTCCATCAGAGATTTTAGGTTTATAAAATAAGGAAGAACAAAGTTGAGTGGGAAAATCTTAATAGAAACAGGTGCCAAGTCAAGGAAGGAGGTAAAAAAGGTTTTAAAGGTTGAGTTTTGAAGGGGAAGAAGGAAGAAGTAAAGAGTAAGAGGTAGAGGGATCTAACATTCTTGTTTTCTTTCTTGTATTCTTGCTTGTACCTATGTATGATGGGTTGGGATAAACTATAGTTGTAATATGAGCTAATATTCTTGTTTTATTTTCCTGATTTTATTGTTTGTGCTTTTGTAATGATAATGAGTTGTGTTAATGGTGACTGTTGTATGTTATTATTTTCATGTTTGCCAACCTATATTTCATTATGTATGGTTATATCACTACAAGAAAATTGTTCTTTACTGACGGATCATTATCGACGGATAACACTCCGTCCTAAATATGTCATTACTGATGGATTTACCGACGGATATCGTAGCTGAATTTACTAGATATATCTGTCGGTAGTGCGTCGATAAATCATGGCAGACAAATAATCCATCGGTAAATCCTTTTGACCTTTACCGAAGGATTAGGCCGTCGGTACATCTATCGATATGTTAGTCGATTAAAAAACATCAGCATCTCAGATTCCCTCCCCCTTTATCAGTTTTTCCCCAAATATTTCCCCCACCCACTCTGTGAACCAATTTTTTCGCCGCGACCTGCTGCCGATGTGAACCGCAACTGTTGGAGAGCCTAGAGCGACAGTGTCGCTGCTACCACCATTGCTCACACCGTCTCCAGTGAGGATTTTGTTACACTGTCGCTGCTGCCATCTTCACGTCACTGCGACATTGACAGTGAGGTTGCGGTGAGTACGAATTTTTTCTCTTCTTTTCGCAATTTCTTTCCGCTAATATGAAATGTGGTGTTTTTGTATCTATTATGAAGAACAAAGCTGTGAAGGAGGGTCACTTATTTGGGGTGTTGTTTTTTTGCAAATTATTTTTGATATTATATCATTCTTTGGCAGATTTCTTGGCGTAAGCGAAGCACTGAGTGAGCGTGGTAACTTTGTGGTTGCACTGTCGAGGGAGGTAACTGGCTACATAAATATATTCATGTCTTGTTGCAAGAGCCTCAAATTCATGATATGTATATTTTCTGGTTGAAATAGTAACTAGTTTACGTAAATAAAGCATCACAAAAAGTTTAAAAGCATGACATTGTTTCATTAAAACAAAAGCAAGAGGGTTAGAGGTTGCAATTGGAGAAACAATTTTTCTACCTACTTTAAGGCTTCTATTCCATAATACTAGCTTACATACACTACAAAGCTAAGTGCTAAGAATGAATACTAAGCTTAAGGCAAATCTTGTATAGGAAGCAATCTAGTTCATTGATTTCACTTCCCACATATGTGATGTTTCTCTACCTCAACACAAGTTCCATTTAATGCCTCTTTGAGTCTCTAATAGCTAGTACAAGCTTTAGGACTGAATATGAAAAAATCAACTCATTGTCAACTTACCAAATTTTCAGCCAATTTAGTGCATCTTTGGCCATTGTTTTTGTAAGTTTTTTTGCCCTTGGTTCACTATTTCTGCATCAAAATATGCCACACAAGTTAGTCACTCTAATTCAATGAAAAAAACATAAACTAAGTTCTTTAACTAGACTAGTTATGCATAAACTAAGTCACACAAGTTAGCTTCCACATATCAATTTTCATTTTCCATGTTATTCCTAACTTTTAGCTTAGTTTTCATCATTTTTATACTAATTAGATTGTGTTTGCATCATTGCTTAACATTTTCTTTGCCAATTTGGTAGTCTTAGCTCATTTTGACCAATTTCTAGTTCATTTTTTGGGTTTTTACTAGGAAAATTCGAATTAGCTTGTTAATTCTGAGTTGTGATCTGTTCTCAACCTTTCTTTTGATAATTGGAACTTGTCCAAGTAGTTCTATAAGAGTTATGTGCACTAGTTTACTTAATTTCTAAATTGTTGCAAGTTTAGCATAATTTAGTGGTAGTTTTAGGTCTTAGGTAGCTAGATTTTGAGTTGTAGTAAGTTTTACTAGTGTGAGTTGTTTTCTATTCATATTTTGCCATTAGAAACATGTTAGGATAGTTAGATTAAACTTCCATAGGTTAGCTTAGTACATGCATATACAAAAGGGTTAATTTGGTATACTAGTCTTGGTTTTAGGTAGTGATTTTTGGTAAATCATTTAGGAGATAGTTTGTGACTTAGGATTAAGTTTTCTTAAGTCATTTTAACCTTGTCTAGGTATTTTAGTGGTATTTCTACCTATGCTTTAGCATAACCTTAGTTTTAGCCTAGTTTTATGGTGTTTTTAGAGGTTTTAGGTAGTGAAATTTTGAATTTTAGGTAGGATTTCAGTTTTGAGTTGTTCCTTAGGCTCCTTTAGTCATTTTAACTTTGTTGAGTAGTTCCTTGGTGCTTTTTATACCAATTTTATTGTACTGCTTGTTTCATGCACATTTTCTATATGGAATTGTTAAATTTTGGGTCTCCACACATAAATTTTCGTGCTGCATGTTATTCTTGACTTTTACCTTAGTTTTCATCATTCATATACCAATTACAATGTGTTTGTTCCATTGCTTCATATTTCCTTTGCTGATTTGGGTAGTCTTAGCTCATTTTGATAATTTCTAGTTCATTTTGGAGGCTTTCACTATGCAGATTTAATTCCCATGTTAATCTTGATTTGTTATTTGTTCTCCACCTTACTTTTACTCATTAGAAGTTGTCCAAGTAGTTTTATAACATTTTTATGTAGTAGTTATCCCGAGTTCTAAATTTTTCTTGTTTTAGTATACTTTAATGGCACTTTTAGGTCTTAGGTAGGTACATTTTCAATTCTAGTTAGTTTCCTCAGTGAGAGCTGTTTTATAGTTATCTTTTTCCAATAGAAACTTGTTAGGATAGTTTGATTACAGTTAACTTAGTACATGCATATGCATTTGGGTTAATTTTGTAGAGTAGTCTTCGTTTTAGGTAGTGATTTTTGGTAAACCGTTTAGAATATAGTTTATGACTTAGGATTAAGTTTTCTTAAGTCATTTTAACCTTGTCTTGGTAGTTTAGTGGTAGTTCTACCCATGCTTTAGCATAAACTTAGTTTTAGCCTAGCTTTAGGGTGCTTTTAGAGGTTTTAGATAGTGAAATTCTGAGTTTTAGGTAGGATTTCAGTTTTGAGGTTTTCCTTAGGCTCCTTTAGTTATTTTAACTTTGTTGAGTAGGTCCTTGGTGTTGTTTTTACCACTTTCGCATCATAGATTTCAGATTAGAGTAAAAAGTTAAAAAGTCAACTATTGGTCAACTTTTCAGCTTTTCAGCCAAGTTATTGCATTCTTTCTTTGTTTTTGTTAGTTTTTCTGTTCTTGGTTTACTTTTTCTGCATAAAAATAGGCCACACAACTTAGTCACACTAATTCAATGAAAAAATAATCAAATTAGGTATTTAACTAGACTACAGATTCATAAACTAGCCATACAAGTTAGTCTCCACATCAATTTTTCGTTTTCCTTGATATTGCTCACTTTTAGCTTAGTTTTCATCTTTCATATACTGAATATATTGTTTTTGCATCATTCCTCAACATTTCCTTTGCTGATTGGATAGTCTTAGCTCATTTTGACCAATTTCTTATTAATTATTTGGGTTTTCACTAGGCAGATTTGAATTCCCTTCCAAATTTTGTTTTCTGATATCTTCTCCACATTTCTTTTGGTAATTAAAAGCTATAAGAGGGGGTTTATAAAAATTTTATGCATTAGTTTACTTCAGTTCTAAATTTGGTCAGTTTTAGCATAGTTTAATGCTAATATTAGGTCTTAGGTACCTAGATTCTTAGTTCTAGTTATTTTTAGCAATGTGAGGTCAACTTTGTAGTCTAATTGTGTTGCATTCCACTCTGGTCCAGTTGGAATGATTCAAACCACTACTTCAGCTCTAAAGCTGCTCAACAATTCACCAAATGTACCTATAAAAGCCTTCCACATCCTAGTCACAATTTGCTAAAATATACCTTACTATTCTAAACTTAGATACACAAAGGTAGCATGAAATTGGAACAAGACTCCAGCCTATAACCCTCATCCAGGGTTCTCTTACTTCCAACAAATGTAACTGGACTTCCCACATAAATTCCCAATGTTGAATCAAGTACAAAACCTAAATTCCAATAAGTCAACCCAAAAGTCAACATTTTTGTTCTTTACCAAAATTGCTGCAGATTTCTTTTGGCAGCACTGGTTCTTACCAACCTTAATGAATGATATTGCTAAAAATGTTTTGAGGCATTTTGTGGCTAAGATTTTTTAAATGACATCTTAATATATAGTTCATCATAGAACAACCATATACATGATTAGTATTGAGTTGTGACAAACAAACTTTTCTGACTTTGGTATCTTTAGTATTTAGTTCGGCTTACAAACATTATTAGTTTTTGCTTTAGAATCTTTATTAACTTTGTATTGAGTGAGAGGGAAAACTGCAGTGCCTTTCTACTGTCACTCTCAAGCATTGCCTTTGCTTTGCTTTGCATCAAAGACCTTCTTCATCCCACCCAAATCAATTCAATTTTTTGTGATGCATTCCTACGTACAATAGTTCAATTTTTTTATTATGTTATCTTTAATTTCTACATGGTCCTTATATTCTGGTCAGAAATTCCTAAGAGAAAATATTAATGCATGTAGGTGTTTGATAAAAATGCCTAATTGAATGCAAATTGTATAATAGATTCAACTAACCATTGGAACATGTTTCAATCTAGAATAAACTATGTATTATAGGTTGTTAATATATAGAAAACTGAATTCATGTAATGAGATGAACTAAATCATGAATGGACTATGCAAAGTGATTTTAAATCATGCCAATTGAATGATAGAAAACAGAACAAATGCATCACAAAATTAAAAATCCTAAAAATGGAATGGGTTAGAACAGAAAATAGAACTCGATAATAGCATAGGATTCTGCAAACAGCAAAAACACCTTCTAAATTACTTCTATGTTGTTCAACACACACACACACACACACTCATGTTATTGCTTATGCTTGTTTATTTGCATTTCTAAAGTTGTAAAATTTGAGTAGATGTTATGCATGTTTTGATATATTCATTTGCATGAAGTCTAATACTGATGAAGGATTGACCCCAACCAAGAATGGAGGCACATGCTTAAGAAGACTAAGCATGTTTAGAAATGAAGTTCACTAATCCTTCATCCCTTTCATTTGTGTTTGTTATTTTTGATTCCCAAAGTTGACTTAGTTAAATCAACTTTAGTTGACTTGTTGACCTTTGACTAGGTTTGACTTGTTGATTATAGTTGACTTGACTTAAGCCAACATGCTAATCTATGTTTAGTTGCTTTGTAGGTTAATTAGGAGTAAGAAAGCAATGCTAGGTGGCGCATGGTGATTGGGGAACATAAATGATGTGGAGGAGAGAGTAAAGCAAAGGCATAAAGCATAAAGAAAAAGGCATAAAGCAATGTACCTATGTACCTTTGGTCTCCTTTGATTTTAGCACACGTTGGCCACTTTTTGGAGACATATGAGACACATTCTTTGTCTCCTTTTGTGCTAGAACGAAATTAGCCTTGCACACACCAATGTTATTAGCTCTTTTGTCTCTCATTTTTGTAACCTTATTTGACCTAGATTCTAGAAGCTAGGGTTAGGTTTTTGTAGAGACATTCTTAGGTATCTTTTATTTGCTTAGAGGCCCCTAAACTCTTGTATATAAGGGGTGCTCCTAGACATGTAAAAGGGTTGAACATTTTGAAGTAAACACACTATTGTGTCTCAACCATTTGTGAGAGTTTCCTCCCTAAGGAGTGAATACTTTTAAGCCTTATCTTGCATAGCAAGTGATGGCACACATCCACTCATCTTCAAGGTTGCCATGGATTCTAGCCTAGCCTTGTAGTGGCGTGCTTCTCACATTTATTACCATTTCTTTCCTTTCCATTTTATGTTTTCTTCTTCCTTTAATTGTTCTTGGTTTTCTATGGTTTATGTGCTTTCCATTTCCTTTGTTTTGAATCAATCCATCATTTTCTTCTCCTGAGCTTTGTGAAAGGAACCTTCAGATCTAGATAGCTTGCTATCTTAATGTCCAGTAGGGATTTCACTTAGCTTTCTTAATCAACTCACACCATATTCAATCATCTTAAAAAGGAACAAAATAATCCTTCATCAAATATTTATTTGTGCACTATGATAGGGGAGGAAAGGGTGAGGGTGGATCTGGAGGTAAATCACAGTAGCAAGGAAGGATTTCCCTAAAAGGTTGCCTAGTACCTTTTGTGAGGTATAATTTCTTTCCACCTGATGTGATTATGGCTAAGTATTATCATGTTGCTTATTTAAGTGTTGTTTTACTGTTGTCATGGTATAAAAGGTGTTGCTGATTATGAAATGAGGTTGTTATCTTAATGTATTCCTATTTGCATTATGATTTTTAGCAAAGCATTTTTGCACTTTGCACTTTGCACTTTCAATTGTAAGGCCATGACATTACTGCCTATCCCATTAAAAGCTACTAGGTTTTAACACCATTAGGAAAAGAATATAAATTGGTTATGCCTTGCTGGACCAACCCCCAACGTGAACAAAAAGCTTAAATAAAAACTTCTCCAACTCAAGAATTTCTCCACCTAGAACACTATGAAACTTGTTAGAACGATTCCAATGGTCAATTTTGCCTTTAACACGTGTGATGAAGTGCCTTAAATAGTCTCCATCCACTTGCATTTGTATTTAAACTTCAAAACAAAAAGTCAAACTTTGGTGAACTTTCAACCTTTCCACTTGGCTCCACTAGTTCAGATGTTGAATTTGGTAGAATTGGTTAATCCTCTACATTGAATTAACTTCGTACAAATCCATTCTAATGTACTTGAAGATCTAAAACTCTTAAATCACCAAATAGGACCTTCAATGTAAAAGTCAACCATGATGTCAAAATTTAACATTCAATTGTTCTTCCAACATTCATTAGGAAAAGCTATTAGGTTTTAACACCATTAGGAAAAGAATATAAATTGGTTATGCCTTGCTAGACCAACCCCCAACGTGAACAAGAAGCTTAAATAAAAACTTCTCCAACTCAAGGATTTTTCCACCTATGAAATATATTAGTTGATAAGTCTAATGGGGAAAGAAAGAGAGAAGTGGGTGTCAACCGTGTACAACTGCACCTAAAAGAAACAGAAGTTAGCTATTAACCATAAAGTGAAAGAAGAGAAGGAAGAAAAACATGGTTGCACCAATAAACCTGCGTGAAAAACATATCAAATTGAATTTTGTGCTTTCAATTGCACTTTCATTTTGATTGCACTCTACACTGTATCTTTAAGTTATCTATCTAAAATTATGCAAGTTTAAAACTATAAAGGCATCTTACAATATAAAAAAATTGACTCTAATTATCAACTAAGCTAGATGCTAAGAATTAGAACAATTAAAAACTAAACCATGCCAAAAACTAAGAACTGTATTAATGTAGTCAATGAAAATGTAAAGTAAGCACTAGTGCAGATTTGGGATTTTACCTCGCCTTATAGGCCTCGGTTATGGCGGAACCGAAGCCTATAAGGAGGCGGTGGCAATTTTGAAATTAAAGGGAACTTATAGGCCTCGATTCAGTCAAAAACCGGTGCCAAATGCCGCTTTAGGCCTCGGGTCTTAAGAAACCGGTGCCAAAGAGGGCTTATAGGCCTCGGTTAAGGAGGCCCGAAGCCAAAAGGTTGCCAGAAATTGACCTATAG
>Ga0214544_1012556_pt1 | contig 10935 bp, 6 predicted proteins | sample CNSS3metaG_FD_160074 | JGI IMG/M metagenome (GOLD analysis project Ga0214544, IMG submission 160074) | Root nodule microbial communities from cowpea collected in UCLA plant growth center, Los Angeles, California, USA - CNSS3 | ecosystem: Host-associated > Plants > Roots > Nodule | place: USA...
AATAACTTCTAGATTATTACATTCCCTTATCTTAGAGATTCATAATCTTGTTCTTCCCTTACACAACTTAAAAGTCTAAAATAACTCTATCTACTCAAAGAAGAGTTTGATGAACAATTAAAGCATGATTTTATGATCTTTAACCGATAGAGATATGCCTAAAGCGTAAAAAAGGCACATATTACTTCGAAAAAAAAAAGAGTAAAAAATAAATTTATTCAAAAAAAGAAATTGTTTAATCCAAAATGTTTCTTAACTCCTCAATTTTTTCTTAGTGCAATTTGATTTTGAAAAAAATAAAAAATTGATGATGAAAATTGAAATAAAAACAAAAAAAGAGAAAGAGATAGAGACACGAAAAAAAAACAAATAAAGAAATAAAAGAAATTATAATAAAAAAAAAAAAGATAATTTTTAAATTTAAAAAAGGTTTTTTTAAACTAAATTAATATAAATAAAATTATAATATATAAAATATTTTTTAAAAATATATAAAAAATTAGAAAAAAAAAGTGTTGGGGGAGCCATGGCTCCCCTATGTCAACACTAAGTTCCGCCCCTGAGAAGATCACTCTGCGACAACCATTGTGAAGAAGAGTCGTCGTGGACCAAGGTCGTAGAGCTCGTAGTATCGCGACGTTACTTTCTATCACATGACTAGAAGATGGAAATCGTACATTTGGTTAGTGGATTTTGGTAGTTTTGCTTTGTGATAACACGCTACTGTGTCTGAACACGCTATGTGGTTTTTTATTTTTGCAGGGATTATGGCAAACAAGTGTACTTAGGTGAGGTTGCCATTAGAGGATTCGTTTTAGATTATGTGTTTCACCTTTCTTTATCATCGACGAGGGGCTCGGGGCGGCGAAGGAACAAGGTGAAAGCGGTGGAGGCCGGGGCGGTGCCGGTCATTGTGGAGCTTCTTCTTGAATACAGGGAGAGGAAGCCCTGCGAGATGAATTGGAGACAGAATTTGGCTTTAAGCCTGCAGCTTGTTTCGGTGGAAAGCAATGATGTTATATATCTTCATAAATAACAAACTCTGCATTTGCTTAGTTTATGTAAATATACTTTGATCATTGGGGTTCGAACTGGTGACCTCTTAATACATGCACTGGTTTATATATGGTCCAAAATCTGTTTTGTTTTTTTTTTAAATTACCTACAAAAAACTTCGTAAGTTATTTACGAAAGTTTTTATAGATAACTTATCTACGAAATTTTTCGTAAGTAACTTATCTATGAAGATTTTCGTAGATAATTTACCTACGAAGGTTTTCGTAGATAACTTGAGTTCTTTCCTGTCACTATTTTCGTAGATAATTTTCGTAAATCAAGTTATCTACAAATGAACATTTCGTAAATAAAGTTACTTACCAGCTAAATACCTACGAAATTTGTTTCGTAGATAATATCAAATTACTTACGAAAATTGTTCATTATCTACGAATTTTGAGCGTAGATAATAATGATATTTCTTGTAGTGTACCTCTAGACTAATCTTGTGTAATGATCCTAGTATCACCAATACTTGTTGCTACAAGTCACATATTTCTTTCCTTGAACGAATTTTACTATCCATTTAAGTTGGCAATTAAAATCTTAAGTGGATTTATCAAAATAAAAATAAAAATAAATATGATAACAACAAGAATATTACTATACAAAATCATAAATCAAGACACTAGCCACATGAAGAAAGTTGACCAAAGAGTAACAGCAATTGACGCCAAAGCATATGTCCATAGCATGATAACTGAGCACTCACTTTCACCAGCTCCAAACAACTGAGCAATTGTCCCTGTTAAATTGTATTAGCCACACAAATAGGTTTATTATCAGTACAAAAACTAATTTATTTATAATGTAACAACACTTCACACACACAAAAAAAAAAAAAAAAAACCTTGTACATTTCCCTGTCAAATAGCTTCTTTTAATAATATATATATTGATTGGACTTAAGTACAATAAAACTTATTTTTAAGGTAAACATGGACCCATTTTATATATTGTAAATGGTATAATTTCTAGGTTATAAAATCTCTAACATTATCCATCATCTTTTCACACCTTAAAACTAAAGCAAAAACTCTATAAAGAAAATGATATGATATTGAGATACTAGGCAAATTAATTAGAAACTCTGAAACACTACCAACACATTTTTTGTTTTCAGCACAGCCTTTATCATTGTGTAAAAGGTCACTTTCTTTTGTGGGGAACGTATGGGAAATATACCTATGTTCATGGCTGGGGGAAGTGCATGTTGAAGCAGAAGCACAAATTGATATAAAGGATCTGATGGCACCAAACTCAAATGTATAGCTGCTTTCACAACTGCCACACCCAAAAGTGGGAGGAAAATATATCTCACTGTTACAATTCCCACAAGGGTCCACAATGGAGTGCTTGATCCTTTCAAACCTGTCCCATTTGCCATAACTCTTTTCTTTAAGCATATCTTCAGAGAAAGAAAATTAAAAAACTTGTTCACATTAAAAACTAGAGTTAATAAAGCATAAAGTCTCACCTTTAAGTAGGTTTGCCCCCATTATAAGAGTCAGAGTAGGGATGGCTGCCTCACTACAGATAAATGAAAGTTAGTTGTGTGGGGGTTTAATTATTGTGTAGGTTTAATCGAAGGACAATGAAATTAATTATAAGAGCCAGAGTAGGGATGACTTCTATTCTTTTTACTTTCATTCTCATCTTTTACATAGTTTCATTCTCATCTTTTACATAGTTTAGTATAAGTGTAAGTCATTAATTAATGTATCATTATTTATTATTTTATTTTAAAACAAATTATAGTTTACACTAAATCACGTTAGAGAGTAAATAACTGAAATAAAAAAAATAAAAATGAAAGTATAATTTTCTTAATTGAAGACCAAACAAGGAACACCGATACCCCCACACGACACTAATTATAACACCTTACCTTACACACAGGCAAAACAGTACAAATTTTTATTATGATTACTAAAACAAAAAATATTATTAGATTTTAAAAGAAATATATTTACAAAGAAATAAAAATAATAATATTTATAATAAAATGGGATATATTAATAAAGCATAAAATTGATAAAGAATTATATACAATATTATAATAATAAATCATCATTGTTATAAATTATTATTATTATTATTATTATTATTATTAAATTATTGTAATATCATAGAAATTAGCACGCGAAACTTTTGACCAGCAAATTTGTTGAGGTTTCAAATACTTGAGATATATAATAAAGAAGTGGTTAGCTATTATTTAAAACAATAACAAATTTGTAGTTGAATTAAGTTCACAGATTTTGGTTAGATTTTATCTTTTTCAACTGAAAATGTAAAGAAGTAAAGTTCTGAGATGTGTACCCCAACATGGAAGTGGATTCTTCTACCACATGAAGCGGAGCACCCCTACCTATAATTAAATGACGTACTGGGGAGGTTATACCAATCACAAATCCAATAATCTGTAACAATAAAAAAACAAACAAAAGATTTACCAAATAGTATAAAGCTACTGTAGTCTAGATCCATTAGACCTCTTCAATTTTAACAATGTAAAATGTCCGAATGCATCAAACCAATTCATGCATCCATAGATCTCACATTATTAAAATATATCTTAATGAGTATATGCAGTAAATAGTAAACAGGGAAAACATGATAGCAAGTTGTTTCCAAGGACATGAACCCTGAATCATACAGCTCCGGTGGTTGATGGCGCAAACACAGCTTTGAAATTTAAGTTGCTTGAAATCACCCCAACGCAGTTCTTAATTTTACTTGAGATTGAAACCTGCAAAAAACACCTTAGAATCAAGGGGTTGTATATGTATATGCGTCATGGATTGACAGCAAATTTTTGTATCAGAAGAAGATCAATCATGAGACCTGTAAAAGTAAATAAATTGAACTCATGTTATATATTATGAATTCAATTCAGTTTAAGTTGCATACAGTTATGTTAATAGAGTAGAGATACTTGAAGGGTTAATTCTGTTGCCATGCTTCAATTTGAAGAATGCTAACTATCAAATGTTTTGACATTTTTGTTTTGAAGAGTGTGGCTGGATTCTTTGTTAGGACTTGCATAAAATTATCCTAATGGAAATACTACATTAGAGAGGATGTTAGTGCTAATATTCTCCAGAGTATTTAACATATGCCAGTTACTCATTTGTTCTCAACTTTTTAAAATGTCGTTGAACCAATATTGTGAAGGGCAATTATCCGGAAATTTTAATCACTAAATAGCTATCTTTTGAAAAGGGAATTTTGTAACAAGCCTCACTTTCTCTTCTGATTCTTCTTCAGGAAGCAGTAAGGTATATGCATCATCCATAGTGTCTTTTGTAGGATTAAGTGTTTGGGAAAAATGATGTGGATGTGACTCTGATGCTTCCCCTGAAGCCTTCAATATGACGTTGTCATTACTTGAAGGGTCTTCTCTTCGTATCCTACTTGAGGAAATCCTCATTATGTTGTAAACATATGACCATATATAAACTGCTCCAATCTGAGGTTTCCAAATGAACTCCAATAAGTTAATAATTTTCTTGGATAAGTGCTAACTATATCAACAATTGACAATTTAAAATTAACATTATGCATACCGCCATGGAAAGTGAAGCATAAGCCATCCCATACTGATAGCAAACATCAGAGTCTCCAAAAGGACTACCACTCTCTCTACACATAGCAGGAATAATGATAATAGGCAAGTTCCCCAAATTTCCTGTTCATATTAGTCTGGAAAATGAGCTCTAGCATAGATGCATTAGGCAGAGAATGGTGCATAGATTTAACACATTATTAAAATTATAAACAATAAGCATAGATGCATAAGGCAGAGAATGGTGCATCAGGACTCCACTGGTGAAAGATATTTCTTAGTTTAAGTAAAACATTTTGGGGTACAGTAAGCACATGACTCTCATCAGTCAGAATTTTGGGTGGCATAAAGCTCATATTAACATCGTTGTTTCATTGGATGGCAATTCCTTTTATTCTTTTTCATATTTTAGAATCTGCAGAAAAGTAAAGAGAAAGCCAAGAGTTATGACACAGGACAAAAGTGCCGAATCAATTCAAATCTGCAGGTGACAAGTTTGATTCGAGGAAGTAAGCTAGACAGAGACTGTAAAGCAGAGTTTTCATCGTCATGACTTGAGAATGGAGGTGGATCCTCTTCATTTGCAGGATGGTGCAAGAAGGACAGAGAGACAAAAGGGTCCCACAGCACATGTTAAAATTTTTCAATTTATGAAAAAAAGATATTGCAGGTCGCACTTAAATCTTACGGAATTCAAAGTTTGTCCCAACTAAGTTATGCAGAAGTAAGATTACATGTGTGGTTTGCTGCATTCATTTACTTGGGCTGAGAAAAGTGTATACCAGCAGAACAGCAACCCAGGATTAGACCTTCCAATTGTTGGGGAGGCCTTGTAATCTTAATCAAAATCCATCCTAAGGTCGATCCTAACATGAATGTGATAAGAATATTGAACGGCATGAACCACCTAAACCACAACAACAAAAAGTCAGAAAAGCACTAATTACAGGATTCAAGCTTCTCCTCCACACATAGCATTACAAATCAATACTCACAACTGAACAACACTCTCCAAGGTAATCGTTTTGGCCAGATTGGTAGCCACCAGTGATGGATTAAACACATAAAACACAAGCTGTCACAGAAGCAGAACCGTTTTCAATAATCTGCAAAAGCGAGAAAGCCAAAACAAAACAAAAACGATATTTGTATAACCTGATTCACTTTCTTCCTTGCATCTTCTCCCAATATCGATATGTCATCCAGTGCAAGAAACAAGCCAACTGCAGTCACCAGTAACACTTTGATAACCGGGAAAGAAGCTACAGAAAGTAGCTGAAGAAACCCCATTATACCAAATCTTCAAACAACCTTCGCCAATCCTAAAATCAAAGAAAATATGTATCTGAAGAAAAAATACAAAAACCGAACAAGCGTCACTCTCAAAATTCATAATAATACCTATAGGAAAAGTCACAGAAAAAACGAGCATTGAATAAAAAATAATAATTTGTCCCATCCTCGTAGGACATGAAGACCTTGAAAATGACCGAACGCGTTAATGAACGTGGAATTTGGAGGAGCAACTCTACTACTCTTGTTAGTCACTACACACGCACTGCATAAAAGAATTCGAAAAATATCATAACCGATTTGATCTCTACTTCACGTGAAACCAACGAAACAAATACACATGATATTAAATTGTTATGGGTCAGCATTACATTAATTACTAAATAAGATGTTTAGAAGTGGCCCCAAAAGGTGTTAGCTACCACTTTCGTGAAACCCTTTTCATTAAAATAAGAGATCTAACATCGATCTGAAGCAACTTGAGGTGGAATAACATGCAATTAGTAATTAAAGTGAAACTTAATTTATTATATGTTCTAATAACCTCGATAGACTCGAATTAAATATATAATCATGGATACTAAAACAGAATGATAATGATTCTATTAAAATGAGTCAAATGGTGGCGATTAAGAAACCACGTATTCAATTACTGGTTAACAACCATATAATATAGTTTCCATTATTTAATCTTATAAATAGAAACAAAAGAAATAGGTACTTAATGTTATGTTATACCTTAAAATTCTTATTAATTTACACGTGGGAGAATATTTTATTTTTCTTCTAGATATTTGGTGGTGCAATTAAGCATGGTGGTAATGACAACATTAACATGTTTAAAGAAAAGCCAACACCATCATATCATAATTAAAAGAGGCATACCTTTATTCTCATGTATAAAAATGTTCATTTGCACTAGATCAATTTAGTTTAACTCTTAAGGGTTTGTTTTACGAGATTAAGGAAAAGAGAGTTTTTATAATTTTTAATTTGATGTAATATTATGGTCAGAACTTTTATATTATCAACTCGTTAGACCCTGGGTTAAATGTAGTATTTTAATCAGTGTTTTTTATCTATAATTTTGTGGTCTTACTAAAATTTGCTAATAATAAAAATACATAATTTACGAACATGATTAATTTTAGACAGTTGTTTCAAAATAAAGATTCAAATTATAAAACCGAACGCCCTTAGTCAAAGTCAGTGCCCCGTTAATTGTGGGTTTGACTTTCGCAAATGCTTGATTATGTTTCATCCGAGGATGTGGCAAATTATTTTCTTTAGTTTGAAAAGTGAATTGAATAATATTAACTACATATTAATAATAATAATAATAATAATAATAATAATAATAATAATAATAATAATAAGAGAATACGGAGAAAGTATTTAAATAAAATAAATGTAATGCCAAATTTGGTGATGAGTGTATGATATTGGATGAAGGTGAACCAGAATCCATCTGACGCAATGAAGTAGATTTTCTTCTTCTTTATAAAACTCTTCTTTCTTCGATAACATGTCACGTGAAAACGGTACTTGCTTCAACTTTCCTGACAAAAATATAGAGAACGCAATGTTAAATGTGAGATGCATCACGTACATATTAACTAATAATTTTGAAATTTTAATTTAATTTTAGTGCTTAATTTTAATATAAAGTTATCAAAATTTAATTTTTATCTGCCACAATATTACATGAATAATTTTTCGTATTATATATATCTACATTATGCCTGAATAAATGATATAAAATATTAACCTCTAATTTTATTTTTATTTTTTTTTAGAGAAAACCTTCACAAAAATGATAGATATTCATGGATAAAAAATAGTAGGGTACAATTTTTTTGGAAGAACGTTAGGTTTTGGTGTCTTATTCTAATACCACAATCATTGATGATACTATCGAGCAAAATTTTTTATTTAAACTTTTTTTGAAATTTACGAAGGTTATATATAATATTTTATTTAAATTTAAAATTAAAATATGATGTTAAATATTTATTTTATTTTTATTGTAAATACTTGTATATATTCATAAATATTAAAAAATTATACAGATATTCGTGTAATAAATATTCACATAAATATTAATAAGAATACAAAGTGAATATTTATCTGGTGAATAATATAGGCAAGAGCTAGTACCTGTATCGTAGCGGCCTGACATCTCTAATTATAGCTTTTACTTGGTTAGATAGGAAGTTTTTATTGTGGTAGTTGGTTTTCAAGAAACGAATTTTTAATATGATTTTGCATCAACATATTTATTTTTTTAACTGAAACATCAAAAACATGTTTAGATTTTCATTTTTCTAACATCATCGAATTCGCACAATAAAAATGTATTATTTTCAGTAAATAAAAGTTACACCGTACACCGTGCTGTTTTGAAAAAAGAAAAAGGAAATTGACAGTTTACTATTTATATGAAAAGTTTCAATCAATCAATTCATGTAACAAAATTCTAATTCTAAAAACTTGTGTTTGTATTACAGTTAGCTTTTTAACTTATCTGAAATTTTTTCTAAAAAAACATTTTCTCAAACTGTTGTTTATGAAAAAAAAAACTTCAATTAGGTTAAATGTAACTGAAATACAAACATGTAATAAATTACCACTAGTGTGATGTTTAACATGTTTTTTTAAAAGCAGATCTTTAAAGAAACCAAACTATTGAAACTATTTAAAAGTATTATAAATCATGTTTACTCACAAATTTTATTGAAATCCATCAATTTAGAAAATTTTGAAAAATAATTTTATTGAAATCCATCAATTTAGAAAATTTTGAAAAATAATTTTATTGTTTTAGGTAGTAAGAACTGCTTAAATAATTTTATTGCTTGAAGCGTTATTCGAGAGGAAAAAAATAAAAATTTGAGGACAAAAGTATTATTCAAATTGTGCTAACGAAAACTTTTTAAGAAAATCTCTATACATTTTTTACATATGGGTATGCATATATGCATTTTTCCCGAAAATTGTAGTTATTTATTTAATCATTAAAAAAATATCAAACAAAGTTTAAAAATTAGCACAGTATTAAATGATTAAAAAATAATCTTATTTTATTAATAAATTTTATCATTAAATGCACTTTGTGGCTATTTATAACTATTATTAAATGTTAACTATATTTGAGGATTAAAAGTAAAGTATTTTCAAATTAAGAGGTAAAAATAAAGACCTTAGGTTAAGATTTCTTAACCAATACAAAGAAAATTATTTTATTTTATTTTTAGAGTATGGACCTTTTTTTATTGACATAAATTATTAGAACCATGTAAGTCAAAATTTGATATTATTCAAGACTATGATGTAAATTATTTTCAATTGATATTATTAAAACTATTTATTTATCAGATGCAAATCATTATTAATTATCGGTTGACGTTTGTCAGAATTTCTTAGCTGGTGAATGTCAATTAAAGTTTGCTTGTTGAAATCTGTAGTTTTCTTAATTAGTGTTAGTGAACGCCAATTAAAATATGATTCTTGAGATCTGTAGTAGCTACTTTTATGTGGATACATGAATTATTTTTCAGCACTAGTGTTATTTAGTGATAATTTTTTTAATATTTTTATATTTAATGGTAATTCAAATTCTTTATTAAAAAATAAATTTTAATTATCTTATCGAAATAAAATATTTACAAAAGTGAAATAATAAATAGATAGATGGATAAAAATAAAAAATGAAACACAAAAGAAAATGAAAAATCATTATACTATCAAATTGCTATACAATAATTACAAAAAATATTTTACAAGACTTTAAAACAAAACGATCTCATGCACGATCCCGTTTTGTGAGTGTAAGATCTGAAGAAAGTGTAGCAGAAGGTGAGAGTAAATGCAGCAATGGAATACGTCCATATCAGCAAACAGAACATTCACTCTCACCATCACCGACCGACGGATTTTTTAAAAATATTTTGAAAGTGAAAATAATATTTTCAAAATTTTATACTTAATAATACTGTAATCAATTTAATAAAAAATATATATAATTTAGTACAGAAATAATTATAAAAAAAATACATATAATATCTAAAGAATTACTTGTCGTTTTGTCATATTATCTAACTTATTAAATAATTGAATATAACTAAAATTTTTATTTTTTATTTTCTCAACGTAAATAATCACATGCAAATATATTTATCTTCTATATTATTAATATGCATAAATCAATTCAAAAATCATCACAAATTTTCGTTTTATTATTGAGTAATCAGCAATTACATTATCTTCTTTTCATTTTCATTTGTACTTTCTTTTCTGCCAATTTAAAAAATAAATTAATTTATTCTTTTGTGTTTCATCAATATACTTATTTAAAAAATAAGTTTAACACTAAAAAATAATTTATCATAATCTAATAAAAAAATGGAAAAACATAATTACTAAAAAACAATAATAATTAAGTCACAATTAAAAACTATCTATGAAAAATTACATAACACATTACTTGTTTTGTTATATTCATAAATAGTAAATATATAAAAGGGTTATAAGATAAAAGATAATGTTAGATTTTAAACAAATATTTCATTACTAAATGAGAAAAGAGTAGGGATGACAAATTATTTTATATTTGATTTAATTTATATTTTTTTATAATTTTATTGAAATTTTATTTAAAAATTTTATAATATATATTTTTTAAATATTTGAGGATATGTAAATATTTACGTGTACCCGCGAATATACAGGTATCTACAGGTACCCGTGGATATGTGGATATCCACGGGTACTTGCGAATTTCAAAAAAATTGACGAGTATTTTTTAAACAAGTAAACTGATGGATAACAGATAGGAGCGGACCTTGGACGTGACATAGGGGAGCCACGGCTCCCCCAATTTTTTTTTATATTTAATTTATTATATATATATATATATATATTTAAATTATTTATATATATTATTATATTATTTATTTATATATTATTTATATTAATTTTTAAGTTTTTTTTTTTAAATATCATACATATTTTCTCTTTTT
>Ga0214544_1012560_pt1 | contig 10927 bp, 4 predicted proteins | sample CNSS3metaG_FD_160074 | JGI IMG/M metagenome (GOLD analysis project Ga0214544, IMG submission 160074) | Root nodule microbial communities from cowpea collected in UCLA plant growth center, Los Angeles, California, USA - CNSS3 | ecosystem: Host-associated > Plants > Roots > Nodule | place: USA...
AATACATCACTTGATCAAAATGACACAAAGAACAAATAATAAACATAATAATAAAATTTTGACATAGATTTTGTATCTTTTGAACTTCAATATATGTTGGATAGTGACAAATAAATATTCATAGCAAATACATTAAATTTTTATATTGTAGTAAATAAAATTTATTTATACAATTAAAGTGAAAAAATTACAGTATATTAATAATGAGTTATAAAATAACAAATAATTAGATAGAATATATCGAAATATTATTCTACATGATGAAATAAACAATGAATATTAAAAAACTAACAAATGTGTGTTTTAGAAATAATCTGAGAGACTATTGGAAGAAATTGCACAAAGGAAATTAAATATATAATTAATGTGAGGTGAAACAAACATACAGTTAGAATTTAGTATGATATTTAGAATTCTTTTTGAAAAAAAAGTATATTAGTCTTATCTATATATCAATGATTTTGGAGAATTTTTTTCTTAACCTCATTTTCCTTATTCATTTTCTCTTTAAATATTATATTTTTATTATTAGAGATACTAAATTTATTTTATTTATTATATTAATTTTTTAATATAAATAAAGTATTTATTTTACATGAAAAACACAATCTAATTTTAATGTTCTCCCTTCTTTAGAGTTTAATATGATATTTAGATTTTTTTTTTCAAGTCTTATTTATAGATCTAATGATTTTGAAGATTTTTTTTTTTCAAATATTTTTCCTTGCTCCTTTATTTATTTTTTTGTTTGGAATTTCTAAACTCATTATGTCCAAAATATTTTATTTGATGAGAAACCTTTTTCCAAGGTTCACTTTCACTCTTTCAATACTCTCTCTATATTACTTTCTACTTGTAGGGCAGAAAGTTACAATATAACTTGCAATAGTACAAGAAACAACACTAGAAGGCTCTTTATCAGAGGGAGAAGTATAAGCCTTAGGACAAGCTTTCTTGAAGATTCTAGAATATTCATTGGGCTCACATGTCTTTGAGTTTGCACATGGGCTCTTGCACGCCACCACAGTCTTATTGTCCGGTGAGTGCACTTGCAGGCCCGCGGGGCACAGGGCGCTGAGGTATTTTTTACAGCCCACATAGTGACACTTAAAATCATGTGGGCCTGTGTATGGGGTTATGGTGATGGGGACGTTGTAATCGTCCACGAAGCTTACATTGTAGAGATTGTGATTGTGATCGTCATAAGCGAGTCTGGCAATGGTGGCCGACATGGCACCGCCAAGCCCGTTGTAGTAGAGTTTGTCGCCGCAGTCTCCGGTGACACATTTGCCTTCGCCCTGCGGCGTTAAAGGTGCAGCCTGTGCGAGCCCAGAAAAGGCCCGACCAGACTCCAACTTTGGGGAGTTGGATGTACTGCTCCTGTTTAGGAGAGAGGAATAAGCCACCATGGGTCACAACGGGCTTTCCTGGGCTGGATTGAATCCCGGGCCAGATCGGGTAGGAACATTGGTTGGAGAGTTTTATACTCGCTGAAGCCCAAGGTTTAGGCACTGTCAAAAGCAGAGTACAAGAAATTAAGTTAGTGTGTGAGAAAAAATAGTGAGAATTGAAATATTTTTTTTGAGTTTATAATGAAAAATATTAGAGAAAAAATACCTGAAATTTCGAGGAAGAGAAAAAGGGTGAAGAAGAGAGTAAAGATGGATGTCAACATGATGAAGATTGTTTTGTGTTTGCTGAGTAATATTTTTGCTTTGGGAATATGTATATATATAAAAAAAAAAACAAAACTGATGAGACTCCCCGGAATGTAAGAATAAAACATTAATTCCACACGTCATTTTAATAAATGTAAATTAATAGTTTAAATTAAAATATTATTATGTTAGATTGTTAAAAGTTTGTTTTTTTCTTTAACAGGTGTGATAGTAAACAGTTTGACTTTTAAAAATCATCAATGCACAAAAGTCCATTGTTGTTGAATGAGTATATTTTCTATCAAGCAGCATACTGTTTTTAATTTAATCTTAACTAGGCATTTTATTTAATAAATAAATAAATGTTCTTTTTTATATTACAACTACTTTTGGACCTCTCCGTATGCATATTTTCTTTTATGTTTTTTTTTTCTGTATTAATTTATTAAATTAAAAAATATTTGAATTATATTTATAACATTATTAATAAATTATTTGTATAATTTATTTTAATATTATTATTATTATTATTTTTTATTAATTTTTTCAATTGATATGTATATAATATAAGAAATATAAATTTTTTGGGACATAAATTGTAAATTGTTTTTATTATTATGATTAGGTTTATTCTCCTACCTTTTTGGAGTTAGTTTGTCTTCTACCATATTTGCTTTTACAAATAATGTTTTGACTCGAATAGTAGCACAATCTTTCTACTTGGTATCTTGAATGATGTGTGTCATGATTTCTGGAATGACATCTACTTGTGTTTCAGTTGTTCTTTGTAGTCAGTCTAAGGTGGTGCCAGTTTCTCAATCAGAAGTTTTGAGATAAACTCATTAAGCAAAATTATGTTATTTGCTTTTATATCTTCAAGAAATTTGGATATTTGTTGATTTGTTTCCTATGACAAACCTTTGTCACACGACATATTCGACAATATATTTGAGAATTAAAGAATTTCAAACGTCTTTTGCTTCCGTGTATGAACAATACACATTGAACATGTTTAGATAATGCACTAATTAAAGTGTGTTGGCATACGTCGTTCGCATGAATATAGTTTTCAGCTTATTTTGAATGAATATTGGAGTTAGGTTTTGAGTATGTGATAGCCGTAACAACTTCATACATGTCTAATAGGGTAGACACACGTTCTTGACACGTCTGAGAATAGTTTTTTTAAAGACCATATAAGTTCTGGAAACATTGTTGTAAGAGCTAAAGAAAAATACAAATAACAACACTTCCTAAGACGTGTAGATTTATTGTCATTAAGGACTTATTTGTGGTGTATTGCACAAGTTACCTAAGATACAAAAGGAACTTCATGAATTTTTCGAGGATCTCAGAAATCAACAAAAAACTCTTAGAAAAAGCAAATTAATAACCCAAAATTTATGACAATAGAAGAAAAGGAAAGAAGTCGAGAATGAAAGGAGCAATGTGCGTTGTGTTATTTTTATCGGTGAGGAGTATCTATTTATAAGGTGTGGAGTTATGGCCATCAATTACACGAGGCCTCTAATCGTGGAAAAAAATCTCAAGATACATGGAACTGGAGCTTGAAGGAAGATGTTCTGAAACTTGTGGCTAAAGATCTCCAACAAATCAACACAATTTGCAACGATAAAACAACATTCCATCGAGAAAGGCTTATGTGACAACCTTTTAGAATACCCTATAATAAAAAAAAATATATATATATATATATATATATATATATATATATATATAAGACTATTTTTTATTATTAAAGATGTTAAATTTATTTTATTTATTATGTTAAAATTTTGAATATAAATAAAGTTTTTATGTTTTATGAAAAACACATGCATTTTAAGTTCTCTTTTGTGTTTGTTTTTGAAAATGAATTTGAAGAGGATTTGAGGAGAAAGAGATGAAACTGAAGTAATTTGGATTTATGAAAAAAAGTTGAAAAACAAAGGTATTTTAGATAAAAAGTTTATGAAAATGGGTTAGCGATGAGATATATTTGATAGATTAAAAAATATTTTAATTGAGGGAAAAAAGAGATGAAAGTGTAATAATTTGAATTTTGGAAAAGATGTTGAGAAAAATGAAAGTACTTGAGATAAAAATTTATGAAATGAATTAGATACTAGATATATTTGATAAATAAAAAATTATTTTAATTGATAAAAACCAAATATTATCATTTTATTATCAGTTATAAAAGTAATTTAAAATAAAATGTAATTAATATAAATTAAATTATAATAAAATGTAAATTATTATTTAAAATAAAAATTGGAATCAATGAAATTATATTAAATTAAAACAACCCTTAGTAAAATATAAATTAAAATAAATTATTGTTATTAAAATATAATATAATAAATTATATTATGATTTTTAAGGACTTTTTCTCACATTTCCCTGCAAATCTTTTCTTTTATGGAAAAAAAAAAAAAAAGAAACTTTTTTTTTTAAGGAAAAAAAAAAAAAAAGCAACTCTTTTCTTCATTTGTCATGTTTGATCGTAATAAATCTGTGAGGCGAAACAAAAATACAGTTAGAATTTAATATGATATTTAGAATTCTTTTTAAAAAAATTTATATAAGTCTTATCTATATATCAACGATTTTGGAGAATTTTTTTTCTTAACCTCATTTTCCTTATTCCTTTTCTTTTTAAATATTATATTTTTGTTATTATAGACATTAAATTTATTTTATTTATTACATTAATTTTTTTAATATAAATAAAGTATTTATTTTATATGAAAAACACACAATTTAATTTTAATGTTCTCCCTTCTCTAGAGTTTAATATGATATTTAGATTTTTTTTTCAAGTCTTATTTATAGATCCAATGATTTTGAAGATTTTTTTTTCGAATATTTTTCCTTGCTCCTTTTATTTATTTTTAGTTTAGAATTTCTAAGGTTCACTTTTACTCTTTCGATACTCTCTCTCTATATTACTTTTTACTTGTAGGGCAGAAAGTTACAATATAACTTGCATCAGCACAAGGAACAATACTAGAAGGCTCTTTATCAGAGGGAGAAGTATAAGCCTTAGGACAAGCTTTCTTGAAGATTCTAGAATATTCATTGGGCCCACATGTCTTTGAGTTTTCACATGGGCTCTTGCACGCCACCACAGTCTTATTGTCCGGTGAGTGCACTTGCAGGCCCGCGGGGCACAGGGCGCTGAGGTCTTTTTTACAGCCCACATAGTGACACTTATAATCATCTGGGCCTGTGTATGGGGTTATGGTGATGGGGACGTTGTAACCGTCCACGAAGCTTACGTTGTAGAGATCGTGATCGTCATAAGCGAGTCTAGCAATGGTGGCCGGCATGGCACCGCCAAGCCCGTTGCAGTAGAGTTTGCTGCCGCAGTCTCCGGTGACACATTTGCCTTCGCCCGCGGCGTTAAAGGTGCAGCCTGTGCGAGCCCAGAAAAGGCCCGACCAGACTTGGGGGAGTGTGATGAACAACTCCTGTTTAGGAGCAAGGAATAAACCACCGCGGGACACAACGGGCTTTCCTGGGCTGGATTGAATCCCGGGCCAGACCGGGTAGGAACATTGGTTGGAGAGTGTTAAACCCGCTGAAGCCCAAGGTTTAGGCACTATCAAAAGCAGAGTAAAAGAGAGTAAGTCAGTGTGTGAGAAAATTAGTGAGAATTGAAATAATTTTTTTGAGTTTATAATGAAAAATATTAGAGAAAAAATACCTGAAATTTCGAAGAAGAGAAAAAGGGTGAAGAAGAGAGTAAAGATGGATCTCAACATGATGAAGATTGTTTTGTGTTTGCTGAGTAATATTTTTGCTTTGGGAATATGTATATATATAAAAAAACAAAACTGATGAAACTCTCGGGAATGAAAGAATAAACATTCATTCCGCAAGTCATTTTAATAAATGTGTATTAGTTGTTTAAAAGTTTAAATTAAAATATTAATTTGTTAGATTATATATTAAATGTTTGTTTTTTTCTTTTAACAGGTGTGGTAGTAAAAAGTTTGACTTTGATAAATCATCAATGCACAAAAGTCAATTGCTGTTTAATGAGTATATTTTCTATCATGCAGCATACTATTTTTAATTTAACTTTAACTAGGCATTTTATTTAATAAATAAATAAATGTTCTTTTTTATCTTACAACTAGTTTTGGATCTCTCCGTATGCATATTTTCTTTTATGTTTTTTTGTATTAATTTATTAAATTCAAAAAAATATTTGAATTATATTTATAACATTATTAATAAATTATTTGTATAATTTATTTTAATAATAATCATATTATTACTTTTTATTAAATTTTTCAATTGATATGTATATAATATAAGAAATAGTTTTAAAAGAGTTTATATAGGAATCATAGGTATAATAATTATACAATTAATATAAAATATGTATATATATTAATTGTATGATTTTATACATCATAGGAATGATTAATGTAAAATTTTGTATGTCTTATAGTTAGTTATACATTAATGTATATAATTTATATATTAATATATACATTAAAGATATATAATGATATACTTGTACGTTAATAATAGGAATATTGAATATATATTAATTATAAAATTAGTTACATATTAAAAACTTGTCATATATATAATTAATATATAAAAAATTTAATTAAAATAATTAACTGTACATTTAATAAATGTAAATTTTATTGTCAATTAGTCATAGGTATAATTTTATAAAATTTAATTGTACATTAAGAAAGATAATTAACAGTTTGATTAAAAATTTAATTTTAAATGTTATTTATAAATAAAATAGGAATGATAGTTAATGTTTTCGAAATTTTTGATTACTTTCTATATTTCAGTATTTTATTCAATAAATTTGTATGTGTGTTGTTTATTTATATGATAATATTATATTAATATTTTTTATGGGTATACGTTATATGTACGGATAAGAGACACATATGATATGTCGATATATGAATATTAAAAGATGTAAAATAACTTTTAAAAATATAGTAAATATATAATTGTTATTATATAAATCTAAATTAAAACTATATATTTTAAAATTGTTAATATAAAAAATATAAATTATTGTCATTATTAAAGTTTTATTACAAGAAAATTCTAATGACCAATTTTACTAACCAGAAATATGTTAGAAATCAATTTCCTAATTAAAGGCCAACTTAAAGACTAATTATTTTGATAGTCAAAACCTAATAGCTAATGTTAATGACCAGTTTAGAAACCAACTATTTTGGTAGTCAAAACTTGGTAGCTAATGTTAGTTATCAATTTAGAAACCAATTTATAATAGAAACTATTTTAATTATGAGTTTAGAGACCAATTATAATTTTTTGTAACCATTTTAGTTGCCAATAACTTATAGTTGTTAAATTGATATCTAAATTGATCAGTATCTAGTGACTAAATATTTTGTGTCACTAAAATTAGTCATTATTCAAATATTTTCTTGTAGTGTATTACAACTTTATAATTTAGATACTTTATTGATAAGGATCAATCAAATATCCCAAGATATCAAACACATACGTATCAAATACAAATATATGTCAAACACAAATATGTGATCCAAGTTGAAGTATCAATACATCATAGGTTACATGACAATTTGTTATACTTTTTCATTATATTATATTTGTTAGTTAGTTTTGTACACGTGATTTAATAATACATGTAATTTGTTCTACCGTTTATAAATATTATTTAAAAACACCATTTTGAATATTAAAAATGGTCAAAATAGTTATTTTAAAAGATGCCTGTGACACTGATAAAGACCAAATTGAGTCATTTTGACATGTGGCACAATTGTGAAGTGATAAGTGCAAAATATAAACAAAAAATCAAAATCAAAAAAATTTAAAAAAATTTAAAAAAATTAAAAAAAGCATAAATTGACATGTGGGGTTGATTTTAACACCGTCTAGTCAAAATTAACAACAAGGACCAAATTGAATCATTTTTAAGAAAATGAGGACCAAATTGTGACAACGAAAAAACTTGTGAACCAAACTAATATTACTTTACAAATAGAGGGACCAAAAGAGTAATTTAACCTATAAATAAATTATGATATTCTTTAAAATTACAATGCACCTTAATAGAAAACACAATTTCTATGTAATTGCATTCTTTATGTTTGATATTTTTGTTTTGAAAAATATTATCACAATCTGAATAATTGAACTTAAATTCAATTCAAATCAAGTACAAAGTATCTAAAAATTGAATTGAAGAAACATATGATTTATATTATGTAAAACAAAAATAATTTTAATTTGTAAATCAAATAATTGAATTGTATTATTCTATTTTAAATCCATATTTTGTAAATTAAAGTTTAAATGTTTATAATTTGGTTTATTTAAATTTAAAATTAAATATTGAGTTGTAAGACGAAGAAAATTATATAATAAAATAAATTAATATAGAGGGTAATAAAAATTAGAAAAAAGATCTGAAAGAAAATTATATAATAAAATAAATTAATATAGAGATAATAAAATTAGAAAAAAAATCTGAGAGAAAGGTTGTGAATTTAATTTTTCTTTTATAAAATTTAAAATAGTAACTGCACTTTACTGAATGTTTACATTTAAATATAAAATTTTTGGTTTGAAAAATCTTATCACAATCTAAATAGTTGATATTAAATTTAAATCCGGTTTAAACCATCTAAAAATTGAATTGAAATAACATGTTATTTACATTGTGTAAAACAAAACTAATTTGAATTTTATCGATTTAAAATCAAATAATTCAATTGTATTACTATATTTTAAATCCATCTTTTGTAAATTAAAGTTTAAATTTCATAATTTGGTTTATTTAAGTTTAAAATTTAACATTGAATTATAAGAGGAAAAAAAATTGTACAATAACAAGAAAACTTATTATAAAGGGTGTGGTTAATGAAAAAAATTTAGGTAGATGATTGTGAGTTCAAATTCCCACTATATAAATTAATACAGAAAGTAAACGTTATATTTATTAAGAGTCAAATGAGTGTTTTCATTTATTGCTATTTAATGTTTAAAGAAAGAAACAGAAAAAATATTTAAATATAATACTTTCTCATTCCAAAGTTGTAATTATTTTTCAAAATTTGTAAGATTTTTAATTGTCCTCTTGGTTGCATTTGCTAAAATATTAAATTTTACAACCTTACAAACGTTTAAATATGAATTTTTAATCTTAATATATATATATATATATATATATATATATATATATATATATATATTTAAATTACACGTTAAGTGTATGACAGCTATAATTTTAAAACAGTAATAAAGTACTCGGTAAAGTAATCTCTATCTCCAAAATAAAAATGTTTATTTATTGGTATTAACCGTTAGGAAAAAGAATATAAACATAAATATAATATATAGTTCGATAGGATGTAATTACATCATGTAAGAAAAAAATAAATAAATTAACCAGAGTGAATAAAATGTCTCGAATATAGAAATTTTGGTTGAGAAATAATAAAATTTCTTTTAGTTAAAATTTAAAAAAAACATTAAATTACATGTAATCATAAATTTTTAGTTTATAAATATCATCATCCACGTGTAATAATTATAAAAACTAGGGAGTGTGTTTACTTTGTATGAAAATTATTATTATTATTATATTTATGAAATTAAATATAAATATTTTTTATAATTTATTGTAAATAACTTTTGTTTATTTTATAGATAATTTTACAATTAAAAAATAATTAAGTTTAAAAATATAGGCAAATTAAAAAAAAATTAAATTGATAAAATAATTATTTTAATTTAAAAAATTATTTAAATAATAAATTTAGAAAATAAATGTCGATAAAAAATACCTTAATATATAAATATAAATAAGAGAAATGATCAGCTTGTCTACGACCTATCCCAATCATCTTCTGAAAGTACAAAACAATTAGATAGAGAGAAATACATATTATATCCAGAATCACAAATTTTCTCATCAGAAACAAGACTCATAACAAGACCAGATATGTAGTAAACATCAAAACAAACAAAGATGGTGTGACAATGATACCAATACCAGACAATGGAACAGAATCACTGTTAGCAGTTACAATTGACATAAATGAGTTAGGTACAAAACAAAAGAAGACAATGACGTGACATACAATTAGTAACACCCAAATCAATGATCTATTCCTCAAAAGATATATTTAGTAATGATGTACTTTGAGATTGCAAGGCTATATTGGCCTATGGCTGAGAAAAAAGAAATTTTTTAAACTAATCATTAACAACATCATCAACAACAAAAGACTGAGTACTACAATTCAAAATTCAATCATGTAAACTTTCAAAATTGTATAGTAAGACCATAAGAAATTGAACAAAATGTTGTAATTCTCTAGGAATAACATACAGTGAAAAACACTCAATTTTGAAGGTTCGTTTTGATCCCATAAAATTGTCATGACAAAATAAAAGTATTGAATGCTTATATGATTTTGCTTGAGTGCCAGATATAAGTCTAAAATTGATATTGGTTGACTAAATTAAACTTTGTATACAATCAAAATGTAATCAACAGTAAGAAATTAAATACTTACTCTATATCTAATAAAATTAGACTATTTTTATCTAATTGCTACCTTCCAAGAGATATAAATATACTTTTTTATTCTTTTATCCATTAAAACTTTTTTTTAAAGTCCAGTCTTAGAAAATTTGTCTGTTGAATGACTTAGAATAGTATTATATAAAAAAAACTCATGCATTTTGTGTAATAATGCTCAACCTACGTGTCTCCAAAAACTTACAAGCTTCATATTATTTCTGAGGGGTGCTTGCTATATATATTGAAAGGAAATTGCGTTTTTAAATACTTTTTGCCAATTTTCTTACCAAAGAATCACACAACTATTTGATTTCAAAAAGGTATATTTTCAATAATATTTTTTCAGTGAAACAAAATTCAACATTCTTAGAAATTGTAATCTTCAGAATTCAGTGAATCATAAATTTCTTTTTCTCATGTTCGTTTCTCTAGCATAGTTTTAGTTTGTCAGTACTGAAAATGAGTTAGACATAATAATTTTCTTTTTCTGCAAAAGGATGCACGATTCAAGTTTCAAGTTGTATTCTTCTCATGAGCCTTGGTGGCAAGTAAAAAAGTGAAAAACTTTTTGCCCTAAGTTTCCAAAAGTAGAACTTGATTCTCTTGCCGATTGTTTTGCTTTGTTCTGTTCACTTACCTTTAAAAGCTATCAGTTCCTGCTACACTGCACTCCTTATGTATGAATAATATATAT